>Ga0307512_10004878_pt1 | contig 14372 bp, 18 predicted proteins | sample 14_EM_MG_FD_200267 | JGI IMG/M metagenome (GOLD analysis project Ga0307512, IMG submission 200267) | Populus trichocarpa ectomycorrhiza microbial communities from riparian zone in the Pacific Northwest, United States - 14_EM | ecosystem: Host-associated > Plants > Roots > Unclassified | place... | reverse complement strand
CAAAAGAGGGAGCTGCTAACCTGACACCCGCCGATCTGGACCTGAATATCCCAGATAACTTCAACGTCCAGGGAGCAAAAATATCATCACTTACCCAAGCACTAGCATACAAGGGCATTCTCAAGAGAAAACCTGTCCTAATCTGCCAATCATCCACTGAAAACATAGAATGGGCAAGAACAGCCATCAAACGCTTCACCGGCAATGATGAAACTGACGCAACGATATGGATGAGCATGAAAAGACCTCCTTTTTGTCCTAAAATTAGACAGTTCCTCTTCAAAGCTACGCACGAAGTCTTCAAGATCGGAGACTTCTGGTCCCGCGTCCCAGCCGTTGCTGATCGCTGCTTGTGTTCCATCTGTGGAGTAACGGAATCGATGAGTCACATCCTCATACACTGTCGCAGCAGACCCACCCACCTGATCTGGAAGCTGACCAGAGAAGCATGGCCCCACGCCAACATGCCCTGGCCTGAAACTGACCTAGGAATGATCCTAGGCTGCGGGTGCCTATCAGTATCCCAAGCCATCGCGAATCAAAGACAAATCCCAGACCAAAACCCAAAGAGTGCCTACCTGAGGGGTGCGTCCTGCCTCCTCAAAATCCTCATATCAGAGTCGGCCTTCTTGATATGGGCCCTAAGATGTGAAAGAGTGATCCAGGAAAAGAATCACAATAACCAGGAAATCCGATTGAGATGGCTCCATGTGATAAACTTAAGACTTACCGAAGATAAAATTGCCGCATCGAAAATCAAACGAAACAAAGGGTTCACCATACTTGTGTCGAACACCTGGGAAAAGGTCTTGAGCAAAGAAAACGACGTCCCGAACAACTGGATCAATATGCGTGAGGTTTTAGTGGGTAGTAGAGCCCGGTGATAAGCCGCAACCTGAGTCCCACACTATCCCTACAAGGGATGTGCATAAACGCATTTTCTCCTCACCTCCGGGCCCAATGGCCCGGCTTCAGCGCGCCACATGGGGCTGACGCTCGTCTCCCGCCATGAGGCATGTATTTCATCTTGATAGGTTAGTTATCGTAGCCACTTATTGAGGAATACATCGCTTTCAAAAAAAAAAAAAAAGAATATCGAATTGAGCATGTCGCCATACCAAGCTTTATTCAACCATCTCGAAAACATGGCGCCGCTGCATCCACCACAGACGAGAACACCCATTCATCTTGCCGGTCATCCGCAAAAGTCGGCCCTGGTTGCCAAATTCGCCGGGAAGCACCTGCGGGAGTTGAGGACGCCTGCACTTGTAATAGACAGCCATGTTTTCTCGAAGAACTGTGCTAGGATGCACGCCAATGCGGCAGGATACGGCGCAGCGTTTAGGGCTCACCTCAAGACTCACAAGGTACAATCGATCCTCGTACTATCGATGTCACGGTGCCTCTTACATGTCCCGTATTTATTTCATTCGCTCGCTAGACTGTGGAAGGGACAAGGCTCCAACTTGTTTCCTCTGTTGCTACTACTCATGCGGTTGTCGTATCTACGCTGATGGAGGCCTGGGAAGTTGTGAAATCGGGACTTGTATCTGACGGCGTGGTCAAAGACGTGAGCGAAGACAAAGACCCTCGGAAAGGGACGCCGAGATAACCTAATGCCAAAACAGATTTTATACGGGCTGCCCGTAGCGATAAACAAACTTACCGACCTGTCGGATCTATGGGACGAAGCGGCGAAAGATGGGGCGATTGTTCGCCTTTTGGTGGACCATCCCAGGCAGATCGAGGCGCTGGAGGGCTTTGAAAAGAGGAGGACCACTAAACGACAGTGGTCCGTGTTTGTAAAGGTGGACGGGAACCAGAAGTGAGCATGTTCGTATTTATTCCTTGCGAGTCGGAGGAATTGACATAACGCCCCCCTACAGACGTGCAGGAATCGTGCCGGGCACCCCGGCCTTTGAATCCCTATTGAAAGCCATCTATACCTCTTCGGCGATTTCCTTGCACGGCTTCTACTGCCACGCTGGGGACTCGTACGGGTCAACCGGACTGTCCCAGGCGTCACATTTCCTTTCTTCCGAAGTTCAGACCGCCAACGAAGCTGCCAAGTTGGCAACAGATATGATATCTAGTTGGTCAGGCGGAATAGGCGAACACCCAAAGTTCGTGCTATCGGTCGGGTCGACGCCTACAGCACATAGTGCGTCCGCCTCGACGCGGTCGCAACTGGGGTCATTGCTCCATGGCACCTTGGAGCTTCATGCTGGTAAGGATGCCGTCATCTGCGGCTGTACCCATGAGAAACAGTATTTGGCATATTGGCACGGAGCTGATTCAAACTCGCCAGGCAATTACCCCATGCTAGATCTCCAACAACTTAACACGGGCCTCGTTAGCCCCGAGGACATCGCGCACAAAGTCCTCGCGACCGTCGTCTCGTACTATCCCGGACGCGGCGCGGACGGTACGGACGAAGCCCTGTGCGATGCGGGTGCCATAGCCATGAGCAAAGATACGGGCCCGAGAGGGGGTTATGGAGATGTGATCGGCAAGCCGTGGAGACTCGGGAGGATATCGCAGGAGCATGGGATTCTGACATGCTCGCATGACCAGCGGTCTGAAGTGTTGGAAGTGGGGAGCGCGGTGGAAATAATCGGGCAACACGCGTGTCTCATCGCTGCGGCGCACCCTTGGTATTATATCACAGACGCGAGCACCGGTGACGGTACTGTCGTTGTGGATATTTGGGTTCCCTGGAAGGGTTGGTGAATTGGTAAATGAAATTTTATGTCGTCGTCGTGTCGAAAATTGTGTTGGACTTACGTTTGGCCCGGGGGAGTTTGGCCCTGGCCCTGGGGTGTGATTCCCACGGCCCCGCGTGGTGGTGTCTCGCTCGGGAGGAGGCCAAAAGCAGCCGCGGATGCGAACACGGATGCTCTCAGTTAGCACAGCTTTGTTTTCAGACTTGCAGCTCTCACAAGTTGCTACACATTGACGCATAAACCATGGACGACTACTCCACAGAAGCTACAGAACTTGTCGAGACATACGGTTCGTCTGCGCTTGCCTTGTAGGCATCAAGACTGAACTCTTGTCTTCAGATTTCCTCATGAAGTACATCATCGTCGGTGCGTACTTGTCATTCTCGTTGTTTTGAAGCTCGTTTTCATGCAGTGATACTGTCTCTAGGCGAAGCAGGAACCGGAAAGTCATGCTTGCTCCACCACTTTACTCACAACACTTGTACGCCTTTCACCCCCCCTCCTGCGACTGTGATGGATGAACTACCCTTTTATTATGTAGTCAAGGCCCATTCACAACACACCATTGGCGTCGAATTTTCAAGTCGTACCGTCAAATTAGGGGAAAAGCGCATCAAATTACAGGTGTGTTCCTACTAACGACGCGGATCCCCGTTTATCTTCGAGCTCAACACGCGATCAGCTTTGGGATACTGCGGGACAAGAACGATTCCGGTCCGTGGTGCATTACTCCTCGAAAGTGAACTCTCTTCATGACAGCCCCTCTATCTTTCTAGATCGGTGACGCGTAGCTACTACCGAGGGGCCGCCGGGGCGTTATTAGTATACGACATCACGAAGTAGGGCCCTATTTTTTATCGTTGTCGTGTAGGACGAGGAGCCCGGCTGATCGTTGCATTTGCAGTCGTGACTCATTTGTGAATATGTCAAGATGGCTGGAGGACGCAAGGGCACTGGCGAGCCCGCATCTGGTCGTCGTTCTAGTCGGAAACAAGTCAGATCGAGAAGAGGACCGGCAGGTGGAATGGGAAGAAGGGAGCAGATGGGCAGCAGCGCATAGTACGTCCCCCTTCAACAGCGAGCGACGACTTCTTTTCCCCCTTGTGCTGATTTTGGTAATGGCTCCAGACATCCACTTCCTCGAGACGTCCTCGCTGTTGGGCGACAATGTAGAGGCGCCGTTCCTGCTCGCCGCGCGATCCGTTTTGTTATCGATCGAATCTGGGGTGCTGGACCCCGAGAAGGCGGGCAGTGGTGTGAGCTACGGGGATCGCGCACTGCGGCGCGTGAGCAGTTCGAGTCGACTCAGCTTTGGAAGCTTTGGGAGCTTGAGCGGCGGGCGGAGGCGGGGCTCTGGGAAACTTAGATTGAGGGATTGGGTACCAGGAACCGGACGGCGATGTTGCTAATGCTTAACCATGCTAGAGACCACTGGTGTGTTCTTCTCCACATTTATTCCTTCTCTTCGATTTGATTGTCTTTGGAAAAGGATCATCTTGCGCATTGTCACCTTATATTCGACGAGACTCGGGTACTAATTTGGTTTGCACTCATACCCTTTCCATCCCCTATACCACCACTTGTCTCAACATTTGGGCGTTATTTACAAGGATACTCATTTTCCCACTTGTCTTGGTTTCTTTCTCACGTCGTCGTTACATGTCCTATTCATATACGACTGCCTAATATGATGTATACAGTAGTTCTACTTCACCGCAGTAGAGACAAGATGGATTGAGACGTGGCTTCCACGCCGTGGTGATGTAATGTCACCTCGAACGAGCCGATAAAAGGAAAGTCAGTGCACGACTTTGCGCAGGACCGCCAACTGAGTCGCACTTGGGACGTAATCGCGCTATCTTCTACGACGTCAGATCCAACCACCGTCCCACCATTCGAGGATCCGCGATGCCCTGTGGGAAGCCTCATACCAGCGTTGACGACCTGCCATGGCCGTTTCCCAGTTATCCTTATCTTCGCATGGCCACGTTATATGCCCATGGTAGCTATGTGAATTTTCTCTCGGGTTGCCCCCCTTCCCCAGAGCACATCTCCCCGACCGCGAAGCATACCAAGGTCGTTTTGCTATTGCCATGGACATGACTGCGATCGCTCTGACGCTTGCTAGCACCCAAGGTGAGCTGCCTTCACCCATTTTGCCATTCAGTCACACTCGGCTTTCGTCCTGTTCTCAATGGCGTGGTATTGCAGCACTTTCCAGTGTTGGACCCTCACCCTCTGCGCAAGAAAGCGAGTCTACTCTGGTCCCCCCGGCCTTGAGTCCAACTCTATCCTGGACTTCGTCTCTTGTCAAAGAGACGAGCACTTCGCTGTCCCAAGCGGCGCGTGCTCTGACTTATATGGCGAATGAAACTTCGCCTCTGTTGGACTCTACGGAGGCCGGGCCCCGTACTCCCCTTCGAGAGAACCGCACGACAGTAACCGCTTCGTCTCGTCCTTCAAAAAGTGGTACGATTACCAGCTCGAGTCACCACCCCCTGTCGTCTGCATCGTCCCCTGAATCCTTTACGAAACCGCCTCCGACATCGTCGCCCACTCTTCTCCATGTCACTCACAAGCCGTCTGGCCATTCCACAGCTCGTTCGAGCGTGTTCGTCACCTCAGGCCCTCGCGCGGTTCCAGAGAGCTCTTCTCGAACCCCTAGGAAGCCACCGCAGTCGTCTTTCATCTCTCCAAAATCGATATCGGTGACTACCGTGAAATCAACCCCATCATGTCCTGCAGTGACCAGTACCCACCTAATTTCAAACATCCCCCACGTATTCATGTCCCATGGTTTACCTCGCTCTACGGGGCATGGCCTACCTAGCCAGGTTTCTTGTGCACCCACTAGAGTATCACCGATCACTGCAACTTCCTTAACCCAGGGAACAGCCGCACCATCAAGTTCTGGAACCCCCGGAACATTCCAGGGCACACACATCACAATTTCCAGCACAGTAACAGTGACACCAGAGTTGACTTTCCTAACACCTGGCTCAGTGACTGGGATGGTCGTCGGCCGCCTCACATCATCTGCCCCTCCCTTTGTCACCAGCGCAGAGCTGACCACGCTAGCGGACGGGACTGTAGTTTCTGTGACTCAAGCGATCGCCAATCCGGCGCAGGACGCCTCTGGTTCTTTGGCCCGTCACTCGTAAGTTTCGTACGCCTTCTCTTCTAAAGCACGCTGCTCAGCCGTCACTACTTAGCTTTTTTGAGGATCACCTGCTTGTCATCAGCATCTTCACCATATCCGGAATGGCCATCGCTTTCATTTTGGTACTTGCTCTTATTTACTGCCGTCGACGACGGAGGCAGCGCCAACGTCGCCGAAGAGAGCTCGAGGTCATATCCGCGCCTGTACTCCAAAATCCTGTTACGATGCGTGAGCATGCTAGTCCGCCCGGAGGTTTGGACGGCGGGTCCGTGCGCTCAGGCAACCAACCCGTCCTCATGCGAAGCTCATCCAGCATCCCGCTCAATCGTTGTGAAGAGGGTATGCCAGCGACCAATGCCATTATCAATACCCCACTCCCCCTTCCACCCCCGCCGTCTCTGCAGCAGCAGCAACCCATTCGAAATAGATTATCCCACCGCGTTCCGGTTCCGTACGCTGGTCTAGGTGCGCGTGGGAGTGACTCAAGGCCTACAGACCAGCAATACGTGAGCCCCTTTAGCGACAACCCTCCTCTTCCTGTGCAAGGGGTGCAAAAAAACACAACTTCGAGTGTACCGCCGCCACCTCCAAAGCGTTCACCTTTGAGGTCGTTGGCAACCAAGAATGATCCAAAAACTCCTCAGGAAAATACCCAGCGACTATCGGGTGCGTCTTCGCTATCGCTCTACCCTCCCTCGTCATACCCCTCGGAGGCGGAGGTAGACTCTCTTTATAAGAGGGAGACTAGCGTCTTTCAGAGCCGGGACACTTCCGACTCGTCAACGAGAGGCCCCTCATCCGGCAACAATTCAGGTATGGAGCAGAGGAAGGAGAAAGCGAGCAAAAATAGCCAATTCACTGTTCTCGGTGGCGTCGACTCTTGGAAGTGGGGCATTCAACCCTAGAGGGTCCAGCCTGAGATACGGGCACTGCATGAAAATTTCCATTCTGGACGGGAAAAGACGCTTTAACGTGCCGCGTCGAGAATCCACGATTGGTTGATGCTAGGTCTGTATTACGCCAGTCTCAAAATGACCCTATCTTTGGAACGAGAGCCCATCGTTTCTAAGGGTTACAGCCTGCCGCGTGTTCCGCATGTCCTGAACGGGTGCTTGATGTATCTGCCGGACGTATCGTTCAAGCTTCTTAGTATATCTATCGGACTGTCATTCAGCCTATATCCCATACCTGCTCAAGGACACTTCATCACACTCTGTACTGATACACGCAAGCCACCACGACGTATGTACCCCGCTGTTCCTACATCTCCAACATTGTGTTGTTTGTACTACCTATGTTTCCATACTGTCTCGTAGCTACTGCTATACTCTGTTTTCTTGGCTCGCTCTATGTCGCTGTGTTTTATCCTCCCATCGTGGGCACATTTGGCCGTAGTCTCTACGCACATGTTGGGTATCGCCGTCTTCGGGTCACACTTTAAATCCAGTTTGATTCAGGCACTGGTAAAGACGTCCAAGGACTGAGGTAGTGACTCGGAAGTCAAGACGAGTAGCTTTAAGTTAGTTGATTCCAGAACCATCCTCGTGGCTTGCCTCCAGACCATTGACATCAATTTCAGAACCGTCCTCGTTTTCTGGGAAGATCAACCGAAGGACAGCATTTGACACTTCAGACATCGCTGTGATTATAACCGAACGGTTATGCGAAAGAGAAAGTGATAGATACATGTCGTTCAACCGTAAACACCTGTGGGAGAATCATGCGAATGCGAACGGGTACCCCTCGCTCAGTCTGCCCACGCAGAATTATCGAAAATGCGTTCGAGCATCCAATCATCATGATACTTTCGTAATACATCGCCCTCCTTGGCGTCCCCTTGGCGGAACGTATGGTCCCATTCCCGCGGATACACGTCCTCCCCATCCACTCCACAGTGATCAAAGTCGATGAATTTGATGTTATCGTCCTCGGAAACGAGAATATTGGGGCATCGAACGTCACCGTGCACGAGGTTGCGACCATGGATGATACGTAAGGCCTCCTTGAGCTTTTCTTTGTATGTCAGTCGCTCCCGGAGAGGCTTCTTGTGCAACATCACCCAGCCCGACAAATACTCCATGACCACCATCTTCCAACCACCCACCAGGTCTTCCACCGCAAGAAGTTCCGGCGCAAATCCATTACCAGCCAACAAGTCGTACACGACCTTCGAGTAAGTCCGCGTAAACTTGACCACGATCGGTTTTGCATTTGCTTTGGGTTCCGCATGTTCAGCCAAGAATATGAGAGTACCGTGACCTTGCACCAGGCGCGAATTGTATTTGAAAGCGCACTGGATACCCTCTTTATCCGTATATGAATACTTATAAGGGAAGTGGCGATCAATCGACTTCGCGTGTTTGTGAGACCGATATCCATGGGGGTCGGGGATAGGACTGGAAGGAGACATGTAAAACTCCTTCAGTCCTTCAAAGGCGTTCCTTAACGCTCGGACGAACGAAGCGAGCAAGTTACGTTGGCGATCATCGCGGAAATCACAATCGACTCGAAGCGCAGGTGTCAGTGCTTCCACTTGCACCGATCCGTCGGGACAAATGATAGCTGCAGACGCATCGATACATGGCCCTGAAATGCATCAGCAGGTGAGCACTCTCGCCAAAGGGTTGAACATACCATAGTACGCAATGAGAATTGCTGGCAGGCAGGACTGACCGACACGATAGGAGCATCGCTTTTGCATGTAATACGCTCGAGCAAATGACATCAACTGCCAATGAGGGTTCGTAGACTCCTCGCCAAGCTCGGGGTTGCCTTCTATTGCGAGAAGGAGGTTATCTCCCAACTCCACATGGCCGTCTGTCGCATAATCGGATCTCTTGTCTCTCTGTTCTCCCCTTAAGATCGCGGTCGAAAGCCTCGGCCGATCCCTCTCATGCGGTTCTGTTTCTATACCCGGGAGCGTTGCAAGCAGCCATTTGAGGAAGGCCTTATTTCGCGATGCCTCATCTTTTTCTAGCTTGGATAATATGTTGACGAGATTTCGAGCAGGGGCGAAGTCTTCCGATCGAAGGTCTTTCTCGCGCGTGAACAAATCATCCGATAGGCGACCAAAAATCGGTGAAATAAGGGCGACCGGGACTGACTCGAAGTCAATAGGCCTGTTGTGGATGTAGACTTTGCGCCCATGTTCACCCCTCCCCATTACGTTTCGAAAATACGACGGCTCTGCGAATCTGGAAGGCGCAATATTGACATCTTTGAATTCGGACGCGTCATAATCCAACTTTCGCTTTTTGGACGGTGGTTCTGCAGCTGGTGCGAGATTAACGGAATGGTAGTGATTGCTCATGTCTTGCCACTTACTCGACGCAGGGATTTGAACAATAACATTAAGATCAAGGGAAGGTGGAGTTTGTGATTGGAAGGAAAATGCCACTGTATCAGTTGGATCCAGCTTCTCGGCAAATTGCGAAAGACCCAGCCCTAGGTCTCGAAGGCGTTGGGCAAGAGTGCCAGAAGGCTTGACGGGTATTGTCACCCTAGGCTAAAGTGGTGTCACCCATAATGTCGGAGCAAATCACTAGAAATAACGCACCTTCCAGAGATTGAGGCCTGCCGCCTCGACCCCTTGGAGGGTATTTTCTTTCACTTCTTTAATATATTGGTTTAACACGCCAATGTATGTAGTGGGTGAGGCGAGAACAGGAAAAGGGGTATCGTCACCTTCGACAAGGCACCAAAGGGTTGTGTCATCAGACATTTCTGTGTAGACATACAGTAGTTCGTGGTGTGCGTGTGGTGTATCAAAGGGCGGACTGTTGAAAATGAACGGAACTTCATACTCCGATTAGATTAGATCCTAGACAGTAGTGTTGCCACGTCTTAGCGCGCTTAGCTACTGCACCGATCACTACAACTTTCTTAATAGCCACACTACCAAGTGGACCTCCGAACATTCCAGGGTATACACACCACAATTACTAGCACAGTAACAGAGACACCAGAGTCCACTTTCCTAACGCCTGTCTCGGTGACTGGGATGGTCGTCGGCCGCCTCACATCATCTGCCCCTCCCTTTGTCACCAGCGCAGAGCTGACCACACTGGCGGACGGGACGGTGGTGTCTGTGACCCAAGTGATCGCCAATCCGGTGCACGTCGCCTCTGGTTCTTTGGCCCGTCACTCGTGAGTTTCGTAAACGCATTCTCTTCTAAAGCACGCTGCTCAACTGTCATTACTTTTATGAGGATCGCCTGCTTGTCAACCCTGTGGGGTAGCCGGCAGTGCGGCGGCGCAGTTACCCTCGTGTTTGTGGCTGTATAGAGGTATAACCTGGAGCTCGGTGTAATTACCTCTAATGGCCTGCTTTACACTGTGTAAAGCAAGCCATTAGATGGTAAGTTCTCATGCATAGCAGGTCAAGGACGAGATGAGTGTAGTCCCATTCCAGGGACCATCGCCGTGATCGGCATCTTGGTCGGCAGAGACGGTCAATGCTCGATCATCATTGCTCTTCGTGTCTGATTGACTCGAGACAACGTTCGTCTCATATGTCTGACCCTCGCATCTTCTAACGCCTTTGGGAATCACCACCAGGCCATCTGGTCCAAGCGGCTTTACGATGTGCGTGATCGTTGGTTTCGGGGATTCCATCTGCGGGGAATCTTCTCTTAGTAGAAATAGCGGGATCTTAGGTTCGGAAGCCAAAGAAACATAAATGTGAGAAATGACGCCGTTTCACCTTGACGGACTGCTGAAGTCTAAGCCCGAAGATAAGGGGTGGTATCTCTCGCACGAGTAAAACATGAGCTCGCAACCACATCATAACCAGGCATGACGGCTCGCAGGGGGTATGACCCAATACCGGCTTGCATCAATCCGGTGAGCGCCGCGCTGCCTCACAAGACTCTCCACTCTCCACAATTTCTCGATGTCACGATAACCAGCGGACCCCTCTCTCTGAGCATTCCCTGGCGCAACGTCTGCGTCCACAATGCGAACGTTCCCCCGAGCAACATCCTCGTGAACAACACGACCATGATCCCAGTCCGTCCCGACAGTGTCCTATTTCCACCCATTTAGACCAACCCGGAGATTAGACGGCGTTCTGGTCCCGTTCCGAACAAACTTTGGTGAGCAAACCAGCTGTTCCCGTACTAAGCACGAGCGACCACTGGCATTGTTACATGTGGTCGTATCACACAATGTTTTCGCCCGAGAGTCGATTACCCTTTAGCATAGCATACGTTTCTCCCAGCACGGGTCCCACTCATTTGGTTGACTCAGGACTTTCTTCGCCTGACGACTCCAAGAGGGCAGCGTGCCGATCTGTCTAGATTTGTAACATAGGGCGTGAAGACTCGTGTAGCATGTGTACGGAGATGGAAGTCGTATGTGTACATCAATATGAGATCGCAGGGTTTTGTATCATATCGTAAACCAAGACGCCGAATGCTACAACAATCCCGCCAGAACCGGCCAAGTTCCAGGGAGTGATTACGCCCACGCCTTGCCCCACTGTGATATCGGACAGGAGAACGAGAACGATCGTAAGGAGGCAGCCTACAGAGACAACCACGGGGCCCCAAAGACCCAACAAAGTCTGAGAGCGCAAAAAGAGATCGTCAGTCAATCTGAGCACGGACAGACAAAGAAAATGTCATTACCAGCATTCCCACATTAAAGACCAGACCGGATCCTGCTATACCGGCAATTGAAAGGGCGACGGTGGGGTTATCGGGGAGGCGAAATCGCTCGTATCCGGAATAATGGAGGAAGGGCAACATGACCCACAAAAATAAAAAGGTCATCAACCCGAGTCCACTTGCAAGGAGGTTGGCGTGAAGTCCGAACGGTGGCGGGTACACCAAGTCGTCGATCTCCTTGCCGGCTTCACTGAGCTCACTGGCAGGGATGCCATCGGATTCCGGCAGTGGGGCGTAAGAGCTGCCCAGCTCGAATTCCTGGTCCAGAGGTAACGCGGCGTGGCGTTTATACAATACTTGATATAGGCCGTACCCAAAGGAAGCACAGAGGGTGAGAAGGTCCCCAAGGAGTGGCGCTTTAGGCTTTCCGCTTTCGTTCGCATCGGATGCGAGTGCCTTGCGATGATCGGAGAGGGGCGATTCGGATTCGGATTGCTTAGCGTCACCGTACACGACCGCCAAAACGCCAAAGGTCGCGATGAGCACCGCGAGGAGCTTGCGAAGCTCCCAGTCGAGTTTGAAGAGCCGCACCGTGATGATGTATGCGAAGAAGGCGTTCGTGTTCCAGATCGCAGTGACATCGCTGAGTCTGTCATGACACGGAAGGTGAACGCATATCTTCCCGGGAAAATAATCGACACTTACGGTGCCAACGACACGCTCGCGAACCAGAGCAAGGAGGGCAATGTGAGGCCAAGCGTCAGGAGGGCCGTCAAACGAAGAAAGCGAGTGTATGGGAAGGGCGACCGCAGGGTAACGAGGTGGTTCTGGCCAGTGGGAGCGAATTGAATCCTGATGGCGAGAGACAGACCTGCTAGAAGAGATTCTAAAGATGCAGACGTGGTAAGGACGAGATATAGTAGTTGTAGTGGGAAGGTGAGGGCAAATGAAGAGTGGACTATGTAGCTGCGAGAAATCAAACTGGTGAGAGGGGCCGATAGGGCAGGCATGCTGGTTAAAGACGCACAAGAGGAAGACTGGCTGCCGAAAATGAAGGGTGCTTTGCACATACTGATAAATGATGAGATGAGACGCAGATCCGATAGAATAAAATGGAGCACGGACTTGGGTGAGTTGACTCTCTACGACAAACGCAAAAATAGTTAGGACGAAGAGAATGACTGCAGACTTTCCACCTAGGTGCGGCGAAGAGAGTAACCTCTCAGAACGGGGGGGCATGTTCAAGAGGTGGGGGGATAGACGCGATGGTGTGTTCACGTCGAGATATAGTACATGTGATGTGTGATTAGTGTGGTGTACAGAGCGTGGCTGGCGAGGATAGGGCCTTCGGTATCTGTATCTGTTTGGCCACTTTTGGACTCTTGCCTCTCACAGTCATGCTCAGAGCCTTGCTCTCGTCCAGCAGACCTCTCCTTTCAAGGGCAAGACTCGCCCAGTTCCAATCCATTCATCCGCATCCACCACATCACCATGCCGCCATCACGCCGCCTCTGCCAGGAGCAGCGCCTTCCCTCGCTCGGAGCATGAAAGTCCGGTCTTCCGTCAAAATCATGTGCGACGGCTGCAGCGTAGTTCGAAGGAAAGGTCGTGTATACATTCTGTGCTCGAAGAACCCTCGCCACAAGCAGGTCAGTGAACTATTTATGGGGACTTGGCTACATATGCTGACATTCTAAAAAGCGCCAAGGTTAACACATCCTTGCGTGGGTACGTCCCTCGTGTCACGCAGAGGTCTCTCTCATCCCATATCTGTAGCATTCAGTTGTTGCTGTGCAACCTACTGCCCGGTTCTTATCAGTGTTGTCATTGGGTAACGCGCACATGGTGTGACCTGCTCGTGATTGCTGCTAGATACGCAACTGAAATACCTACAAGAAATGTCAAAACCCATATGATACAAAGTGGACTCTACTCTTTTCAACCTAATGTCACTGTTCCCACTTTCTAGCCTCACTACCCGATGGCGCCTTGATTGGCACAGGAGCTTTCCCGACTTCATCCCAATTCGTGCTGAGCGCGGTCCCACCACTCTCTTGGAAACTTTTCATCATTGCCCGTTTGGTGTCATCGTCGGCATTGGAGAAGATGTTCTGGAAAAACTCGTTTAGCGTGCTGTCGCCGCTCACGTTGGGGTCATCTGCGCTCGTTTTTGCCTTCTCTGATTCGAGAATGGTCTTCGTGACGCTGTCCCAATTCTTACGCGCCTGTGGAAGGGTCGACCCGGCCTTTGTAGCCGGAGGAGAGGAAGATGATGAATTGGCGAGAGCTGGGGTGTGAGATGAGTCAAAACTGTGTGACCCTTGGTGGCTTATAGACGTACGGTCAGGGGCATCCCCTGTGAGGCCACCCCAACGCCCGTGGGCAGCCTTTACGAGTCGGATCTCGACTTTGACTTTACCCACAACGAAGCTTGACTTTGTAGGGTCGATTTGACCTTTCAGTGGCTGAAGTTCTAATTTTTTGTCACCGTTCTCATACGAAATCTGCCGTAGGTATTGTCAGCATTAATTATTTGTCAGTTTTGTGGAGAGAAACGGACGCTGCGTGGTTGGAATTCCACGTTGACATGAGCGGGGTCTGCGCCGCGATCAAAGATGGTGAGGGTGAGCCTCTCGTCGGTTTCGTAAAATTCGTGTCTAGAATAGAAGAGATGGTGAGAAGAAGCCGTGGATTATAACGCGCTGTTTTGAATGCGCACCTAAGGGTGGTAGCCATATGGAAGAGAGCCTAGGAGGGGTGGCGGAGGCGGGGCCAGCTATTTGGCATGGCACGGGAATCTAGAAAGTTCGCTCACGTGCACGTGAAGCATCCCGTTAGGAGCATCGCCCAAATCAGACTCACCACATCTCATCTCTATCATCA
>Ga0307512_10004877_pt1 | contig 14373 bp, 14 predicted proteins | sample 14_EM_MG_FD_200267 | JGI IMG/M metagenome (GOLD analysis project Ga0307512, IMG submission 200267) | Populus trichocarpa ectomycorrhiza microbial communities from riparian zone in the Pacific Northwest, United States - 14_EM | ecosystem: Host-associated > Plants > Roots > Unclassified | place... | reverse complement strand
TCCAATAACCCTAGCAAGAAAAACAGAAAGAAAAATGCGATACCCAAATTGTTTATTTATTTATTTATTAAAAAGAAAGAGTGATTGCCCATGAAATGTTATTTGTGTCCTAGAGGAGCTGTTTTGGGAGTCGCGAGAGAGAGAGAGAGAGAGAGGTTAGAACAAAATTCATATGATCTGAAGTTTTATGTTTTAATTAAATTAATCTGTATTCATCAAATTTAATAATACCCTTTATATGTTATGTAAATTTTGAAAGACCATATAATAATAATAGTAATAAATATTTTCATGACAGTTACTGGAAATGCAAGATTCCAGTAATTGTTATGGGAGTCAATTTATTTTTATATCTGATAAAATTTCCTCGTGAACGAGAGGGCCAATCTCTTTCATAGAACGTGAACATTAAATAAATATTAAAATATTTCAATGCTAGGCTGCGGCTTATTTTTTTCAATGTAAAACAAATTATATAGGTGTTGATAATGTGTTTTTTATCTTTATCTGGAATCTTGATTAAAATTAAAAATTTAATATATCCAAAGTAATTTTTTATTGATAATCAAGATAATGATGATAATATATTCAATCAATTCGAGTCAATCCAAGTTATTTTACTTGACTCGATTATAAAATGAAAATCATTAAAAATCTTATTATTCAGTTACTATTTATAAAATAGAATCTTATATAATTTAGAAATAAAAATATTTTGAATTTAATCTCTAAATTCTAAAGTTAATATAAAATAATAACTCAAATCTATTATTGATTAATTTAAAATTCAGTAAATTATTTTATTTATAACATTTAAAATATATTAATTTAAAATAAAAAAAAACTAAATTTAAGTTAAAAAAAGGGCAAACAATGGATGCAGGTCTGACCTTAATTTAAAAGCCTAGATCCGTAGCCTTAGCCTTTTCTTCTTAGTTATCTTAGGTCATTTGTGCTTTTTTTTTTAAAAAAAAAAAAATTGGTGAAATCACGATTACCACTATGTTGGTTGAGAAATCGAGTGTTTTTTAAAATTTATTTAAAATTTGTTTTTTTTAAATCTAAAAAATTACCTTACACTTCTAAATAAAACTAATGTTCAAACTCAAAATATATTTAGATTAATTAAAAGACACAAAAATATACGGTAAAAAAAATTAAGTTTGATCTACTTTCTCATTCAACAAGGTCTAAAATCATTACTAATGGACTTATCCAGTCGAATATAACCATATAAAATTTGATCATTTTAATTATTATAATAATAAAAATCAATAACTTTTTTCCCTTCTTGTTGTTTTTAACTAGATTTTATTTCCTCTCTCTGATATAGAAACCAATAAATAAACAAAATTAATTTGTATATCAAAATAAAAATCTATATGAATTTGAGAATAACTATATATTTTTTTCATGTTTTATATTTTAGTTTTTTATATTTTAGCTTGGTATTTTAATTATAATTTTATTTAATTAAACAGTAGAAAAATCTAATTAAAAGAGAAAAAAATTTCAAAAGTTTTTTAAAAAATAAATGAGATCCAACGTTCATATTTTCCAAGTGTTTCAGGTAATTAAAAAAAAGAAAGAAAATGAAAACTCTCTAGCATCTAGAAAGGATACTTCAGTCATTTAAAAAATATTCTTGTGCAAATAATATTTCCCTTCTCTAGGGTTAGGGTTTGTTAAATTACAGAATCAATTTGGGGTAATTCTCTATTTTTTCAATACCTTCTCCCTGTTTTTGGAATTCGATTTCCATTTTTATTTTTTTGATGCTATTAAGTGGCGATTTTCAATAAGAATTGAGAATCTAGGTCTTTTTTGGGGAATTATATTTTTTCTAGAATTCGATGATTTGTGTTCGGTATTGTTGTGGGCAAGTGAAATTGAGTGAAGAATGAGCCTAGAAGAACCTGATTTGTGGGTGGACATGGAAACTTGATATTGATTTTATGTATATATAATTTTTCGATCAGATCAATGGATGCGACTTTTTTCAATTAGTTTAAGATAGGGATAGAACCGAAAGGGTAAATACCATCTACTATGCTTCGAGCTTCAAAAATGTCAGGAGTAACTGTAAATATTATTGATGAGGATACTTGTTTGGTTTCTTGAATCATTTTTTTTGGGTTTTGACTTGTCTGTTGATGGTTTTTTTTTTCCTTTTTTTTTCTTTGCATTTGCTGATACAACGGACTGGTTAATCACAGGTTTGTTTGGGGAGTTTATTTATTGATAAGCTTGATGGGTGCACCCAAACAGAAATGGACGGCAGAAGAAGAAGCAGCGCTAAAAGCTGGAGTGATTAAGCATGGAGCTGGAAAATGGCGCACGATACTTAAAGATCCGGAATTTAGTGGTGTCTTGTATCTGCGTTCGAATGTGGACCTTAAGGTTAGCTCGCTGAAGTATTTCTTCGAGGAGGATGTTAATGCTTGTGGAATATGGTCTATGCTTTAGATGTTCAGCTACTTGATCGATCAATTTAGTGAATTCGTGGGATTGGAAGTTTGTCTCTATGTTTTTATAATGCAATTCAGGGTGATTGATCTTTGTTTTTTGTGGGTAGGACAAATGGAGAAACATGAGTGTAATGGTAAATGGGTATGGCTCGAGAGAGAAGCCTAAGTTAGCACCTAAAAGGGTGCACCATGTCCATAGACAGGATGAGAACCTTATGTCTGTTGGCACTGTTCAAAGCGATGAAGATATTCCAGATGCCAAGGCTCTTCCAGTTAGCAGTGCTGCATTGCCGGTTGTTAATCCGAAGAGAACTACTGTAAGGTTAGACATTTTTTATAATCAAAAGAAAAAAAGAAACCAAACACTTATCACGAAATTCACTTATCATGAAATTCATGCATTCTCTTGTATTCATTGGCCACCTGTTAGTTATCATTCTTGCACCACATTTTACAAGCTATTTTAACTGTTTGTTTAGCATGTATGAGACTTGAGATTTTTTCTTACTGCTCACATTCAGTGTCTGACCTTGAATATTTTTTAGTGCTTGTGGCTGTTGGTTGGTTATATGAACACAATCAGTAACTGTTAGATATTACTTTTTTTTTTTTGACGTTTGTTAACCGGTAACCATCTTTCCAGGCTGGATAATCTTATAATGGAGGCAATAACTAGCTTGAAGGAGCCTGGAGGTTCACATAAGACCGCAATTGCTTCATACATAGAGGTGCTCCTCCATTTGTAAATCCTGTAGAATTGAACTTTTTTTCTTACAATGGTTGTAGTAGATCCAACTTAAAGTAGCACAAGCCTTTATTAACATTAATGCAACTGCTAATTTAATAATCAATTACAAAATCTACAAATTTAAGTTTTAAAACAGACAATACAAAACTGGCAATTCTAATATAGCTTTAACAATCTAGACAGAAGGTCGAGGTATTTTCTTATTTTTTCTAATGCCCAATGATCTGAAAGTTGGATTTCATTCAAATTTGATCAATCCATATGGCTGATAATTCTCTCATTATTTATCTTGTACAAAATAAACAATTATTTAATATTTTCAGAAGGTCTTTTGATCATGTATCTTGTCTGAAGCCAAACAACATTGGGGGTCACTCTTTTTAACTTTTCTGCTTCAAGGAGTATATATCCACTGTTTTAGAATAATTTTAGGGCAATGTTTTACACCACTGCCCATGTCTGACTGGATAATGCAATATAGATAAATTTAAAACCTGCTACCCTTTTATAACTTTTCTGCTTCAAGGAATATATATCCACTGTTTTAGAATAATTTTAGGGCAATGCCTTACACCAGATTGCCCATGCCTGACTGGATAATGCAATACAGATAAATTTAAAATCTACTACCATTTTATATTGCAATTATTCACTTATCACGACTGGTAATATGTTGAGCCAACAAATTCTAGTCAGGATAATCTCTGGGACAGGTGCTAATAACATAAAATTCTGGGCAGGATAGTTTTCGGGACAGGTGCCAATGACATTTTGTTGGGCAAGGTAGTATTTATGTTGGCATTTTAAAAATTTATCTTTCCCTTTTTTTTGGGCCATATCATATGAAGGAAGCGTTTGTGTTATCAGCATATATTGTGTCTTTTATATAATTTCATGTTAAGAAGTTTATTTGTTTAGTTAGCTGACCTTGCTGGCTTATATTACAGGAACAATATTGGCCACCAAATGACTTTAAGAGGATATTATCAGCTAAATTGAAGTATCTGGCAGCAAATGGTAAACTGATTAAGGTAATTATGCTCCAAACTTGTGGTGTCACGGTAACTTATTTGACACTTGTAATTGCTATGCTTGCATTTAAATGGTGTAGAATATTAAATGCTGGTAATTTGAAATGGCTAATGTACAATTTTATTTGTTTTAAGTAATACTGTTTTTCAGATCAGGATTGAACATTTAGTGATGCGTTTAGACACTTGGATTGTGACTGACTATTGTTGATAGCCAGCTTGACACTAGAAGATGCTATAGATTTAGAGGCTTGCATTAGTTGTTGGTTATTTTTTACAGTCTTAATTTCCTGAAGTTTGGGGACAAGGAAGTCAGTGAGAGCATGTGTATCCCCTGCCACAGTATGTATCTTCATTCTTCAATTGTATTTTTATTTCCCATTGGAATTTGAGTCTGAGAAAAGATTTTAAGCTGAGTTGAATATCTAGTTTGCATAAATTCTGCTTCAGCTAAAAAAAGAAATACTGTCTCTCTTTTGGTTTCCTTTCTCGCTAATTGTACTTTGATGTCTTAATGTGGGATCACATCCAGCTGCTTTCTCTTTTGCAGGTTAAACGGAAGTATAGAATTGCACCTACTTCAGCATTTGCTGAGAGAAGGGTTTCTCCCTTATTCTTTGAAGGAAGACAGAGGATCTCTCCCAAAATTGAAAGGGATGATTTCAATATACTTACAATGTCTCAGATTGATTTGGATCTGGGGAAGATGAGGACTATGACCGCAGAACAGGCTGCTGAGGTAGCGGCTCGAGCGGTTGCGGAGGCAGAAGCTGCTATAGCAGTAGCTGAAGAGGCGGCAAGGGAGGCGGAGACAGCAGAAGCTGATGCAGAGGCAGCACAAGCATTTGCGGAAGCAGCTATGAAGACACTGAAAGGAAGGACCGCCCCTAAGGTGGTAAACTTCATCACTGGATCTTCTCTTAATGATCGGTTTTGAAATGTTTGAGAAGCCCTTTATCAGTTGTCTTGTAACAAAATAATTAGCTGATTTGCATTTGAAATTGGAAGTTGAAACATAAAACCCACACTCACCCGTGATTTCCAGAATCTTTTTTGAATTGCTTATTCCTTGAATGGTTGTTTTAGCTTGGATCTATTCTGGGAGTCCATCAGGGTAATGATGCATCATAAATTCACCCCCACATTTTCCTTCAACTTAACAAAATGTAATTGCTCGTAAACTAGATACTAGTAAAGTCCTGTTTGCTACCAATTCTTGGATCTTCATGATGATGAATATCTTTTTTCAGGATGTGATTCTTCATTTGCATCTCTTGCTTCACTGCATCTTTAGGAATTTATCTTTATAAGATCATGAATGAAGTTTCTTTCTAATGTGCAGACGGTTCGAGCTTGATGGAAAATCTCGAAAAGGTCACTAAGGAGTTTGATTGATGCTGAGACACACACAAGTTTGCTGACATTGTTTTCTGTAAATATTGGAAGACCCATTTGGATGATCTATGCTGGATCCTGGTGGTTTGTTAGATTGCATAGGCAGCTCATTCTTGTAGACAATTTTGGATCAGAACATGTCAATTTCATTTCCTCAAGTTTCTGCTTTGTTGTCAATATTTGTTACCCGTAGGGTGGTTGAAAAATGCAATAACAGGATTATTTACAATGTTTATTTCTATATCTTAGTCCTTTCCATGCTTGTATTAAATTGATCACTGATGTGTTTAAATAGTGCAGTAGCTTTGGGGCATTGTGTTTTGAACTGTCCAGTCATCATTGTATACAGTGGAGTTTTTTTCTTTTAAATTGAAACTGATAAAAAGCTGATACTGTGTCCCCTTCCTCCTCTTTTTTTTTTTTTTTAATAAAATAAACTGATTATATATTGAGGGATCTTTTGGATATTTTTATATTTAATGTTATCATATTGTTTTACTTTTTATGTTAATATTAAAAAATAAAAAATATATTATTTTAAAATATTTTTTAATAAAAAATATTTTTAAAAATAACCGGAACAAAATATCAAATAAAATCCGTAACTAATAATACTTGAAATGCCTGCACAGTTGTCCTTGGCAAAAGGTTTTATTTTTCCTACCTTAAAAATCGTGAAACAAAAACCCTAACTCTCTATTGATGGAGAAGTAAATGAAATCGTACTAGTATATATAGTACATGTTTCCTTGTTAATACCACTATTAACAATTTTTACGGTAATGATTAGGATGTTGTCAATTTGTCATAAACGACAATCACGACCATCATTATGGTTTGGCCCACAGACCACCAGGCTGTCAGGATTCTTCTAATATTGCCTTGGATTAATTGAATTTTTCTTTTCTTTTTTTCATATTTAGATTCATATTTAGTTTCTTTAAATCCAATAAGTTAATGTGAAAGATGCTTGAGAGAATATCTTTATTATTAAAGAAAACTATCAAATTCAAATCATATTATTATCGCATCAAATTAATATAATAAATGTATTTTTAAAACAATTAAAAAAGAAAGAGATTGATTTCTCTCTTGATTAATGGCTTAACACACAAAGCTAGTTTAATGATTTTTTTAATTATCAAATAAAAACAAATCTTAATAAGATGACATATCCATTTCAATTAGCTATACACACCAATTTGTGTTTTTTTTTTTAATTATTATTATTTAAAAAGAAAAAGCTCTACAGCCCAATTTGCACGCCATTTTATGATGAAAAAAAACCCTTGCAGCAGCAAAAGAAGAAGAAAATATATTAGTAATGTGTTTGAAATAATGTTTTTTAAAAATTTAATTTTTTTATATTTTTAATGGTTTAATATAATAATTTTAAAAATATATAAAAATATTATTTTAAATAAAAAACAATTTAAAAAATAACAATCACCACCCTATCAGGCGTACAAACCAAATAATACGTTGTTGCTACGGGAGATTAAACAAATGAACAACTTATTATATTCCTGTCTTGCCCTTCAGTTCAGCTCTTCTTCCCTTTTCTTTGCAGTTAATTATACATCTCCTTCCTTCTCTTCTTTACCATACACGCGCGCGCGCACATATAATAACCAAATCGATATAATTCCAGTTAATTTAGATTCTTCTTTTGCTGTAAAATCCATCTCTCTTTCACAAACAGAGATGGATACAAATTTAAACGACAAGGAGTCCGTGGTTGCTCGAATCCAACAATTGGAACATGGTAATATCTTTCTTTCTTTCTTTCTGACCCAAATGATCCTTCTCTCTTGTTTAAAACTTCAGCGATGCTGTTCTCTTACGCTATATTGCTTTCTTTTATAATTCTTTGTTAAATTATTTAAAGGCCAATTCGAGAATTCATATCTGTGTTCTATTCTTGGACGTGGAAACCAAACTGAGTCTAAAATACAGCGCTTTATTAAATGATTAAAGATACCCATTTTGCTTGTAGCCTCTCTTTTTTTCCTTCCCCGTAACGTGATTGAAGTGTATTGTCTTGTAGAGCGTGATGAGTTGCACAAAGATATAGAACAATTGTGTATGCAGCAAGCTGGACCTGGTTACCTTGCTGCTGCTACTCGAATGCATTTCCAGAGGTATATTTATTTATTTATCTATATTTTTCTGTGTATAGGATCAGGATTTTCCCATTTTATTATTCTACGGGGTTGCTACTAGTGAAAGGAAACATAAGGATTGTACTATTAAAATAATGCTCTATTTAGGACAGCTGGATTGGTCCAGGAGATTGAGAAATTGAAAAAGCAGTTGGTTGCTTGCACAAGAGATAATCTTAATCTTCAAGAGGAGCTTTCTGAGGCTTACCGAATTAAAGTGAGAAAACTTTTGTATTTATTAGCTGTTTTGTCACTTTTCGATGCCTTTGGTGATAGAGCTTACATGTTTACTATGTTGTCTTCAGACCCAATTGGCCGAACTACACCAAGCAGAGGCTGCAAAGGTTGGTCTCTCACTCTCTCTGCACATGTTTATTCCGGTGTGTGCTTGTATGTGGCATCAATCATTCTTTTCTTGTGAGTATTTTTATCAAAGATCTACTAGAGGGAATTATGAATTCAACAACCACCAAATGACAGCATAAACCAACAGGAGAGAATAGATAATACTTTGGCATCATAAGAAGCAACTTCCCATCAAACAAAAGCTTCATATATTTTCCATTCAAGATTTTTTGTCTTTCAATTGTCATTTCTTGTGTTAGCTTTTATTGAGGACCTAGCTTGATCAACTACCATATTTACATTTGGAGGAGATGCTAATTTGGTGATTACAAAGTTATGACTTAAGTTTCACCTACAAGCAATTGGCGATGGTGACAGGATTAGCAGTTTTTGCTAGCTATGATGTTTGTGAAATGCTTCTATCGCCTTTATTGTTTTCTTTTTCAAAATATTTAATGTATTTTTTTTTTGTGGTTGATGTAATTTTTCTTTCATTATTAATCCTGACTTCTTGTTTCGTTTTCTTTCTCCAGAACATGGAGGCAGAGAAGCAGGTTAAGTTTTTCCAAGGTTGTGTAGCTGCTGCTTTTGCTGAGCGTGATACTTCGATAATGGAGGTTCTGAAAAAGTCTTTTTGAAATTTGTTGATTAGATGCTTGACTTTGGTTTCTTACCCATAACCTTTCATAAGTATATTCCTGAATGTATATTCTTAAGGTTTATAATTTCCTTAATGATTGATGGCAGGCTGAAAAGGCAAAGGAGAAGGAGGAATCCATGTCCCAGAAATTTAATGAAATTCAGCAGAGGTACTTGTTATGTTTATACTCTGTTTTTGGTATTAATATTGTGTTCAAAGTCACAAAAGTAAAAGGTTATTCTCCACTGACTGCTTATTTTGTTGCATTATGTAATATGGAGATTATGATGCAAATCTTGTTAGTCTTTTGAGTGTTACACTTCTTGCGGTGTATTTTAATATTCTATCTGAACAGTATCATTTTGCTATTAATATTATATGGAAGAATGCTATAAATAGTTTATGGTGATGTTCTGTTCCTTTCAAAATCTTCCCGATCATTGGAAAAAGGTAGCGGCATTGCATGTCTAGATTTCATAACTGTTCATTTGTGAATTTAGCTATCCTTTATCATGTGTGGCTTTTCCATTTGTGTTCTCAAAGGGATTTTATGGTTTGTAATTATGTGATGCATCATTGAGATGCTGGTTGAATGAATACCTTTTTATGATCGAATATTTAAAGAATTGTTTATGCAGGTTAGAAGTGCTTAATTCAGATGTTCTTGAACAGAAGAGACTAAATGATGCACTGGAGAGTGATCTAGTAAAGCAAGAAGAGCAGATTGAGACTTTCAAGAAGGTAATTGTTTCATGTTCTTAGGTAATAGCAAGAGTGTACTTGAAAGTTGAAACCTTTACACATCCGGCATATAGATTACATGGTAATGGTAATAGTCTTTTGTCCCTAGTTGAAACGTGGAAAATGTCTGTGCAGTGAACTTCAGATTTCATTGTACTTTTGAAGTTTAGGACGCATCATGTAGTCCTTATTTACCTTTCATTTACAGGTTGTCAACAAATTTTATGAGGTCAGGCAGTATTCTCTCGAGGGATTTGAGGATACAAGTTGGGATGATAAATGTGCGTGTCTGTTACACGACTCAGAAGAAATGTGGAGTTATAATGATGCCTCCACTTCTAAATACATTGTAAGTTCTCATGACCTTTGTTTTTGCTTGTTCCTTGAGTACCCATCATATCAGCATTGGTGCTCATCATATGGTGCACCATGTATAGGATCGTTCTGTCACTATTTTAGAAGCCTGAATTTAATAAATACTTGTTTTATCTTTGTATCTAGCCTGTACCTGTTTCTTTCACATTCAATGCATCAACCATGTAATTTAAAGAATGTTACCAGATCCATAAGCAAGTAATGATGGGTGAAGAAATTGACAATGTCTAATTCATTTCCTAGATCCACAAAGAGCATGAAATTATTACATCAGCTTCTACAAGAATTTTAGTTGTCTCTAGAGTTGCTTCATATTTTCTGTATGCAACTTGAATAACTTCTCATCAGACAGAGTGCATTAGAAGAAGAGGTGGAGGCACTGAGGAACTCTCTGGAAAAGCTTCAAAGCAAATTACAAGTGGTATGAATTTATCTGGTTAATTTCTGCTTTATCTAGGTTGTAATTGTATTATTATGCTGTATATTTGCTTAATACAGATTTTGTTGTGGATTATAGGGTTTGGAAATTGAAAATCACTTAAAGAAGAAAGTTCGTGAACTTGAAATGGAGCAAGTGCGGAGACTAATGCCTTGATTTTTGAGCTTTAAATTTGATCCCCAAATCCCTTTGCTAATCAATGAAATTGTTGACTTTCCTGCAGGTTCTTTGGAACAAAATGGTTACAACTGGGATAGAAGAATTACGCCATTACCATTCTCAGCATAGAGATCAAATCACAAGCTTACTTGGTGAGGAAAGATCCTATCTCAAATCGATCATTGATATGGCAGAAGAAAAGATCAACAAATTCGATGTGACCAGAGAACAGAATTTGGAGCTTTGTAGAGTTGTAAAACTTCAAGAAAATAAATTTGGAGATTTGCATTCGAGTACTGATGCTGATTCTGCCTTAGCATCCAAGGTAGGTCAAGCACTTTGTACTTTGTCTTCTGTCTCTTTATCTGTAGTGCACATAGTAACAATTTGCTTCACCATCACAAGTGGATTCTTAAGGCTAGCGTATAATCATTTCCTGTGCACTTGCCAAAGGAAGTGGTTCCTTATTGGTGTCTTGACCCTACAGCCTGGGGCCTAAATAAGCCACTAGCCAGCTAGAGGTGACAGTGGGCAAAATAAGCAGGGGGGAAGAGTCATCAAATAATTCTTGACCAAGACAAATAATTCTTAATTAATACATTAGTCTGCCAACTGTAAAATATTATTCTCTATTACTTTGCTAATATTGGAGTCTATGGGAAGATATTATGTGGTGAGTGTAAATAGAATTTGGATTGGTGTTATTATAGCTCTTAGCATGATAGTCTCTGTAACTGTCAGACAATGGTCCTGTACTCCTATTATAGGCACACTCCTGCTCAGGGAATGCTGCGACCGCAGGATTTGGCGTAACAAAATGTGCCTCGTAGGTATAAAACATTGGCATGGGGAGAAGTTAGCAAATAGAAACTAAGGAAGCTGACCTAGCCTCCAATGATCTTCCTCAATTCGATACATGATCCAATTCCAAAATTTCCTATTGACCGTGGGAAGAAAAATGGGTCAATGGCGATTAAACTTCCTTGAGATCTGCTTCATTCTTTTTGTAGTGAGAGTTTTGTTTATAGACAAGAGATTACCAATGCTTTGTTTTTTTTTTAACCATCGGATAGTTTTTTTAGTACCCACTTAACACAGCAGAAAGGATCTCAACTCAACCTCTCCTAGTTTTTTAGTGTTAACTTCCATCACACTGAGCATGGAGAGAAATGTATAGGTGTTTGTGTCAAATTAGGTTTATGGTATTTCAATAGATCAAGAAAGTGATAGTTGCCTAGTAGAATTGTTCTTCCTGGTTGCCACCTCTAGCGTACCAACTCAGCTAACCCCTACTTTGTTCTACTAACAAGCCCTTAACTCTGTTTTCTGTTTTGGTCTGATTTGATTATTCTTCTTGTCTTTTTTCTAATGTGGAAATTTTAAAGCATTAAGGAAAATGCTTCAACAGAATCAGAAGGTCAAACATAATTTTTGTTCTACTATTTCTGTCGTGTTTATTTATTTGTTTTTATGTTCATCACCTGCTGTAGAGAAATGACGAAGGCTCACCAGATATCGTGGCTGATAAAGAAGGCAACTTGTCTGAAGGCCTTGCACAGGCACTGCAAGAAAAGGTCTGAGATTTATTTCATGTTTTATAATTTTACTTTCTCTCTCTTTATTCTCTATTTATTTTGGCCAGCTGTATGTTTAAGTGATGCAGCTGATATGAGATAATTATACTCTTTCTGCTCTTTTTTTGTTTCTTTCTCAGGTTTCAGCGCTATTGCTTTTATCTCAGCAGGAAGAAAGGCATTTACTGGAGAGAAATGTCTGCATGGCTCTTCAGAAAAAGACAGAGGAGCTTCAAAGAAACTTACTACAAGTAATTCCTGTGGAATTTTTGTTACTTGCAAGTTTTTCATGTTGGTTTCTCTTTTACCTGAGTATTATAAGTAACTCAGCAATATCTTTGCAAATTTCTAAATGGAGTTATAGAGTCATGCTTCACTACTTCACTACAGTAATTATCTTATCATACACAAAGGAAACATTATGAAAATGTTATTAGGCAGAATGGAACATCTTTCTCCTTGGTATGTTTTCCATGGAGTACTCTCCTCACCGAGTCTGAATATCTTCTAATATGAAGTTTGATGCGCATTTATCTAAGTAAAAATATTTATATCCTTCTTTAACCTCACAAGGAGTGCACAAATGTTGTGATGGTTTAGGTCACCAATGAAAAAGTTAAAGTTCTTATGGAGTTGGCGCAGTTAAAGCTTGAATATCAAGAACTACAAGAGTATGATCTCTTCTTTTCCTAAAGTATACATTGTAGTATATGCTTTGTTAAAATCAATGTTTCTTTATAGTTCTTTTGTTATCTGCTGGGAATTCTCCCAAAGCTATGCAGCGTGATTTTTTTTTTATATATAATTTTTTTTTGAGGCATTTGCTAGTCTAGCATTAAGTAAATATGTATTTGAAGTATGAGTCTAGATCAAGTTAAAATGCTTTATCAAATAAGATACACAGGTTATTGATGAGCAATACTACATATTATTGTGAATTTTGATAAAGCTCCCCTAGAGGTTATTCCGGATCGAAATCAAAGGTCTGCAATTCTGTTTTCACACAGCATGTTGAACCTTCCTTCACATTGATGTTCACTCCTTGACTGCAGTAGTTTTCTCCATTCACTTCTCTAGTTGATCTACCTTGTTTTTATTCGACTTGGATTTCTTTTGATATGTCTTTAAAGTAATCATCTTGTTAAAAATAAGTGTTGAGGTACACATGAATTCTTTTCCCTTGCTAACAGATGCACACTTTGATCTGATGGCTTAAACTACCTGAATGAATGTAACATAACATATTGTGCAGGAAAGGCGGCAGTGAGATAAAACAAGATTTTTTGTGTGACAATGGGGAGAGAAGACTTTCTAATCATGAAAGAGATGGAAGGATAAGAAATCTGCTGAAGAGGACATATCTAAGACGTTGGATGGGCATGCTGGATAGTGGAAATGAAGCTCGAGCTTCCACGAGTGGTGCAGGGAGTTTCTCTGGGAAAAGGTCAAATGACATGGATTTTGCGAGGTTAGTAAAACCTGGTTGAATTCCACAACTGAACACTTGATTGGTGGTGCCTGCATGTCAGATCACACCCTCTGACATTTTTCAGTAAATTACATCTACAAAGACTGCCTGGGCTGCCCCCCTTCCCCAACACCCAAACACCCACCCACGCACACACAAAGAACCCTTCTCTTACGAAGTAACTGTTAATGACATGGATGTTTATACTTTATGTCTCAGAATGAAGATTGAAAATGCCACTCTCAAGGAAAGCATGGAAAGCATGGATCATCTAATTTCTGCAATTCACAGACTACGCCTTGCACTTCTAAAGGTAATTTTTTCTTCGTCATATGTACAAGATCCTTTCTTCAAGCATGGATATGCTTCATTTTTGGCTCAGCACTGGATCAGCTTTTTAGGATGCTACAATTATATAATTACTGTTTGGAATGGTGGTACAGTTGAAATTTTGCCTTTCCCTTTTTTTTAAGGTCAAACAATATCATAATAACATTAATATGATGCTGATTTTATCACCTGCTTCATAGAAGTTATTGTGCATTATGTTTGATCAGACAGTCGGTTCTTAGTTTGAAACTAATAGGTTTTATGTAATGCTATTACATAATTTATAGGTCAAAGAGTCAGATACTCGTGAAGGTACAGTTAGTGGCCTGCCAGTAGCTCTTGATGATATCATTTCCGAGGCTAGACTTGTGAAGACTGCCCTTGGAAGCTCCTTACCCATTAGTTGGTCTGCCGAGGCAGATGATGCATCAATTGGTGAAAGTTTCCACAACAAGCTAACTGATATTTATGGGGAACACAGTAGTGAGAAGATAGATC
>Ga0307512_10004876_pt1 | contig 14374 bp, 16 predicted proteins | sample 14_EM_MG_FD_200267 | JGI IMG/M metagenome (GOLD analysis project Ga0307512, IMG submission 200267) | Populus trichocarpa ectomycorrhiza microbial communities from riparian zone in the Pacific Northwest, United States - 14_EM | ecosystem: Host-associated > Plants > Roots > Unclassified | place... | reverse complement strand
AAAAAAAAAAAACACCATGACTGATACCACCACCATCGAGGTCGATCCCGCCGTGGTACGTACATGCCCGACGAGTCCCCCCAGCCCACCTCGCTCGCGCGCGCTCGTGTTGATGCGGTTGTGTTCCCCTTCGGTCGTAGCTCGCCGACAGCAACAGCGACTATGCCAGCTCTGGCTACGACACCAGCACGGCCAGTCTGTCGTCGTCGATCAACGAGTACGTCTTCGAGAACGGCCGCCGCTACCACGCCTACTTCGGCGTCGACAAGAACCCGATGCCGACGGACGAGAAGGAGCAGGACCGGCTCGACCTGCACCACGAGATCATGCTCGGCCTGCTTGGCGGCTCCATCAACCTGGCGCCGGTCGAGAAGCCGCATCACATCCTCGATGTCGGCACCGGCACCGGCATCTGGGCCATCGACGCCGCCGACAAGTTCCCGAGCGCGGAGGTCATCGGCACCGACCTGAGTCCGATCCAGCCGCGCTGGGTGCCACCGAACTGCCAGTTCCAGGTCGATGACGCCGAGCTCGATTGGACGTTCAAGAACGACTATTTCGACTACATCCACGTGCGCAACCTGGCGCAGAGCATCAGCAAATGGGACAAGGTCATGGGCGAGATCTTCCGCTGCACGGAGCCGGGCGGGTTCGTCGAGCTGGCGGAACTGGGTGTAATTCTCCCTTCTCCTCCCCCCTCCCGTCCATCGAGCGAGAGATTAACAATCCTCCCCGGGCAGGGTGAGATCTTCTGCGACGACGACACGATGACCAAAGACAACGCGTTCCGCCGCATCGTCTACCAGCTGAACCAGGTGGCGCTGCCCAGTATCGGCCGCCCGGCGGCGACAGCGGACCTGATCGTGGCTCGCCTCAAGAATGCCGGCTTCGTCGACGTGCACGTCACGACCAAGAAGCACCCGTTCGGCCCGTGGCCGAGGGACCGCCGACTCAAGCACATCGGCGCCATGGCGTTGATGATGAGCGAGACCGGCGTCGAGGCGTACGCGCTCGCTGGGCTGACGCGCATCCTCGGAATGGACGCCGCCGACGCCACAAAGCTGTGCGACGACGCCGTGGCAGCCGTCAAGAACAAGAACACGCACATGTACTCGTACTTGTGGGTCCCCCCTCCCTTCCCTTCCCTTCCCTTACGCTGCTGCGGGCGGCGAGAGTTGCTGACCGACAAACCAGCCATGTCGCATATGGCCGCAAGCCTGACGGGGATAACTAGTGGAGCGGCCAACAGTCGGATGTGGGGTGTACATACATGTTGGTGGGAGGGATCTAATCTGATCGGCGTTGCCCTTTCTTTCTCGTTTGCGGCACGTGTAGCCAATAATGATAAACGATATCATGTTTTTTTTTTCGCCCGTCTCGGCAATACCGTACGTAACCCGTCTAACCCGCCCCTTCCCAGGCGGTCGCAAACGACACGAAACCATCTATCTAGATATCAAGACAAAAGCACCCCCCAGAAGCAGACCGCAACCCGATTACCGCAAGCGAAAAGACCAAAACGAAAACCCACCACCCGCGACCCAAAACCCGCTGTGTAGAAACCAACCGCAAAAGACAAAGCCCCGACACAAGAGAACATCCCACCCCGTCGCTCCCACCGCTAGACGCCCCGGACATGCCTGAATCCCCCGCGCGGCCGGTAGGACCTCTCGCTGTCGCCGGCGACGTTGACGACGACGACGGCGCGGCAGTCGTGGGCGCGGTGGCCCGCCTCGCGACAGTTGGCGCACCACCGGTGGGACGTCGACTCGCGCTCGACGACGACGAGACGGTCCCTGCTGCCGCGACCGTCGACGCCGGCGTCGGAGCGGCGGAAGCCGTCCTCGACGCGGCGGCGCGCGTCGTCCTCAAGGCGCCGCAGCTCGCGCGCGCGCTGGTCGTCGCGCCGATTGCGTTCCTGCACGGTGCGGCGGGCCGCCGCATCGAGCCGCCGGTCCTGCTCGAGCCGCCGCTCGACCTCGGCGTCCACCTCGCGCGCACGTACCCGCGCGCCGTCCGTGCACGACCCGCGCTCGCCCGCCTCCGCCGCCAGCTGCGCGCGGATCTCGTACGCGCTCGGCGCCAGGATCTCGGCGATTGCCTGCGCCGTCGCCGTCGTGTCCACTGGTCCCGTCCCCACTGTCGCAGCGGCGCTGGCGAACGTGAGCGCCCCGTTGCTCGGCGGCGTGAAGAACGCCGATGCTGGCGGCGGCGGCGGCGGCGGCGGCGGTGGGAACAGCGTCCGTGGAACGCTCGAGCGCTCCACCATCACCGGTCCTCGGTGTCCGCGCCGTGCCGGTGGCCCGTCCGCTACGTAGCTCGTCTCGACCACGCTGAAGCAGCACACTTTGCGGTCGTGTGGGGCCGACATCGTGATGGCTGAGCGGCTGTTCGTCTGCTTGGCTTGCTTGTTTCGCCGGTGATTGTAGGGCGGTCGTCTGGCTGTCGTCTGGTTGTCGTCTGGCTGTCGTCTGGTTGTCGTCTGGCTGGTGATTGTAGGTCGGTCGTTGGGATCCGTAGAGTCTGTAGATAGGTAGCTCCGATGATGTGATCGCACTGATGGTATGATGGTGATCCGGCAAATGGAATCCAAACAAAAAAGCAGGCTCGCGCGCCCCTCTTATACGGGCCGACTGCCACTCCGCGACCCTTCAGCCTGTGGCGGAGGCGTTAGCCGCGTGACTTGGTCGGAAGGGTGTGGCTAGTCGCAGGCGATCGCCCGCCAGCCAACCGCAGCGACGAGGGCGCTTGCTTGCCAGCCACACAGCCCTCTGCAGCAGCAGTTTTTGCGTCTCTCGTTTTATCTTATCTGTTTCACTCCGCAGAGGCACGCAGCCGTGTCGGCAGGCACGCAGACAGGCAGGCTATGGTGCCACGGCGGGGTCAGAAGCCGGGCGCGGAATGTCTGCTGGTGATGGCGACGGTGGTGATGGTGATGGTGGCGGATGACCTCCGACTCACCGCCACGACCGCGCGCCCCCCCCTCCCTCGCCCGGCGTCGGCGAGAAGAAGAAGGAGACGCCGAGCGGTCCGCGTGGCTGCTGGGGTGGATTTTCGCAACTACTGCTGCCATCCGAGCAAGAAGGTTTCGACGCCGCAACACAGCCTTGTCGCAGCTCGCGGACAAAAGCAAAATGCGAGACAAAAGCGACGCAAATTGGCAAAGGCTGAGCGAGACAGGGGGGCGCGCACAAGGCCTCCAACCACCGTGGACGGGGCTGAGCTGCGAGCAACGGCAAGTGAGGGAAGGTGGGGGCGGTGGCGGTCGCACGAACGACGACGGCGACATGGTTACATAATCACTATCGCAGCGCACGGACGGCAAGTGATGTCTGGCACCGGGAGGGGGCGGCTGCGTCGATGTGCGTCGATCGCCCGTCGGCAGCTACACACAGCACGCGCAGTGTGGAGAACCGGCAGTGTGGAGCACGGGCTGCTGCGACGGCGGGCGCGCCCGCTGGTGCGACTGCAATATGCCCAAGGCGGCAGCGGCACGCGCCGTCACTCGATGACGTTACTGCTGGAACCCGTTTGCTCCTTCGTAGGGAGCTAGCCGCGGGGTCACGGGTCGCTGGGAAGAATTACCAATACTGCCGGCAGGAGAGGGGGGGGCCAAAAACCGGACTCGGCTCCGGCGAAGACCAGCAAACGACTGGCGGCAAGGTCCTACCAACTGACGATGGGGGTCTCTGCCTCGCTGGTCAGTATCTCAAGTGGACGAAGAACAGCACCTCGGCCCAGCGCTGGTGGTGCCCGCACAAGCCCCGAGCGCGAGAGCATCTGTTCAAGAACTGTCCGCAGTGGAAGCGCCAGCAGAAGATCCTTTGGGCGGGCGATAAGGAAGGAGACTGGTTGGGTTCTAGATCCGGGGCCCGCCTGGGCAGAGGAAGACGCCCAGAGTGAGACGCCCGAGGGCGAGATTAGGGGACAGGAAGCGGAGGCGGAGGCGCAGGGACAGGAGGCAGGTGATCCTCAGCATGACGGCGATTTGGTGAGGAATGAGGGGGGCTGTTCGATGTTCATGCCGGGAACGAGCCGGGGCGGAGGGTAGGGGGAGCCACAACGAGCCTTCTTCTGGTTGGACAGTGGACGGGAACCGGTGGACGTACGTCGCCATGATATAGATAGGTCGCATCGCCATCATCTAAATAGGTAGGTCGCATGCGTGAAGTGAAGAAACAAAAAAGAAAAACTTTTTTAAAATGGGTTAGCGCGGTGTAATGAGCGCTAGTGTGCTTAAGGTTAGCGTCCTGGCGGCAATAAGTACAACTGTGAGACTGGGCCGCATCGTGACGAAACGTCCCACAAGACCAAGTCAACAGGAACGTCGGAGTCATTTCATCATGCCAACCACACCCGACACTACCGTATCGCAATTTGCAGCTCTCGCTCTTGCACCTTCGCTTCAAGAACCTACCGGCAAATGCCCCATATGAAGACGACGATAACATCGAGCCGGTTTCCCATCTGCTTCTCTCGCCCCATAAACCGAAACCGAAACCCGGTACAAGGAGACAGGCGACTGCAGACCTCTCGCGCAAGACCCCTCCTCCGGCTAAACATCCCACCCATGAGAAATGAGCGTTTACAACTGCTCCCCGCAGTCTCGGCGAGTGTGCGGCCGCCAGCCGGGGACGGCTCAGCAGTCGCGTTCTCGGAGGGATCGGCAAGCAAGAGAAAACTCCCTGTTGAACCAGTAAGTTTAGCTAGAATAAATAACAGGATGGAAGGGGTACATAGGCAGTATGTGGTTGCAGAGTTGCTTCCTATCAGCGATACTGAAGACGAGGCTTGAGGCCGCAATATCACGGGGTTCTTTACGCGAGTAAATCTGACATGGACTAAGCGCTAAGCGCGCCCCAGGTGCGCCAAGACTGCCAAGAGCAGCGCCGAGAGCGTCAAGAGGGCGCTAACGGTAAATAGGTCGCATGCGTGTATGTGATGAAGAAACAAAAAAAAAATCCAGATAGGTCGCATGCAGGTTACAACAAAGGTAGGGAGCCGCCACACCGGAAGGAGGAAGGAGAAACTCCGCTGCTGATTGTTGCTCGAGGACCCCCTCGGTGCCGACCCGGTGGGTCTTGTGGTCTGTTGGACGTAACTACTGTTGCATGAGTGACTGTGCCCGCGACGTCTCAGCGAGAAACCCGGCGGAGAAGCACTGGTTCAAAGTATAGAGGATTCCGTGGCGATCCATCGAACCGTCCTAGCTTTTGTCCTTCGACTGCGAATACTCGGCAGCGCGCGAGGCAGATATGCACGCGTCATCGATCCCCGCTACAACAGTGTACGCATCACGGTTTCGCCAAGACGCTAAGCGCATGTCGTGTTTCTATGTAGGGTTCACAGATTCCAACATCGCGAATTTTACTCGGCTCTATTTCTTCCCTTCTTGAAATGTTGCTGCACAATGCGGTCGCCTAGGACGCCGGACTGTCGCGAATGCTTTGTCTGATGTGTCCGTACAACATCGCGAGCTGAAAGCTAATCATAAAAAAATCAACGTACCCGGTGTCCAACAGATGGTCTCGCCGGATGCTCTCAGTGGATTCTCGCGCTGGATTCTCTCACGGGCGCTCCTGCCGCCCACCCCCGCCGGACCCTGTCGTTTTGTCGCTACGTGTATACAGCATATAATGCTTAAATTGAGTAAATAGACGTGATTCCGGATGTACGGCCAATCGTATGCTGCGTAGATGCTTTACGTTAGGTGGCCAGTTCCCCGCCTGAAATTCCGTCCGAACGGAGGCCTGCGTGGATTGGATGATTAGTCCTCTGCACTGCGGTAATGCCTAATCACAGTTAAAATCGAGTCCATCGAGTCCATCGCTTCAAAACCGGCTGCATAAAGTCCAAATTCTCGTTCAGGTTACATGCCCGCCCACACTGGCCACTACGGCATGCCTTGCCAGCCAACCCCTTTTCAACTGTAAACAAATCCGTCGCAAAGTAATTATACGAGACGCCACCCAGACAGTCACCAATCTCTCTAAACAAACAAGAGCCAAAGCAAAGGGTAGGAGGTGGTCGCCGGTATATGCAGCGCCGCGGCGGCGCCAACGGCCAGCTCTCTTTTCGCTAGGGCTGAAAGAGAGGAGGTATCGACACTCGGTTTATCGACAAGCTCCAGCAGCAGAAACAGCTCGTCTTCGTAGCCGGCGTCGCAGCAAGCGAAGACGCCAAAGCAACAGGGAAGGATGTCTTTCTGCAGGTGCAACAGCGCTGCGTACGCGCGTAGCTCGTTGATAAGGTAGGCTCGATTTTCCAAAGGAAACCGTTTGATCACGTAGGGCAACCGTGCTTCCGAGTCATCGCCACATTGTACGTTAACTTCTCCCACAATCAAGCGGTTCTCTTTCAGTGTGTAAAGATAGCGGGGTGTGACAGCCGCATGCGTGGAGAGGATGTTGGGTGGTGAGATTGTCAAAGAGAGAGTTCGGGTATCAGCGGCACTGGCGTTGTTTCTGCTGTGGTTGGCGCTGCTGCTACTGCAACTTCTGGCATCAGATGGGACTAGCCCCCCGCAATCATTGCCGAAATCATTGCCGGAATCCAGTATAAATTTAACGCAACTTCTAGCGTCACGGCATGTGACTCCAGTGAACGGTCTCTCTGTTAGTGTAAACCTCATCAATAATCATCTCTTCAAAGGAAGCGTCCCAACAGCGAGCATTGATCCGTGTGACGCGTTTGAAAGAAAGATCAAACCCGTCTTGCGAGGCAATGTGGGCAGCAGGATGATTCGGCGCCGGGAGCTCTGCTGACATCTTGTGCGCCCGAGTGGGTCTGCCGGAACGAGCTGTAGTGCCCTTGGGATCATCACCAAACCCCCGAGTATAGGAGGGTTGCCGGACGGTTACTGGATGGCTGAGAGGAGGATATGAGCGGAGGTCGTGCAGGGCGTGCCAAGCTGCGAATACCAAAAGACGTCGGATCGTCCACCCTCGGGTCTGTTCAATCGGGGAAGGTGGGGTGTCGACAGCTGTCGGCGTCGAGGAAGTGGATCCACTGTCTGCCGGCTGTGTGATCGTGAGAGCGGTCATTGCCGACGTTGTCTGTTCGACGGGGGTTGCCGTGTTCGCAGCAGGCGCCATTGCAGTGATGTATCTGATCACCTGCTTCTCGTCGGCCCCCGTAAGATAAAAGAAGAATGCGCAGCGCTCATCCATCAATACAATTCGCCGACAGCGAGAATAGGTAGCGTACTTTTTCAGCTGCTTCGTCATACGAATCCAGTTGTCGCTCTGGTCGTGAGCGGGGTTAGCCGATCCACTGGCTCCCCACACCATGCTGGGACCCTTGAGCTCGATCAGCACGTCTGGGATATCCGTCGAGCCCGCTCCGCTGCGGTACCGCCGGCAAAACGACATGTCTGGGGTCGCGCGGTGCCCGGCCGAGGTGCTGTATTGAATGGGCCTTTCGATCATAATAACCCAGTCGAAAGGTCGATACGCCGGTTCGGGGAGCATCTCTGGGATCACAGGTCGCACAGCGTCAACCATCATTGCGCTGGTAAACGCCCGCACGTCAGCTTCGTTGTTCATGCTGCCACCGAAACCGACACCCACCCTGGCAGGGACAGGTTGGTTACTAGAATGGCCAGTGAAGTCGACAACGCGGCTCATCCTGGCGATGTAATCGTTGAAATGGGAGACCATGTCGCCGTCGAAAGGAGTGAGGCTGTCGGCCATAAATTCTGCGAAGGTCGCGTTGACTGCGGCAGATTGAGACGTTGTATTGAGCGCGCGGGCGTCCGGTGTCGGTGGCACGGGATCACCAGCTAGGATCTCGGCAGCGGAGAGCGTTGAAATGATTCTCGACGAGATGTGGTGGGAACCGGTGGATTCTGATTCTCAAAGGCGGGGTTGAGGAGTGATGCGCACACGGGGTGTGAGTTCTATAGAGAAGCCTCCTAGCCGACGAGCATAACCCCTGCTAGAACAATGCTGACGCGTATATAGTTAGCTCCTCCTTTCAGTCCCACGTGACCATACAGGCTGCGCACCGCGGGATGGTCAGGTGACATGTTCCAGAAGCACTCCGATCCGCATTGTTAGACCTCTTGCCCCGTCCTCGGTTTCGCCTCAATTTCGCTCCGAAACCCCCCTCGCTTCCCTGTCCAGCGCCGTGACTGCTGTTAAAGTGTTCAAGGCAAGCGTGACGACGTGAGAAGACTGGTGGCTCCTTCCTCTTCACGTCACCCCTTGTATATCCTCTAAATTCAAGAACCATGCCAGCTTCCTCGTTTTCCTGCGTCAGCACTCGATTCCCGTTCACGAGAGCGAGCACCTTGGGCCCGGACCCGGACCCTCGATTCGCCTACGATCCCTTTCTCTACACTATGGTGTCTTTTATTCGCTTCGAATCGTTCCCGCCGACTGATGATCCCCTTTTTTAGTCATGGCCGTCGACTCTGAAGAATGCTGCAAAAATCACTCTCAACAACCATCACGCCCACCTCCCACACACCACCGCCGATAACCAGATACATTCGATACCTTCGAACGCGAGACATGTTTCTCCGCTACCTACCGGCTCACAAACGTATCTCGCCATGATCAGATAGGTCGCATGCGAGTAATGATTAAACAAAAAAAAACCCCCCGGCACACAAACGGCTTATCTCGAGGATCTACCAGCTGAAGACGGGACACTGCCTCACGGGCTGACAGTTACCTCCAGTAGGGCAGGGGGCGTTGCGCTTGATTCTCCCGACGATCGGCGTATGCAGGAGGCTTGGTTACTTGTTCGCAAGTTTCTATTGAGAAATAAAGGGAATGGCAGTTGTTCGGGACATGCAAACGCCGTATCGCTAGGTCGGCATAAATAGTATCACATATTAGACTCATCATGTAGATGTGGTAGCTCTACGGTTTTTGTTTTTTGTTTATTCATACTCGCACGGCGTACACACATACATAGTGAATTCCGGCTCCCGGACTAACTCGAAAACTCATTGAGAATTAACGTGGGTTCTCCGAGATAGCGGAATTGCGAGGCTCGGTTATCTATGCTACCACTTTGTGTCGCTTCGTTTGGCATGAGCTGGTTTTCCCCGGCGCTCTGTGTGGGCTGTTACGAATACAAATCTCGAGTGACAAGCCGTGTAGGTGTTTCTGTGACAACAGGGCAGAATCGGATTTCATCCGGTTATGACAGCATGTATCCAGTAGATCACCATGTTTGGATCGGAACTCTGGTGGAAGGGAGAAGCAACCCAGGGCAACATCAGTAGGGCCAGCGAGCTTCAGCAGTTGATCAACCAGGAAGCGCAGGCAGTTACGGGCTGCTTCCGAACAACCAACCTGGGCGTACTGGAGGAACCAGAGCCGTTCGGCGCCAAGACGATACAGGTAGGGGAAAAGACTGGTTCAAGATCCGGGATCTCCTCGCCGACACGAGATGCAGCCGAGCGGTGCTTGACTTCCTCTTGAGTATTATGGGCCTCACTAGTCTAAGCTGCCCGTGCCCAAAGATGATCAGGCCAAGGCTGCTTCAACTTACCGGAGCGAGCGAACCTCTGCTAGGAGCCTTGCTCAATCAAGAGCGCTTCCTCGGTCCAACCAATCTTCTTCCTACTACCTTTCCAGGCGGAGCGAGTTTTATGGCTTCTCGGGACCAAAGGTGAGAGATAAAGAGAGAGGTACCTCGATGGCAGCACGCATGCTCTTCTCTATCCGGCCGCCCCGCCGCGCAACTCAGCTCCGCAGATCATGCTGTTATCTCATCAATCACCCCTAAGTTCGCACGCAACTCGGTTGCAAGTTAAAAAAAACTTGAATGTAGTATTTGCCGTCCAAAGCTGGTGGAATTTTCGCAAAGTGGAGGTAAGAGGGGAAGAATTACAGGTACAGCCGACACCAGGAAATACGCTAGAAGCCGGGCTCGAGAGAACGCCATCAAGCGGCTCGCTGCGGGGTACTACCAGGTGAGGGCGGGCAATTGCGTCACTCGCGCAGACGAAGAAGCAGCCAACTGCTAAGTGCTGGGTGGTGCGCTTACATGACCCAGACGCGGAATCCTTCTTCAAGTGCTGCCCGCTCTGGGAAAGCCGACAGAACATCTTGTGGGCAGAGGTGCGGAGAGAGAGAGGGAGAGGTATGGACCGGTTCAAGATCCAGGACCTCTCCGGCGAGGAGCGCTGCAGCAAACCGGTCTTGGACTTCCTCTCCACCACGTGTGCGGGGACTCCGAAGGCTGGTCCCAGCCCTGGCCGAGGAAAACGCACAGAGCGAGGTGTCGAAGTGGGAACTCCGGGAGTGGAGAGAAAGGGGGGAGGGGAGGAGGCAAGAGGCTGAGGAGCTAGGTGCCGGGGATGAGGAGCAGCCGCGCTTCCTTCCACACACTCCTTTATCTCTTTCATGGCCTCTGCAGAACAGGAGCAGGATGCGGGGGCAGCTTTCCTTCGTTCTTGCTTTCGTCTTTTTTCAGTAGTTTCCCTGGTGCGCCGTATATCTTCTTGGGACAGGCGGAGGGCAAAGGGGGGCTTGCAACGAGCCGCCTTCGGGCGGATTGCAGACTGGAAACGGACAGTGTGTACATCACCATGATGTCCATCGGTGGCATGCGATTAATGATAAAACAAAACAAAAACAAAAAAGGGTTGGGTTAATCAAGCTTATCAAAACTTTCTCTCACCACCCCGAGGCGTACCTCGCCGACGGCAACAGCTCCTATGCCAGCTCCAGCTCCGACATCAGCACGGCCACTCTGTCGTCGCCAACCAACGAGCACGTCTTCACGAACGGCCGGCGATGGCACGCGTACTTCGGCGCAGACAAGATCCGCTTCCGGCGGAAGAGAAGGAGCAGGACCGGCTGGACCCACGAGATCATGCTCGGCCTGCTCGGCGGCGCCATCAGCCCGGCGCCTGCCGAGAAGCAGTAGCACATCCTCGACGTCGGCACCAGCGCCGGTATCTGGGCCATCGCCGCCGCCGACTATTTCCCGAGCACCGAGGTCATCGGCACCTGAGTCCGATCTAGCCGCACTGGGTGCCGCCGAACTGCCGGTTCGAGCTTGACGGCGCCGAGCTCGACTGGACGTTCAAGTGCAACGCGTTACGCGTTCAACTGCATTCACGTGCAAATGGGACAAGCTCAAGAGAGTGATCTTTCAGTGCACAGAGCCGGAGCAAGTTCGCTAAGCTGGCAAAACTGTGTGTAATTCATTCTCCCTCCATCTAGCGAGACTAAAAATTCCTCCCCCGGCAGGCCGAGATCCCCCGCGGCGACGACACGACGGCCGAAGGCAACGCGTTCCCTCCTCATCGTCTACAGCTGAACCGGGTCGGGGCATGCGCTTCACAGCCAAGGAGCACCCGTTCGGCCCGAGGCCGGAGGGTGGCCGACTCAGGCACATCTGCGCCATAACGATGCTGATGAGCGAAACCGGCGTCGGCGCGTACCCGCTTCCCCAGAATGAGCACCACGCAGCTGTGCCAAGCGCCGTGGCGGCCGTCTAGAATAAAAAACCCGCAAAAGTAGAAATCAACCACAAAGACAAAGCCCCGACATACAGCAAGAGAATATCCCAACCCCTCATTAGATGCCCCGAACATGCCTGACCCCCCCGCGCGGCCGATAGGACCTCTCGCTATCGCCGGCGACGTTGACGACGACGACGGACCGACAGTCGTGGGCGTAGTGGCCCTCCTCGCGGCAGTTGGCGCACCACCGGTGGGACGCCGTCTCGCGCTCAACGATGAGGAGGCGCTCCCTGCTGCCGCGGCCGTCGAAGCTGTCGACATGGCTGCGCGCGTCGTCCTCGAACCACCGCAGCTCGCGCGCGCACTGGTCGTCGCGCCGATTGCGCTCCTGGACGGCGCGGAGCGCCGCTGCGTCGAGTCGTCGGTCCTGCTCGAGCCGCCACTCGACCTCGTCGTCCACCTCGCGCGCGCGCACCCTCGCCGCGTCCCTGCATGCCCCATTCGCGTCCTCGTCCGCCTCCGCCGCCAGCTGCGCGCGGATCTCGTGCCTGCTCGGCGCCAGGGCATTGGCGATCGCCTGCGCCGCCTGCGTCGTGTCCACCAGTAGCGGAGCGGGCGTGTCCTCTTCGGCTTCGGTGCTCGGCCATGCGTAGAACACCGGTGCCGGCGGCGGCGGCGGCGGCGGCGGAAGCAGCGTCCGTGGAACGCCCGAGCGCTCCACCGTTACCAACCCCCGATGCCCGCGCCACGCCCGCGGCCCTTCCGTCACGTAGCTCGTCTCGACCCTGCTGAAGCAGCACACTTGGCGGTCGTACAGGGCTGCCATCGTCGCGGCTGTCGGGCTATTCGTCTGTTTGGCTGGCTGTTGTCTCGCCGGTGGCTGTGCGTCGGTCGTTTGGCTGTTGTCTGGCTGAACGTCGGTCGACGGGATTCGCAACTAAAGTCTGTATGTAGTCGGTAAGGTGATCGCACTGATGGTAAGATGATGGTCTGGTAGATAAAATCCAAACAAAAGAGTGGACTCGAGGGCCCCTCTTATACGGCCCGTCTGCCACCCCGCGACAACTCCAGACTTGTGGCGGAGGAGTTAGCCGCGCGACGGTCAGAAGGGTGCAGCTAGTCGCAAGCGACCGCCCGCAGCGACCGTGGCGCTTGCTTGCCAGTGACACAGCCCACTCACTAATCATGGCGGCAGCTAGTTATTCGTCACTCATTTTTATCTTGGTTTGTTTCACTTCGCAACGCCCGTACCCGTTTCGGCAGGCGCAGGCAGGCTACGGCGCCACGGCGATGTCAGAAGCTGAACGCGGAGTGTCAGTTGCTGATGTGGGATGACATCCGAGTCACCTCCGAATCACCGCCGCGACGTCGCGGGCCATGTCGGCATCTTCTTTTGTTTACGTATCTATTCATTACTCGCATGCAACCTATGTAGATACCGGTAGGTCATCATGTTGGCGAGACCCAGAGCGATCTGCGTGGCTGATGGGATGGATTTCCGTAACTAGTTACTGCTGCCACCCGAGCAAGGTTTCGACTCCGCAACACAGCCTTGTCGCAGCTTGCGGGCAAAAGCAAAAAGTGAGGCAGAAAGCAAATTGGCGAAGGCTGGGCGAGACAGGGGGGCGGAGGGGCAAAAGGTCTCCAGCCGCAGCGCGACTATGGGGCTGAGCTGCGAGCGCAAGTGAGGGAAGGTGGGCGCGATGGCGGGGGTGGGGCGGTTGCACAAACACCGTCGACACCTATGTACATAAGCAGATTATCCGGCACCAGGGGCGGCTGCGACAACGTGACTGCATCTGGCGATACGCAGCCGAAACTGCTGACGCTTGCGGACTCGCGCTGCGCCTCGTTGGGGCGCAGAAGTGGCGACGGGTCATCCGCCGAAACTTAGCTTGACGGCTTCGCGCGATGTCTATGGATGACGCTGTGGATGCGGTACCTGCCGTCGAAGTAGGCGATTAGAGATCAAGCCATCGGATCGGCAGCCACCCCCATCGTGCTGAAGGTGCCGGCCGAATGCGCACCCGGAGCCATACAGTGTGAGTAAGCGGGTGCAGTCACTCGATGGCGGGCTTGATTGCGGGGAACAGTGGACGCGCGGCACGAAACACTCCAGTTTGTATCAAGAAGGACACGTCTCGATCCGATCAGTTACATCACCATTAGAAATTACACCCCATGGGTACATAGGCAGCTAGACACACGCTATCCAGGCAGCGACTCGATGCCCAGCAACGGGCCGCCCAGTCCAGCCATGGCCCCCCACGGGTCCAGCTCCATGTCCATGTCGCCGCCGACCTCTTTGAGTATGTCTTCGATGGTCATCGCGCCATCGATCGCGGCCACATCACCGCCCAGCGAGCCCAACAAGCCGCCACCGCGGTCCAGGCGCTCGGACGGAGGAGGCGGTGGAGGGGGAACGGCCATGTCCGCAGCAAGGCTGGCGATATCGCACGGCAGACCGAGCGCGGCGATGGACTGGCGCGCGGCGGCGGAGATCGTGGTCGTCGTCGTCAGTGGCGGGGCCAACGGGGTGTTGCTCGCAGGAAACAGCTCCAGACGCAGTCTGGGCGGCAGCTCGACAGTCGCCGCCCGGCTCGAGATCGCGCTCCGCGCCTGCCCCGCCAGCTTCCACGTCGAAGCCATCTCGCGGAGAGCCACCACGCACTGCTCGAGGTTGAGCGCGAGCTGGCCGCCGTCCGGCCCTGTCAGTCCACCACTGCCGTGTGCGAGATTCCCGCGGAGGAAGACTAGCGCCGCCGAGAGGACGATGTGCGAGACCATGCACACCGGGCGCTTGTCGAAACGCGCGTTCCGCAGGTGATGGTAGATCGTGCAGATCTCCGTCGCCGCATTGACGCTGATCCGACGAGCGTCCGGGAACGAACTCGGATCGAGGTGTCCGAAAAGGAAGAGGAGAATTGACTGGTAAAACATGCTACG
>Ga0307512_10004873_pt1 | contig 14380 bp, 19 predicted proteins | sample 14_EM_MG_FD_200267 | JGI IMG/M metagenome (GOLD analysis project Ga0307512, IMG submission 200267) | Populus trichocarpa ectomycorrhiza microbial communities from riparian zone in the Pacific Northwest, United States - 14_EM | ecosystem: Host-associated > Plants > Roots > Unclassified | place... | reverse complement strand
TGATGACATCGCTCATAGCTCGATATCCGCTGGATGCTGTGATTGTAATGCAACTATACTATGCCATAGTGAGAGATATAGAATGAACATGTGCCACATCATGATCAACACCGTAAACCGAAAAGTGTCCCCGTGTAATGTCCCTGTGTAATCACCGAGAGTCCGATGGACGGAGCTGGATAATCTGAGCCACGCCGACATTGTTCCCAGGGCTGGCTCCACGGCTTCGCTTTAAGTGAACACGGTGATGTCGCGTGAACTGGTCGGGGCGAGAGAACGTCTTTCCACACCCAGGCTCTTCGCACACATATGGGCGAACGCCGGTATGCGTACGCAGCTATCTCGCCCCAGGTTAAACCGACACCTAAGCGCAAAAGGCTAGTAGCGACTCACGTGCTTGGAAAGATTCGATGACTCCGAAAATGCCCTGTCGTTGTCGATCAGATCGGTAGCAAGACTAAGGCTTTGTTCCCAGCACTTACCGCTCGCAGAATTTACACTTGAAGGGTTTTTCGCCCATGTGCGTCCTCCGGTGGATCGTAAGTGCCCCAGCAATGGCAAAGGCCTTTCCACAGCCAGGGTAGTCGCACGGATAAGGTCCTATTAAAATCACTTCAATAACCGGTGAGGCCATGGGATATGGGCGCTACAAACTTTCTTGTGTGTGACGTCGCATGTGTTGTTGCAGCGTTGCTGCCTCAGAGAAATGTTGCTCGCAGAGCTTGCACTGGAATGGTTTGTGACCCGTGTGCATCTACATGTACAGTTCCGTCATCATATAAATGGTCGAGTTGTATAGTGACTCAGGAGAAACTCGTACCTGTAGGTGCCGGCACACCTTCTGCTTGCTGGAAAACCCTTTCTCCCCATGTCTCTCACAATCCTTCCAAAAACACTCATAGTGGTTCTTCCCCGAGCCCACATGTTCGGCCGTGAGGTGATTCATGAGATCATCGACGCTCGAAAATGAACGCTCGCATCCACGCCAACAGCATCTCCTTGAGCCACCCATTTCGATGGGCAGTGCTCGATCCTCCGCTGTCGTCGAGCGCGGTTGCTCGTCCGTCTTTTTATTCGTGTCGTCTTGATTTGCGTTTCTACCCGATGGGATGATTTGTTGCTTATTGTCCGAGTCTTGTTCCTCGTCCCGCATTTCTACATCTTGTCCTGGGTCGGGTGATGGAATTGGTAATATCACGTCGGCTAAGGAGGTGGTGGGGTTGGTCGTCGTCGCATTGTGACCTCCTCCTGGTTCATCATGCAAACCAAGATGGTCGTGGAGAAGATGTCCCGTCAGCGAATTTAAAGCATCATCGAGTGCTAGGTCGCTTGAGGGGTTCGCGGACGTGGAAGAGTACGCGTGACAATTATCCCATCGACACGGCAGACCGAGGGGTTCCGAGCTGAGGCGAAGATAAGACGAAAGTGATGGAACGGGCTCAGGAAGTTGAGAAGAATGAGCGCGGAGATGAGATATGTTGACGTGGGAGATAAGCTCGTCGAGGGAAGAGAAGGTGGAGTGGCAGCCGTTCCACAAGCACGTGTGTCCAGGGAGGACAACCGGAGCTGGTGGCTGTGCCAAGTATAGTGGGGGAGTACATGGGGGGTGTGGTAATGGGGTGGTGAAAGCTGGGGGAAGGGTGCTGGTCTCGGATGGTGATGCGAGGGTAGAAAGAGTCGGGTCTCTTAGGAAATTATAAGATGAAGTGCCATCGTGGGGAGGGAATTCGACTCCACAGGAACATAGCAAAGCATCGAGCGTCGCGTCGTCCCAATCTCGTGTGTGAGTGTGAGGAGCGTAGGTGTGCTCAGCCGCGATTCGGGAGCTCTGTGAAGGAACCTCCTTAGCCTTAGTCTCGAAAGAAAGGGGGCCTTCGGATATCCTGCACTTACTATGTCGGCAAAAGAGCAGTTGTCTGGGTCATCGCACGTGGATCCACATGTTAAGCTACAGCCACCTCGAGCGCAGGGAGTACCCGTATGTTGGAGGGTCTCACATGTCGCAAGACCATGCCCCAGCTGAAATGTAACGTCGGACGTCGTAAGGGAAATTTCATGGAATTGTGCTCACCAGAGAGCAGTTATCAGGGATATCGCAGGTAGAAGACTCACACTTGCCCTCTGGACATGGAATATCACGATGTTCGGGGTCGTCGCAAGGGACGATAACGCCACGACATTGCTCGGTACAATGGTCGTCGATTTTAGCCGTACATGCGTCGTCGTCACAGTCTACGACGCACTCAGGGCATGCACGATTTGGGACGTCAGGGAAGAGGTGGGGGTTAGGGCTGGGTGGAAATAGACGAGCCATGGCGTAAGGGTGACCGGACAGGTCCTCGCATGTAACTCTAGTTAAACCATTTATCCCCGGCAATTCCCGATCATCTAATATTACAGCGCCACAGCCACAGTCCCTCTGCCCCCCAAATTCACATCTTCCTGCTTTCGTCAACATTAAGGATCAGCGTGGTGAAAAACCTAATCATCTCCACAAAATTATCAGCTATGATGTCTGTGGAGCTCATTAATACTCGCGGTCTGAAACTGAAGATGAATGGTAGCATACATTCGTTGACCGTATGGATTCCGTGTTCTCCTTCCTGATGGTTGTACCGGAGGATGTGGCGCGTGAGTTTCCAGTAGGACGCCGTATCTGTGGACCGGGATTGCATCCCATATACGTCAACCTTGCGTCAACAGCAGACTGCCAGTGCACGCATTCCCACCCGAGTTCCCATTCATGATCCCAGGGGCTACGAATATGTTATTGGCGCCTTCTAGACCCTTGTGAGCGTTGTAGGTTGCCTTGATCGTTCCGCTGAACAGCTGCCACGGTGCCGAGTCTCCGCCGGTAGGTGTGACCGGCGCTGGCTCCAGTGCATCGTCCCAAGCATCAGAAAGCGTAAGGGCGCCGGCCGATGTGCCATCCTCGGGGAAGATCACTGAGCCGAATGCTGTATAACTAAGGTTGAATGCCTTCGCCAAGTGCTTCAGGACGTCTGCATCGCGCTGTTGCACCGCGGCGACAGAGCTAGTTGGTCGGAAGGTCCACGTGGGGTATCATGAACGATTGTGCACGCTGCTATTGAACCAGATGACGGACCTTTGCGTATCAATTCGATGGTTCACGACAGCCCAAGCTTCTTCGGGCAGTGCGTTCACCTTGACTCCACCTTGCACTAGGTCAATGGCTTGTGTAGTAGTCATCAGCGCCCTGTAGATCGGGTCTCTCCTCAACTCTGACTCCAGCTTACGCAGCGCTCTGTCAGAGTAGACAGAAGCTTTGACAAGAGCGCGTAGGTGTGCCGGAAAATCTTTGGCATGTTGTGCCACACATTGAATGGTGCTGTAGACGGGGGCGTCGCGCTCAAGGTGAGGTTCGATTGGGTTAGCTTCGTACTCGACTAGAAGACGCGACAGGATGCCGATGCTCTGTGAAAGATATTAGATAGAGTTCATCAGTTACCATGATACTTGTACGTGACTGTATGCAGCGGCGGGACGCTCGAATGTCCTCCTGGAGCCGAGACTGTGACCCTAATATCAACGTAACCTTTCTCAGTGGTACCAGGGACAGCAAATATGGACCCTCCCATGTCTCCATATACGCCTACGGGATGCGATAAGGCGAAATTTCCAATATCCGTGTCTTGGTACTCACTTCCCTCGTCCACGAGTAGGGCGAACGAGTCTTCGCCGTATTTCTTAAGCAAAGCATCAGAGAGCTGTTGAGCGCCCTATCGACAACGAGGTTACGCCTATATATTCAGTTAAAACAAAACCTGGAGCTGACCTGCAAGCCACTGGCCTCTTCATCGAAGCCGAAAGACAGAGCGATAGTGCGAGCAGGCTCGAACCCTTTCTCGAGCAGTGTTTCGATCGATGCACTGTATTTGGATTAGCCCGGCACGACGGCGAGCCAAGAGGGAAAGCAGGGACACATACAGTATCCCAATCAATCCACTCTTATCATCAGAGCTCCCCCTGCCCCAGATGAGTTTGCCTGTAAACATTCTAATCACTGATCTGAAAAGAGACTGCAATTAATCCCGCGGAATACCGTCGTAGTATCCAGAGTACGGGGGATATATCCATTGGTCAACGGTTTCAGGCTCTACGGGAACCACATCTGCGTATCAAAGACGACGGTGATGACAGCCCGTGAGTGCAATCGACGTGATCTAGACTAACCCTGATGGGCAGCTAGGAGGAGCGGTTTGAGACTGCTGTCGGCGCCCTTCCACTCATAGAGCAATCCATATGTATTGACTTTTGTCAGCGTAAGACGCTTGTGGCTAACAAACCTCGCATGAGTGTACTTGTTGACAAATTATAATTTCAAAGGTGAGTGACGTACGTAAGGGGAAATGACTGTGCCAGATAATCGTGGAATGGCCCGAAGACTTCCCACCGCTCATCCTGGCGAACAGGGCCCATACCATCGTATGACTCCGTACTTCGTTGAACAATTGTGGCTCTCAGGGGGGAAAAGAGTCACGCTAGGCACTGAATCTATACGTACGGAATACGCACAGCACCCCCAAGCCATGCCACGGCTCTCGTCGTGAAGGGATTCCCGTCAAATTCACGCCCAAGGCTCCGCCACAACTCCGCGTGGCGCTCCGGGTAGAGGGCATCTGCCTGAGGACATACTTTTACTCCTCCATGACGACCCAATCGTGTCGCGGATAATAATAGCACATCGAGGAGGTCAGCGTGATGCCACGCCACCGCGAAAACGAAAACGCCCAGGAGTAGAGCGCTAAGTCCGACGACCCTCAATTTGGGTCTCTGGGGGCGAGGCGCTTGCGCGAGTACAGCAGTTGTCAGGCCGTCCAGTTTTTCGACTCTTGCGATCATGACGTGTAACAGGTGACGATAGTTCGTTGAGTTGGCACCTATCAGCCTCGCCAGAAGTCCAACTTGAAGAGCCCCCTTCGTGACGTTGCTTCCATCTATTCCCACGCTAATGACAGCGATCATGATCATGGTCCCCTGTTTGAGAACAAGTCCAGCAGTCCATCTATTATTCCCACGTATCTACCAATCAACACCATCTCTAGCATCTGAGTAGGTATACATTACTGTATGGTACTTCTCTTCCGAATCCAATGGTAAGGAGAACCCAACGAGGGGACACTGAATGACCCGAAGAATAATCACGAATCTACGCCCTCTTGTCCTTCTTCGATGCCCTCCCACTGACCGTATACCCAACTGTCCCTGCGAACACGAGGAACGCACCGCTCCAGAGCATGCCCCACGCGACGTCAGAGCCGTCGAAGAGCACCACGCTGAGCACCAGAGACACGGCCTTGCGCACGACCAGAACAAGAGTCACAGTCAATGCGGGGACGCGGGTCGTCATGCGGTTGACGCCTGCCACGCAGAGGAGCTGCGTCAACGTGTTTGCCAGGAGCGCAGGCAGCACAGCTGAAAATGTGATCTGTGCAGCTGTTAGGGGTACGTAGAGCGTCGTCGTGTGGGCGGGCGATGAGAATACAGCTCGGGCCTGCGACCTAAGATCGTGGCGGACGAATAAAAACAGGGGCAAGGCCAAGAAGTGTAGATAGAACATGGACTCCTCCCAGACCTCTGGGGGTCCAGCTATCTTCCTAGATGCGGAAAACTTCGGTTTTTTCGGCTTGGTGGTGGTTGGAGAGTTTCCGTTGTAGGAGGCGAATGTCTTGTCTTGGACCACCCCAAGGAAACCGGAAAGAACGAGGGCCAACGTTAGGATGCCGATTCCTGTAAGGTAGCGTCGGTCCAGATAAGATGCGCTCGCCGTCTCCTCATGACGATGCGACGAAAGTGTTGTCAAAATGACGCCCACGGTGACAATAAGTACCGAGAGTACTTGAGCGACGTTATACCTGGGCTCGATGTTACGTGGTAACTTCATACGTCATAGAAAGTCGACTCACGATTTGCGAGATATCAACCATCCCATAAGCATGCTTATAACAAGTCCTCCGCTGCGGAAAATTATATGAACGGGCATCGGAATATCGTAGCTGAATGCGAAATTGTTGAGCAGGGAGACCAAGTAGAAGAGTGCGACTTGAATGAGGTATGGCGTGAGAGGTATCCTGCGAGGTCGAAGACACGGAATGGGAATGCCAAGGGGTCCATCGGTGAACCGGACGAATTTGGGGAGTCCAAAGAGGGAGATGAGGAAAAATTGACAGAAGGTAATGAGGCTTCCGGACTTTGGATACTCAGACGTGACACGTTCTAGAGTGAGAGCATTGCTTTGTGCCCAAGTCAGTGCATTGTGTAAAGGATGAGGCTGGAGGAATATCACGTACCTGCAACATCCTCCAAAAACAAAACCCAAGGTAGCAGCCCAGTCAACCATCTGTGCGAGATATAATCACCGGAGAAAGTGGAAGTTGGTCAAGCCCAGCTGATTAAGGGGGGCACACGACCAAATCGCACCGGCGTCAAAATCAGCTCATAACGAATGAGTGACTCGAGGGATGCGGACGTGTTGCGTGTTGCGAGTGCAGGCACGCGCGTGTTTGTCAACGTGTTCTCAACTTGAACACGTGCCCAGGGCCTGAAATGGTAAGACAGTGCTTCAATTTGATGACGTCAGCCTTCTCAGAACTCTTCCGAATAGGCGCGTCAGGCAAAACCGTGACGCAGCTCAGGTCCGTGTCGCTGTGTCGTTGCGCAGGACAACGAGGTCGAATAGATGAGTAATGTCAGTCAGCACCTACTCTCAGGTATTGTATCACGCACATATATCCGGCGCGAAGATAGATCAATCACCTTCTTTCTCCTAGGCGCCATTTCCGGACTGGCGTCCTCCATCCTCTTGCAACCCTGTACGTCCGCTTCCTCTCGCATCGCACGCCTCGCCCCTCTCACCACCCCGCTAGTTGACCTTGTGAAGACTCGTATTCAGCAGGGAGATTCCCGGCTCTCGAAGAAGTCAGTCCTCCTCGTTTTCGTGAGACCGAACCTGACCTTGATATTTGTCCAGGCAAGGTGGCACTATTCGCTGCACCACGCGAGCCATCGTTTCTTCCTATGGTGTGCTCGGTCTCTGGCGTGGCACATCCGCAACGTTAATGCGGTACATTCGCATCCCTTCCTTCCTTTTTCTAGACTGACTACGTGGATATGTGGCCTCTGACATTCCGGATCCCAGAAACGTCCCTGGTCTTGCTCTGTACTTTACCAGCTTAAATCAAGTCCGTGGATTCATGGCCACCTCTCCGCTCTTTGCAGCGGTCCGCAAGCGCGACCCCGAAAGTCATTCCTCCGTTCTCCCCGTACTGACGAACACCGGAAACCTCCTGGCAGGTGCCACGACCCGCGTTGCCGTCGGCCTCGTGCTGAATCCATTCTCCGTACTCAAAGCGCGATACGAGGTCCGCAAATGTCTCCTCGCCATTCTTATCATGCGCACTTTTATGACACTCGTCTTTCCTTTTTTTTTTTCCCTGTGTAGAGTAACCTCCATACGTACGGCTCCCTGATGTCTTCTGTGACGTCCATAGTACGCGGCGGGCCTTCGGAGCTCTTTCGTGGATTCCTGGCTTCGTCTTTGCGCGACGCTCCCTATGCGGGTTTGTTCGTGGTGTTTTACGAGGCCATAAAGTATGAAGCTGCCTCCGTGGTGCCACCATCGACTCCCCTCGTTTCTGCGGCGTTGCATGGCGGCTCTGCCGCCGCTGCAGGCACCATCGCTACGCTTGCCACGCATCCGTTCGACGTGATCAAGGTTCTCTCCTGCTCTTTTCTCGAGACCGTGCGCGCTTACACTGTTCCACAGACAAGGATGCAAGTTCGTAGTGAAGACAAATACCGCGGCCTTGCCCGGACAGTCTTGGCAGTGTGGAATGTCAGTCCCTCTCCTTACTGCTGTTCCGGTTTCTGATCTGACTGCTAACCAAGGAACGAGGCATGCCTGGTTTCTTTGATGGTGCCTCACTCCGCCTCTCCCGCAAGATACTTTCCTCTACTATTGGGTGGGTGGTGTACGAATACCTCTTAGTATTCACGAGGACGAGGGATGGATAAAGATATCCATTCATCCGATTTTATCTTTTCCGCGATTTGAAAGCCACCACATTGGAGTAGAATGTGTATAATGTTGCTCTGCAAGATGCTCTTCCGTTTTGCTTATATCTCATAGTGAGTATGTCCTCCTTCACCCTCATACGAAGTCAGCACACAGCACGTTGTCTCAGATATCAGCTCTCAATTGTCATAAAGTATTTGTGCACTGTTTTTGAATTGCATAGATTTTCCCATACCTGGGCGGTGAGGGCTTGCGTCAAATTTTTCCATGGATTCCAAGACCAGGGAAACCGAAGGACAACTGGGAAGATGGGCGCGAATAAAACGCTCGGCGCTACCTCTCGATGATGTTGTTATACGATGAAAAACAAAATGCTAGGTGACTCGCGGGCGTTCTTTACAGTTTCGCTTACGCCCAGAAAAAGTATGTTTGGCCCGGCGTCAATCCTCCAGGGCTCCAGGGGACTTGCTTCGGCTTTGCGGCGCATGCGCATAAAATGACGTTACTTATGTTGGGATTCAGTCTCAGGGAATATATGTGACTGTTCAGCCCTTCCCAGCTCATGCCGACATGCACCATCAACTTGAAGCAGAGGGCGTAGGACAACCACCTAATCCACACACCCTCTTGCGAGCCCGCTTAGAGCTCCTCGACCTCACACTGACTCTTGACCCTCTCTGTTTATAATCATCTCACTATTACCGCGAAGAACGTACTGCCAGTGTCAATGCGCGAGCGCCCAGCCTTTCCCCGTAACGACTTTGTTAATTGTTGGTGTCACGAGAACGCGCATACGATTTCTAGGATTGATATATCTTTCCGGTCAAGAGGCGCACTGCGCCGCCGAGGTTTTATTTCTCTTGTGCGTAGCGCTTGTGATGCGCACCCATCAATTCAATGAGCCCCTTCGTCCCAGGGATCTGCCGACGGCACATTCGGCCGTGCGGACCGCTAGGGCCGAATCTTGTGGAAACGCGTGTTCTGTGTTCTTCTACAGTATCGGAGTTCCAGCGGCGCCAGCATGACGCGAGATGCGACGAAACCTGGGAAGACGTGGGAACATCCGTGAGCAGTCTTGTGATGACGTGTGATTCGAACAGCTGCGACATATGTCGTTCTCTAATAGGATCGCATGTTTGTCGATGTTCTCTGATGCGCCAGGAAGTCCATAGGATCTTGTCATGCATGGTAGTACGATTCAACCGATCAGATCAACAGCTCCGGCCTGAGCTTGCGACGATTTGGTAGTGAGGCCTATCATACCTCATGTACCTCGAGTTTTGAGATCTTGAGATGGCGACCTCATACGAACATCGCGTCGCGAATAAACTCGTTGAGCTCTAGATTAGATTGTGCTATGTGATACAAATCGGAGTGTGACTATGAGTATTCCTTCTGAATGAACTTGGCGATGGTCTGTAGTTGAATGTTGGACGTTCCTTCGTAGATAGCGCCCTGAACGAGGTAGAGTGTCGATCAAAGCTGGCCCTGCTGGCGACACATGGACTCACAATCTTTGAATCGCGCCAAAACTTCTCGATACCAGTCTCCCGCGTGAAGCCGACGCCGCCAGCCCATTCGATCGCTTGTCCCGATACACGCTGTGCGACGACGCTCGCCCAATACTTCGCCATGGCCGCCTCCTTGGTGAAGCTGCGGCCCTCCTCCTTTCTCCGCGCCGCATTGTATGTGAGAAGTCGCGCGGTCTCGAGATCGATGGCAGCCTGCGCAATCTGGAACGCCATACCCTGAAATGTACCCACCGGTTGCCCGAACTGCTTGCGCTCGTATGTATAAGGGACTGCCTTGTCGAATGCTCCTTGTGCAAGGCCAAGCATCTGGGCAGCGATGCCAATGCGACCTGTCGTGTCGTATTAGTAAAGGCTCGCGGGACCATGAGGAAGAGCCGGACCTTCGTTTAAGATCTCAATCGCAATTTTATACCCTAGCCCTTCACCACCAATGACGTTCTCAGCAGGAACCTTCAAGTCATCAAAGTTCAACGTGCACGTTGAGCTGGCACGGATGCCGAGCTTTTGTTCCTTCTTGGCAATCTGGATCCCCATGTCTTTGGTCGCAACGAAACAAGTTATACCCTTATAACCCTTGCTCAGGTCAACCTGTCAAGTAGTTTCTTAGGAAAAAGTGAGTCTCCCGCATAGAGGATGGACACGCACATTGGCAAAGATGAGAAACACTTCAGCTTCGTGTGAGTTCGTGATCCACATTTTCGAACCATTGATTATCCAGTGGTCCCCGTCCTTCGTTGCGCGCGTTTGGAGGGCAAATGCGTCTGAACCGGAAGCCGTTTCTGACAAACAAAAGCTTCCGAGCTTTAGAGCCGTCAGGCAACGGATGAGGGGGGGAAGGCACACTCAAGCGGTTAACGACGAACCTTCGACTCTGCCAGCTGAGGTAACCACTTCTCCTGTTGTCCCTCTGTACCGTATTTACGGATGACCGTATTTACGAGCGTATTGTGCACGTCGCACAAAACAGACACTGACGGGTCGATTCTGGCGAGCTCTTCAATCGCAATTATCGCTGAAGTGAACGAGGACTCTGCGCCGCCATGCGCCGCGCTTGTCTCAACCCCCATTAGCTATGATAACGTGAGTTTGGCAGAACGAAGGAAGGCAGAGTTGCGCACCCCTTGTTCAAAGAGGCCATTGATGACGGAGGGATCCATCATTTCGTTCTCGTCCATCTCACGGACTTTGGGACCAACGACATCGTGCGCGAAACGCTTCACTACGCGAACTAGTGAGCGCATGGATTAATAAGCAATGGGTGATAGACGGCATACCAGATTCACGCAGGAGCTCTTCCTCCTCGGTAAAGGTGTGCAGAGAGTTGATTGTGCGCCACGCAGAAGTTGTTGAGAAAGATTTGCTGTAAAAGGTCAGAAAATGACATTCTAGACTTCTCCGAGCTGCGCACCTGGCAGATAGTTTGGAACGAAGAGAGCAGCGGGTTGCAGTCAAAGTGGTTCGCAACATTGTGGTTGTAAGTAGTCAAGGTCCGGGGAAGGGAATCACATGCCCAAATGTAAATTAGCCGCCCGTTACTCCAGTGTTACTCCGGACTGACATGCGGTCCGAAACCACCGAGTTGTTTTCACACTCACCCAAACTGCTTGTCACGGCAGATACAAATGTCTTTGCACCACAAGTCCATTTCCTGTAATTTCCCAAAAATCTGTCCAAACCCTCCTAAAATAGCTAAAATGTCGGAAAATATGCCACTCAACACAGTTTAATTGAATCTGATTCACTGAACTTGTTTTCGAAAACAAAATCCTCCAATGAAAGGACTCCAAAAAAGGGTGTTTTCAACGAAATCAGGAAACAAGAAATTTTCAGAAAATAAAAACCAAACAAAGTTCTTGAGCTATGCCCTGTCGCCTACAACACAAAAATATACCAATCGACTTCGTTTGACTTAGGATCCGCTGAATCTCGACTCTACACTGAGAACAATCACCAATGTAAGAACTTCTCCATTAAAACAAAATAATTTCAACAAGGTATAAATCAGACAGACCTCTTGAATCATGCCCTACATGTATTGCCAAAACACGAAGGGCATATCATCAAAGTGTTGAAGATGCATTAGTCCAACATGTGCTACCATCCAGATATGGAGGTACACTTCCCAATTAGTGGTAATTATGATACATAGGTCACGTATGCACATATGGTAGTATGCACATCACAGTCACAGCCTCACATGTATATAAACCCCAGGGCTTTCACCCTAGCAATACAGAGTCGATCCCCCGGATCATCTACTAGCTACAGTAGTACCTAAGTGAATAACTGGTGAGCCTGGTCGCTGCGCTTCATTGCTGCGCGTCAGGTTATGGGCCCTGGTTGGCCTTCCACCCTTTTTGTCTGTGCCTTCAAAGGCTGCAAAGAAAGGTGTGATGGTATCTCTGGTAGGGAGAAACCTTGCTGGTACATTGTACTACAGGGTGGATACCCATAATACCTGCCCAGCGTAAATCCTGCCTAGTGCAGAGTCTGGGATGACCCGTTCCTTGGAAACAAGGACAGAGGGTGGAGTAATACATGTGGGAGTGTGTGACAAACACTCCATATACACATAAACCAGGCAGATGGCTCCAGCTGTGGAAATTCCAAAAAGATAAGGAATTCCACATGTGGAACCATCAGCGCTCATTGCTTGATTTGCGCGATTTCTTATTTGGTTCTCTTGCCACATATTTGTGTGCTGATGCGCCATTTTACAGAACCAACCCTCAAACCTTATCGCTGCACCTCAAACAATGGCTGCTCAATCTGAAACACATAAACAAATGGAATCAATTCCAAGGTTGGATGGTACAAACTACCACCAATGGAGTTATCGTATTACCGCTGGTCTTCGGACCCTTGATCTCTGGCTGGTTACAGGGGCAGTCGCCCCTCAATACCAAGCGCATCCTGTCCCTGCCAATGCAGCTGCCCCAACTGTTGAGGAGCGTGCAAGGATTGCAGCATGGGATTCAGCTAATGAGAGATCAATTGGCTTTCTGACAGGAGCTATGGAGGAAGCCATCGTGCATCGTGTTCAAGACGCTGCTGAAACAGCTGCTGGTGCCAGTAACCAGGTTACTGCCCAATACTGGTGGGACCAGACCAGCACCCTCTATAATATAACGACCCCTGCCACGATCTATCGGATCTTTGTGCAGGTTTGGGAATGGAGGTTGTCTGCGAATAAGCCGCCCCAAGGGCAGCTTGACCACCTTCTCATGTTATATAATCAGCTTGAAGCTGAGGGGCAGACGCTTCTGACCCTTACAAAGGTCATGACCTTGCTAAACACCTTACCAAAGGACTGGCAGCAATTGGTCACCCATCACGTCCTCAATCAGCCCGCTGTAGCCAATATTACCTGGGCTGTGGCAACGGCTGCGATTGGGAACCATTGGGATGGGCTTCAAGCCCATAAGAAGCACCCTCAAACAAAGGTGAATAAACTTTCGGCTGTGCAGCACAAAGGTCCTAATCAAACCTTGCAGCAGCAGACGGTGCCCTATCAAGGCAGCTTGTCAAAAGTGCCCCAGAAGAAAGGGAAAGGAAAAGCCCGCACCAGAGGTGCACAAGGAAAGGGACAGAAGGCGTGGAAACCCCACATCAATTTCCTAGAGCAGCAGGCGGCATTCGACCACACCGCCATGCTCATGGAAGAATCCCGCGCTGCCCCTACCTTGCATATGGTCTCATCTATCGGACCATCCGGCATTTCCACTTGGGTCAAGACTGAGTCTTCCTTTTCTTCCACAGGCACTAACAGCATGTGGCCCACTTTCAATGCCGCCATGCACCTTGCCGATCGCATCGGGGAGTGCTCAATGGGCTCAGTCCAAGCCCTTGAGACACCGATGATGACAGCGCCCATCTCTCAGGTGGTGCAGCAGTCAATATTCCCCTCCGTGCTCGACCTGACTCCCGACTATGATGCCGACGACCTCTCCTGCAGTTATACTGAGGAGGAGCACTATACAACCCAAGTTAATGATTTGATCGCTGGAGGTTGTACCCACTGGCCGACCAAAATCAAACAAGCAAACACTGATGTGGAGCTCACTCAGGACATGATGGAGGACAACAACAACCTTTCCCTTTTCAGGGAAGGTGACGACTCCATCATGGACCTCATAGACCAAGGAAATGGCTATGGAGAAGAGTACGTATCAAGTCCTCTTACTAAGACACTTATTAACTGTCCTTCAGTGTGCGTATGTAAAATTAATGCAGCAGAAGCAGTAGTGGGAAAGGTGCTATTATCAAAGCTGACCTGTAATCATACCCACAATAAGTGTAATTGTAGGACTTTGAATCATGACTGGATGCTCAATTCTGGAGCAACGATCCATATCACTCCATTCATGGCCGATTTCATTAATTACGTCCCAGCCCTTGAAAAAGGGAATGTCTGTACAGCTGAAGGTCCTATGGACCTCATTGTGGAAGGAAGTGGCATGGTGTTAAGGTCCAAGAACCTTTAAGGGTGCGATGTGCACAAGATGACTTTGGAGGTGAGTGAACGATGAAGGAGAGTTCTAATAGATAGAACTCAACTGAAGAGGAAATGAGGAATGGGCGGGCAAAGGGACAGATGAGGTTTCAAGACGTTTGGATTGGAAAACCAAGTCAAGCTTAGGGCTTGACCTCAGAACTATGGCTGGCTTATATACAGGAGGGACAGTGCCTATCCTAACTAAGTGGACAATGGGAAACTGTAGCTAATGACATAGCACAATGGGATCTGAGAACAATAGGGAACTTGTGAACAATGGAGAAAGGACAATGGGCTACTAGGAAAGAGTCATAGTCG
>Ga0307512_10004871_pt1 | contig 14383 bp, 22 predicted proteins | sample 14_EM_MG_FD_200267 | JGI IMG/M metagenome (GOLD analysis project Ga0307512, IMG submission 200267) | Populus trichocarpa ectomycorrhiza microbial communities from riparian zone in the Pacific Northwest, United States - 14_EM | ecosystem: Host-associated > Plants > Roots > Unclassified | place... | reverse complement strand
TATTCCCTACAGTCCACTCCCTCCTTCCCATTGACCAATCCCCTCCTGCTCCTACCTCTGTTCTCACCCCCAACACATTCATGATGGCCCACCTCAGTACAACGTTTAACGACGTCGATGATTACGAAGGCATCCATGCCTCTCCGCCCGCCGCATATCCTGGGACAGAACTTGTGAACCATGTCGACCCAACCTACCCTAATGATCCTCCCATTCCCAGCCCTGAGCCACTCCCCATTCCTCCCCCTCACTTCCATGACAGCATTTTGATAACGCCACCGGCCACCTCCACCACAAACTCCACATACACCTCACCAGTCATTCCTGCCTTTATTGAGGATGTCCCATCTTGCTCCCCTTCCCCTATCTCCCCTATGGCCATGGTATTATACCAACAGGCCGAGACTAACACACTAGAAGCAAAGGTGATGGATGCTGACGTAGAAGGACGGACTCCTAGTCCCAACGGCCCTCAACCAGGAGTCCACCCAGGGCCTGGATGGAAGGACTACTTTGACGCTGTCGGAACCTGCCATTTCTTTGTCATCCCTGATGGCGAAGAGGATGTCATCGCCCCCTTCATCTCCTACGATCTCCACGCCACCTTTCCCAAACTCCTTGCTACTAATGGCCACAGTTGCACAGTCCACTCTTGTCCTCTTCATGCTTGCCCAGTTGGACAGCACCACACTGCCATATCCCCAAAAGACGAACTGCTACTCACTAGTGGTATGCAGTTCACCGACCTTGTTGACTGGGCCCTACGCAAGGAAGACGACATGACGCTCATTGGGGAAGTCCAATATTTCTGTGCCCACAACTCCAAAGCCACACAACTTGCTCGCCGCATCAGAGTTCTCAAAGAGTCCTTGCAAACCGAAAGACTGGCCATGTACCGAAGCTCAGAGCGACTCGCCACCGCTAATGCCATTGCCCGCATCTGTCGCCGCATCGACCGCAACATGCACCAAGCCCCCTATTTCAAGGGCAAGAGAGGACGAAGGGCTCAAACCGCCATCCCTGACTGTGCCATGCATGCCTGGGGCAAAGACAACAACAAAATGTGTGACTGGTGTGGCAAGACAGGTTACAATATAGAAGAGTGCTACTCCCTCGGTTATTGCTGACACTGCTTGCGACGCGGCCATGACAGCATTGACTGCCTTCGTCCCCATGACCTCTGCAACGAATTCAAGGACTGTAAGGTTTACCCCTCTCACCCTAACTTCGAATGTGGCCATTGTGCCTCTGTCGACGATGACATTGACATCTAAAGGACGTTAACAAGGGGGTAATGTCATGGACTGCCTCCCATTACCTAATCTTTTCCCTTCCTTTCTCATACTCAACTCTGGGCCACTTCCTCTTCGCTTACCTAACTTACCTATGGAATGATCTCACATTTTCTAGAGACTTCTATGAGGTTCCATTGGCTTCTATTCCTTTCTGCTGTCTTCCATAGCTTTCCACTACGTTCCAGTAGCTTCTACAACTCCATGTATATATACTATACCTCTGAGCATAGAACAAGTCCTTAAGCTTGTTCTATTCGTGCAATACAGGCTATTGTATCAACTCTCTTGAATGCGTGAAGCTTCCTCCTGAAAGAACCCCTTTTATGATAGTCGACTTAGTCGCTATTTGTCTCTCATCTCTAAACATCTTCGAGATCATGTGTTGTATCTCACTCGATTCCAAGTTGCGTTGACTTGTGTAATCTTCACTTGCTCTCAGACAAGTCATGTGATGTATCATGTGACCTCTGTTGACCATTCAAATAATCACGTGACGTCTCATGTGATCGATCCCGACACCTGACACCCGACGCCCGCCTTTCCTCTTTGGAACACCGACACGATTACCACATTAGGACAACTTCCTAATCAAGATGTCGGGTCGATTTCCTATTTGGGAAATACCCCTGTCTAGAAACTCCAGAACGAAGATGACTGAAAGACACAGTGACCTGACCGTGACATCATTCATATCTATGTCGGCGTGCAGTGCATGAGTTTCAAAGGCAGCAAGATATTTGTCAAGATTGTCATTCTTTATCTTGAGTTTCTTTAATTCGTCTTGGGCCCTTTTGCATTCTGTGTAATCAGAGAAGGCTTCTTTGAATCGCTTCTCAAGTTCTTTCCAGGCATTAGATTGGCGTGGAATCATGCTGGGGTCTTTTACGATGTGACGAAGCCACCTATCAGCTGCATCAACCCATCCTTCACATTTAGGTCCTTCAAGAAGTGAGAGGAAGTAAATGCTGTGCATAATGGGGTCTTTGGTGATATCAGCTTTGTAGTTCATGAGCATGAACTGATTGAAAGAAGCCAAAAATCTTGTAGTTTGAGAGTGATCCCCATTGAATTTATCTGGGTGGATACCTTTGAGTTGGCATGCTTTGTCTTCTTTATCATCCTGAGGAAGGTTCTCAAGAGTAAAGGGGTTGTCTCCAGTACCGCAAGGTTGGTGTGGAGGCTTGTCTTGTGCTGTTTGGGATGACTGCATTCCAAAGGATCCAAAGACATCTTTGTACTTTGGTTTGTAGTCTTCATCTTTGCTTTCATCATCAGAGGGGTCATTGAATGGAGTAAGTGGTCTTTCTTTTTGTTCTTTGGCGATTTGTTCTGTTGCAGTTGTTATAGCTGCAGCGAATGGCATAGTTTCTCTGGGTTCAGATGGTCCTTCAGCACAGGATGGTGGTCAAGAAGGTTCTCCACTTTGTTCAAGAAGGATGAAATTGATTCCAGGGAGTGGGTGGTTTTTGAGTCTGAGTTCTTGTCGAGCCAGTCGAAAGCATTCGAATTTGTCGTCTTGGATGCATACTTCAAACCATATGCCATAGACGTTGCTGACGGATACTAGTGCATTGTTAAATCTGGCATAGTAGCCTGTGTAGGGTGTGCCAGTATCTTGACTTCCAAGTAAGTGTCATACATTTTCAGTGAATTCAGCAGGTACGCTGTCCTTTGGTTCAGGGATTGTATTGAATGGGCATTTGAGGTTACTCAATGCCTCAGGAGAGGTGTCATCAGATTCAGGTAGGTAGTGAATATGCCAATCCTTGGATCGGCTCTTTCCTTTCACATCTCTGGGAGTTAAAGTCATCTTGGTGAAGGGAAGCTCATTCTAATGTCACGGTCAGGTCACCGTATCTTTCAGTCATTTGAGTTCTGGAGTTTCTAGACAGGGGTATTTCCCAAATAGGAAGTCGACCTGACATCTCAATTATGAAGTCGTCCTAATCTGGTAATCATGTCAGCAAACCAAAGAGGAAATGTGGGCATCAGGAGTCAGGTGTTGGGATTAATCATATGAGACGTCACATGATATATTAAAGGGTCAAAGGAGATCATGTGATATGTCACGTGACTTGTCTTGGATCGAGTGAAGATTACACAAGTCGAGACGTGACTTGGAATCGAGTGAGGTACAACACGTGACCTCGAAGATGTTTAGAGATAAGAAGCAAATAGCAACTAAGTCAACTATTGCAGAGGGGTTCTTTCAGAGAGGAAGCCGCATGCATTCAAAGAAGTGACAATAGCCTGTATTGCACAAATAGAACGAGCTTAGAGAACTCATTCTATGCTACTCGAGGTAGTATATATACAGAGGAGGCATGGAAGCTACTGGAACATTGTGGAAAGTGACAGAAGGCCAGAGAAAGCAACAGAAGGTTACAGAAGCATATGGAAGTCTCTGGAAAATGCGAGAACAGTCCATAGATAGGTTATGTAAGCAGTAGGGAAAGCGGTCCGGAATTAAGTATGAAATAGGAAGGAAAAGATTAGGTAAAGGAGGCAGTCCATGACAAAGGACTTTGGTAAGCTACAAGCAGCAGTAAGCATGAAAGGGGGAAAAAGAGATCGAAAAGTCAAGAATATTGGAGTTCTGCCGGCAACAAATTGCATGGTGTCATATGTGAAACATCAGTATTCAATTTGAAGGTAAAGAAACAAGCCCGATAGTGGGTGTGAGGCTAAGAATGATAGCAGTGGAGACCAATAACTGACAGAGGGTGAGGAATGGGAAAGGCTGCAAAAGGGCAGGAGAGCTAAGACACAAGAAAACGAACTAAAAACATACAAAAATCGAATATAAACGTCCTATGACCCAAATATCTCCATCTCCTGCTCAGTGTGGTCCTGAACGGGGGCCCGACTCACGCATGATGAACACAACAAGTTGGCGCATGGAGTAGAGATCGAAGATGGCGCACAGTTGGGGGCAACAGCCAGCGAAAATGGGTGAATCGAGTATCGATGGTAGCAAATTGGAGGCAGTGAGCAAGCGGTGTCTTGAAGGCAGCGGCATGGAGAGGAGTCTGGAAAAGGGATGAAAAATGGAGAGACAGCAAGGTAACAAGAGTAAGGTGTGCGATGACCAAGCAATTGTTGTTGACAGCAGCTGAAGGCTGAAGCAGGTGGTGGCTGAAAGCACAGCTTCATGTGGTTCTATACAGCTGCACAGGACTTGACATATCGATTAGATTAGCAGGTTCACCCTCAGCATATCTAGGCAATCCCGGCGTCACATGGTTCGTTTGCAAGCCTAACACATATGCCATCATTACACCTCCCAGGGTCTTTAAATATCGACCCTTCTGGGTCGACTCATCACTGGATGAACCTGCACCTCCTCTCGAGGTGTCGTCATCATTGTGGAATGCAAGGTCATCGCCATCCATGACATGCGTAACTGAAATATAACTTGGTGAGCGCACATGATAAGGAATGAGATGGAAAGCAGCGTAGCATAGCCACAAGAGAGCACTGTCCTGTTCAGCAAGTCGATATGCACCATTGCACATGCATTGGGTTATGATCATTGGGCCCAGGTAGTGCAGCTTCATTTTGTCCATGTTCAGACTGGTGTTGCGGACAAGGACAAGGGCTCTGGGTGCAAAGTTGAAATCACATATGGTGTTGGCATAGCGCTTCTCAAATTGGCGGATGGAGGCATGGCAACTGGTGAGGATGTGGTCATGAATTGCAGCAAGATTGGTGGGGCATTTCTGGAGTTGGCGCGCATGGGTGGCTAAGAGGTCTGCGGTTGATAGTGGCTGGGTGAGGTCAGGGACAAGGAAGGTGGCTTGAATAATATCAAACGGAAGGGTAGGTTCTACCCTGTGCACCATGTAGAAGGGGGAGTGGCCAGTTGATCTGTGGGTGGTGGTGTGGTCAGCCCAAAAGGCAAAGGGGGCGACTGTGGGCCAGCTAGCATTGTCACCATTGCATGCCTTGAATATTGATTCATGGATGGTGCGATGCTGTCGTTTGACAATGCCGTTTGCCTGTGAGTTGTACACTGAGATGCAGATGTGCCAGATGCCATACTTGTCCTGTAACCAGTCGAGTGCTGCAACATATGCGGTGCCATTGTCAGTGACGATCTCCTCTACTGCTCCCCATTGGCACAGGATCTCTTCAAAGATAAATGCGCCAATTGTCCAGCTGTTCTCCATGCAAAGGGCACGCCACTCAGGCCAAGCTGTGAGTGAGCAGCATGCTTGTGTGATATACCTGAATCCTTCTGTGAATGGCATGTATATGGTGTCGATATAGACTTTGTGAAATAGCAGTGCAGGTGTGTCGACAGTGGGTGGAAGTTGGACTTTTGTGGTTTGGCGGATTTGGCATTGGTGGCAGGTTTGAACATACCACTTAACATCAGTTTCAAGAGCAGGCCACCAGAAGCGGTCGAGGAGGTTGCGGCGCATTGAGTAAAAGCCCTTGTGGCCAAGCTTGTTGTGGGCATCACATACAAGTGCATACCGCATGGAGGGGTGGGCATAAAGCTGATGCTGGCCACTAGGTTGTCGTTGCCAAAGTCGGCCTCCCATGATAAGGAAGCGGTGGGCTCTGCTAATAAAATGGGTCAGCGCATCGGCCAGTAAGTCTGGGGAAGCACGCTGAGAGAGTAGATATTGTTGGATGCAGTTGATCTCCGTGTTGGCTTTGTTGGCCTTGTCGCTTGTCAAGAATTTAATGGGTGCAGGGTTGATGGTGGAGGCATTGGTGTCAGAAGAATTGGAGTCAGAAGAGTCGGGGGCTTGGGGAATGTCAGAATGAAGGTCAGTTTCATCAATATTGAGATTGCTGATGTTGTTGTTGTGGTTGTTTGTGTTGGTAATTTCTAAGTTGGGGTGCGATGTTGAGTGCAAGGTGTTGGCGATGAGTGGTTGACCGCAGCTGCAGGCACAAGGCATGTTGGTAGAGATGAAGTCACCAGTGCAGTATCATGCGGGAAGGCGGCGGTCATGGCGGGGTCAGCTAGGCTGAGCAGAGTCTTCCTTGTCATTGGTTTCAAAGGAGAGGATGAGGGCATCTGTACGATGCGCATTAGTGGGGAAGGCATTGAGCCAACTCACCACCCATGTGCCGAGTGCAAGAGTGGTGTTGACCCAATCCTCAGGGTCGTTGAGTTCTTCTTCGCCTGAAGCAGGTTTGCATCTTGAAAGTCCGTCAGGTCCCTTATGCTTTTCTGCCAGAACGTGGACAAGTTTGAAGTTGAAAAGTAATATGGCAGTGATCCAGCGGTTGATAGCAGCATTGGGCTGAATGTTGGGGTTGTGGAGCATATCCTTGATGTAGCTTGCATCGACTTCTATGACAAGGTTGGGGGCGCTGATGAGGTATAGGCATGTGGCACGGAGGGCGCAGAAGAGTCCATAGAGCTCTAGCTTAGCTTGAGAATAACAAGACTTGCATTCGTTCCAGGAGATGGAACCGAAGTGCAAAGGGCAGTGGTGTCCATCAGAGCAGTCTTGTGCAAGGATCCATCCAACGCCATGGATAGATGAGTCGACTGAGAGGTACACAGCGTGATCAGTTAAGTAGTCAATAGATATGAGCGTGGAGGACTTGATGATGGCATTCTTGAGGGATTGCATGGCTTGCTCATGTGGTGACTCCCATACAAAGGGGGTGCCTTTGTGGGTAAGGTCAACAAGCGGCCGGGCGATGGCAGAATAATTCTTGATCCAGATGCGCATGTAGCTAGTAATGCCAAGGAACGTGCGGACATCGGAAAGGTTCTTGCAGTTGGGCCAGTTGCAGATCTTGTCGATCTTGGAGTCATTGGAGATGTGGCCTTCATAATTGCACTTGTGCCTGAGAATGGTGATTTCAGGCATGGCGATAAAAAGCTTTGTTGTAGAGATGGTGGCTCCGGTGCACAGGAAATGGTGGAGGATGCAGTGGATGTCGCTGACATGCTCCCAAATAAAGCAGCAGATCTGCGGGTTAGCAAGGATGGTCTTGTACCCACCACCCTTGATTTCATAGTGCGTTGCTGGGCCTTTGATGCTTGTGTCATCCATGAAGGGCACTGTGGGGTCAGGGATCTCGGGCTGGAGAATGAAGATGACATCGCTGTGGAATATCGCCATGGCATCGGTCCATCCCTGTGGCAAACTCGTTAGCCTTATAGCGCCAATGGGGGACTGAACGGTAGTTAGATCGTATGACCCATTGTCAAGAGTGTGGTGGTTGTAGCCAACAAAGATGTTGAGTAAGGTGTAGCACAACCGGCCAGCCATGCCTTCGATGACCTGATTGGTGATGGGAGGGACTCCGGAGTTGCGGATGGTGACAGCGTTGAGGGGCTGGAGGTTGTGGACAAGGTGAAGGGCACCGCTCTTCTTCTTGACGCAAAACCAGCGTGAGCAGTAGAAGGTGTCAGAGGGCTTGTATACTCCAGCAGCGATCTTCTCTCAAAAGATCTTGATGACATCTGGAAGTATGCCTGGGGGAATAGGAAGGTTCTTGTGCATCCATGGGATGTGTTCAATAACAGGGATTTTAACAGGGGAAAAATAATCGTCACGGAACCTTCCTTTCTCCTCCTCTGTCCAAGCTAGCACCTTCTCGTTGAGTTTGAGGACATGCTGTATAAGCTTGAGTTCCTCCGGCCAGAGGAAGTTGTGGGCAGTGCAAGTGTGTCAAGATGATCTTGCATGAGGCATTCGCCAGGCATGAAGTTGGGCAGAGTGGTTGGAAGAGGTGGAAGTGTGAGAAGAGGGTCTTCTAGGATGTGGCAGACGTTGTGGAATTCTTTGGGCAGAGTTGTGGTGACAGGCTGAACTTTCTGGTCGACATGTTTGTACTTGAAAACTAGGACAGATGGGTTGGCAGGCAGAAATGGCAGAAACATGTGTGGTGCAATGGTCGGTGCAGCTGAAGGAGGCAAGGGCAAGGTGGTAGAATTGTGGACTGAGATCATCTTGACAGCTGGCACGCGTCCAGCATGGGGGCAAGTGGAGAGGTAAACCCTGTGCAAAGGGTCAGTGGGGTCATGCACTGAGACCTCTACCTTGCCTGAAGGGAGGTCTTCGAAGTGGAAGCCAGCCACTCATTGAAATGGTCGGCCCAAGAGGATGTCAAAGGATGTGTTCTTGACAACGTGTGCATGAGTTTTGATTAGCATGTCGCCGACCTGTAAAATTAAATTCTCTGTGCACCTGACAGTCCAGTTGGTGATGCTGTTTGCTCCTTCCATTTCAATAAGGCGTTGATGATTGATGCTGGCTCCAAGAGAGTGGATGATGTCATGTCGAATGACAACTATTTGCGAACCGGTGTCAAGGATGGCAGAAACTTTGACACTACCATTGACAAGGACATCAAGCTCTTGAAGGGGTAGGCAGAAGTCAGGTTCTTGGTCATTGATGGACAAGGTGTGGTTGACAGTGGTAAAGGCAAGGTCGGTGATGTCGTCATGTACCATGGTGCAATGCAAGGCCAGTGCAATTGCAGTGGAGGCTTCCCAATCTCCTGTGCACACAGCCTCGTACTCGTTAGTCTCCATGCGTTGCACTTTGAGTTTGTCGAAAAGATCCTTGTGGATTGTAGGGCTGGCGGCTAAGACATAAGCAGGTGTGGTCAGCGAAAGTCGACCCTGCACAAGATACTCTCCCAACTCCGTTACAAGCTGGTGGTCCTTGGCGTTGCACTGGTAGCAATACTACTGGTTGGGCTGAAGGTTACCAGTACTGGTGGCACTTGCATTGGTAGTTGGCGAAATGGGTTGAGTCAGCGGCAGAGGTGCTGAAAGTTCAGGCGCCTTGCCCATCTTCTTCTTCTCAGTGGTGAAGACTTTGAAGATGTCAGAGGAGAACTCCTGAGCTTCTTCTTCTTCTTCTGGAGAGGCAGCTTCTAAGACCTGAATGATGTGAGACTCCATGACTTCTTCAATCTGGCTGGTTGAAGTTTTGTGTGCATCGAAGTGCAGTGGTTGCTCCCACATGAAGACCATGCAGATCTGGGCCGGTGCTGGTAGGGCCATGCTCTGTTGAGGACAGAGTCCACAGCATCACGCATTTAAAGAATCCCAAGTCCAAGTTCCCCTAAAGCCGCCCCTAAGCTAAAGTATAGTCATGTGGTAGAATCCACTCTTCGACCACATGACCCTGGGAAACTATCACCTAACCTGTCACATGTTCGATCACATGACATCTTGATAACTTCAGGATCACATGATATACAAGCACATGACCCTGGGAAAGTACCACATGACCTACCAAGGGATTGGTCATCAACGCAATCACAAGTCGCTACACAATCACCTGATCATATGCGCTTCAGACGCGCACCTAGTCCATTGATCAGCATATGGAAAACCGTGGGAACGATCAACAAACCAACAAATCAACAAACAAGTCACAAGACCTTAGAGCGCAGCAAAGTCGCTCACCCGTTACCTGTATTTGTACCTGCCCTAAAGTATGGGCCGCCCATTTGAGTATGTATGCCTGCCCTAAATATGTATGCACAGACCACCCTGTATTAGTATATAAGACCTGCGAAATTGAGCAAACAGTCCTCAGACTGTTCTCTTGTCTACCCCCACCATTGAGCACCCAAGTCTTTACCTTGCGCTCCTCTTGACCAATATCTCTTTGATAATCCTTTGGATCAGTTACCTCCACCTCAAATATCAAGTCATCGCCCACTGCTTGCCATAAACAGTAGTAGGTCTTGACATTAGAACAGTCTCTAAAGTGGAGCTAACTGTATAAGTGAAGTGTCCTTCACTAACTCCAAGTCCACTGTCATCACTTCCCCCACCCTCTCCCACATCTCTGTTGCCTTCTGGTCAGCCCTTGATAATGTATACCAGCAGAACATCGCCGACGCTGCCGCCGCCGTCCTTGAAGTCCTCCAATCTAACCACAATACTTGGAATTTCCCAAGTCCTGATCTTGACACTTACTGATCCCCAGCACCCGCTCCTTTTGTCCCACATTCCCCAACCCCTGAACTCACCTGGCCTGTCCTTGACAACCCAGAGGATTACCCCTTCCTCAACGTCCCTGACAGCCCTGCTTATATCGTCACCAGTGCTGCCGTCTCCCCTGCCCCAGTTGTTAGTCTTGACGTCCTTGCCCACATCACCACCCACGAACCCCAGTACCATGAGGATGAAAAGGAAAACCTCCTCCCCGCGCCCACCCAAGACTTCTTCGTCCACCAGCACCTTGGACACGATCTTAGAGAGCACATTATCCTTGAGGATATCCCAGCCACCCCCCTACCATTGCCTGTCATTGAAGCGCCCATTGCCACCATCCCGTCTCCCGCCCCTAAACCACATCAATCCTCACCTGGAGTATCTTTTCTCTCAGAGGTACCCCTAGCTGATCTCTTCCCCAATCTCTTTCATGCCCCTGCTTGTACCTTTGCTATCGACCGCCACCCTTACCAGTATCAAGTCGTTTACGACCACGGTGAGAAATTTTGGGTTCCATCAGAAGAATTTGTTGAGCGTGACTTCCTCCATCTCCTCCCTTGTGTTATCAATCTTGATAACCACCCAGTCTCCTTCATTACCCCGTTTTGGGCCAACATCTTCCACAACGTTTGGGCTAAGTCTAACAGCCCTCTTCTCTCTGTTAACCTTTGTGCCAAGGTTGGCTGACATCCCCACTCTGCATCCTTCCCCTTCGGTTATCTTGAATCATCCTTTGTTGATTCAATCAAATTTATTTTCGGACAATTTCCCCCAGATTGGCTTGAGTATTTCGAAGGAGCCCTTGTGCCCCTTGTAGCTTATGATTTTCTAGATGGACATATTGCTACCCTTTGCAGCCAACTTCACTTTACTACTGACGGTATTTTTGTTATCAAAAGGAACACTCATACAGAAGACCTCTTACGTACTCAACCAGGACTAGCCACATTCACTTGTACCCCTTGAGTTCCCACTAACCTGTTCACTCTTATTATGCCCCCACCCGTAGAAATACCCTTGTAAACTTGTATTAGTAAGTTTACAAAGGTTTGGCGTAGTAAACAAAGGGTTATCAACTTCTTTTAGTGGCAAACGAAATCCAAGAAGAATTCCTAAGAGAACTTGCTCTTAACCTTGTCGATCTAAGAAACCAAGTCCAACTTACGCATTGGAGTGAACAACACTTCATTACCAAAGAATTACTCAAATTAATACCCTTTGGAGAAATATTAAGCGATATCCACTTTTACTCTTATGTTGACTACTCTTTGGACAAATTAGTCAGCAAAGCCAATTCAACTTTACTCTATTGGAGGTTATCAGGAATCGTCCAATATGACAGAACTCCAATCAATCAATTAAGTTTATTCTATGACGAAACTTTCCTTTGGCATTATAGTGCGCCATCATACCAGGAAGAAATCTGTTCGCAAATACAATCGGGGCATAGAGTTAGATTTCTATCCTGATTTCTCCTGTCGCAAACCAAAATTGAAGTGGAGTTCAACGAAATTCAACTCCAGACAAACTTTAATGACAATTTCCAATTTGACTATACCAACAGCAACACCCACCAATACAAATTCACCAATCTTAGGTGGCAACCCATCTGTACCATCCTTTCATTCCCTCTTATCAACCCACCCACCTTTTCACTCCCAATTACAGTACCTAATGCCCTTGGAAGAGAAACTGAGTACCAGGCCTATCTTAACCAGGTTCAGGGCCTTCCCAACAACATCCATATCCAGGACCACTACTGGGACAGCGTCAACCCCACCCCAGCCAATACCCTTGCACCCACCCATGTTAGCACCCCAAGTACCAGTTCAGATACTGATTACTGGACTCCCACCAACTTCCAATTCGCATCTCCAACCCCAGAATCCGGATCCACCAACTCCACCCATCTGTGCATTTGTGGCACTGACATTTGTTATTGTGATACCCAGCAACCAGGAACACCCCTGACACCCACCAGTATTTCTCTCTGGAACCCAAAGTACAGTAATCAACCTATAAAGGGCTTGCATTACAATCGGACCCTGCAAACTGGCACCCCATCAGCGATCAGCCCCAGCTCAAGACCACCAGAGATCCAATTCTTCCCAAGATACATCCCAGTTTGTACCTTCTAACGAAAGAACCACTCAAAGAGGAAATCCAAATGAAAGAGGATGACCCTTAAGAAGAACTACTTCTTTCATAACCCATCCTGTTCTGGAACGTAGACAAACTCCCAGACCAGCCACTCCTACCCCCGCTCCCCCTGTTTATCTGACTATAATTCCCCCATCCCACATAGAACCTACCCCCAGTTACCATGTATATCCCCCACCTCTGGTTCTTCCATCTCTTTTGGATAATTATTGGGAAGCCTCTTTACCTCCTACCCCATTTGAACCTCCTGCGCCATTAGAATCAGTAGTTTCAGGAGGATCTGAATTAATTGGAAGAACTTTCCAATCATTTTTACCAGAACACAAATACCTAGCCAATACAGTTCCAACTCGAAGCAAAAAAGAATTAAACACTTTTCGTAGTCACTGTTGGTATCTGTTACAAGGACGACAAGAACATCACATAGAACATTTATTATCAGAGTTAACCGACCTCTGTCCAGATCCTATTATCTTTTCAGGATATTTGTGGAAATACCATACTTCTGTAAATAACAACAGTATCTTAGAAGACTACCAAATTATCCAACAAACAGAAACTTGTCCACAAACAGCCCGATTGAACCGAGCTTATACTGTATTCTACGGTTGGCACAATAACAGTTACACTGTATCCCTTGCATGAGCCACTGGGAACTCACTTATAAACAATACCCCACTAAACTTGCCCCAACCACAGAAGATGCCCGTAACATACCCATTATCTTTTCCAATTGGTTTATCACCCACGACCAAGGAGATAGAGTCAGGTTTGCCCAATTTGGTGACGAAGCAGTTTGGAATGTCAACCCCAACCATCCCTGGATCTACCTACAAACCAACCTAGCAGTACCACAAGAAACCCTTGAAATAGCACTCCCCTTTTCTGACCAACTTACTGACCTTGATGTTTATACAGGATTTGCAAAATACAATGGCAAGAACGTCGCTTGGCACCGGCCTATGCTGTCAAGGACAGAGTCCGCAACATCACGCATTCAAAGAATCCCAAGTCCAAGTCCCCCCAAAGCCGCCCCTAAGCTAAAGTATAGTCACATGGTAGAATCCACTCTTCGACCACATGACCCTGGGAAACTATCACCTGACCTGTCACATGTTCAATCACGTGACATCTCAACAACTTTGGGATCATGTGATATACAAGCACATGACCCTGGGAAAGTATCATATGACCTACCAAGGGATTGGTCATCAACATGATCACAAGTCGCTATACGATCACCTGATCGAGCATGCTTCAGATGCATGCCTAGTCTGTTGATTGGCATGTGGAAGACTGTGGGAATGATCAACAAATCAACAAATCAACGAACAAGTCACAAGACTGTGGAGTGCAGTAAAGTCGCTCACCCACTACCTGTATTTGTACCTGCCCTAAAGTATGGGCTGCCTGTTTGAGTATGTATGCCTGCCCTAAACATATACACACAGACCACCCTGTATTAGTATATAAGACCTGTGAAATTGAGTGAACAGTCCTCAGACTGTTCTCTTGTCTACCTCTTACAATTGAGCACCTAAGCCTTTATCTCACCGTCCTCCTCCTAAACATTTCTTTGCTTATCCTCTGGATCAATTACCTCCACCTCAAATATCAAGTTGTCGCCCACTGCTTGCCTTAAACAGTAGTAGGTCTCGACATTAGAACAGTCTCTAAAGTGGAGCTAATTGTATAAGTAAAGTGTCCTTTACTTCCTCAGAGTCCACTGCCATTGTCTCCCCTGCCCTTTCCCATATCTCTGTTGCTTCCTGGTCCGCCCTTGACAACGTCTATCAGCAGAACATTGCGGATGCCACCACCGCCATCCTTGAGGTCCTTCAAAGTCCTCACAATACTTGGAACTATCCAAGTCCTCTTGACATTGCCTCCTGTGTCTTCCAACCTATCGTCCCTCAGTCCCCCAAACCCCAGTATCCCCTGTCCCCTGCTATCAACTGGTCCACTCTTGACAACGTCAAGGACTTCCCCTTCC
>Ga0307512_10004870_pt1 | contig 14384 bp, 14 predicted proteins | sample 14_EM_MG_FD_200267 | JGI IMG/M metagenome (GOLD analysis project Ga0307512, IMG submission 200267) | Populus trichocarpa ectomycorrhiza microbial communities from riparian zone in the Pacific Northwest, United States - 14_EM | ecosystem: Host-associated > Plants > Roots > Unclassified | place... | reverse complement strand
GGAATTGGTTTAGGCGCGGGAGTTATGGTAACAGGAGATTTTTTGGTGGAGACTTCTGGAACTGTTTCTACAACTACCCTGCGTTCCTGTGCGGAGACATCGCTCGAACCCGAGGAATCAGGCTTATCCCAAATTAAGAATCGGGTGTGCTCAGAGGTACCAGGCGGGGTATCAACGACTTGGTATTCGCATTCGAGGGCCCTGTTCGCATCAACGCATCTGGTACACGGGCGTTTGGTATCGCATTTCTGGGGAGTGAGTGGATTGTATCTGAGTCTATCCGGCGGTGTTGATGAGAAATAAACGTTTAAACACTCACCCTTTTCCTTGCTCTGCACGATTGGGAGATCCGATGTCAGTATCCTTAGTCAAAGTCGGTGCAGTGAACGGTGGGGTCGCTGACCGACAACGGTTGCACGCCTCCTCCGCACGAAGGGTATTTCCTATTCCCCGCTTCTCACTTGGTTCATAAACGCAATTCTTGAATCCCAGTTTCGTGCATCTTTCGCAGCGTTGGGTAGGGCCCGGAATGCACTTCTGTTACGTTGATCATGGGAGGAACTACGTCTCAACGGTGTGGTCTGAAGGAGTAACTGTATAACTCACCACTTTCCTAGTCCTGCAATTGCGCGAAAGTCTGCTTGATTCTGGTGGGAGGCGACGGGATCTTACATACTCACCTGCATGCCACACAAGCTCTTTTTCGCGCATGGGTGTTATCACCGGAAACAACGGCTTTCATGAAGGGGATACCAAAGGGCAGAGTCACTGCCCTGGCATGCTGATATATATATACAACCGCCGACCGTGAGAGGGATAATTGGCAGGCACACTTTGGGCTAAGATTTCACCAACCGGTCCCATGCAACAACCAATCGCCAAGTACACGGTACCTTTGTTCCGTCCACTCATGGAAGCACGTTCAAAGTGTAAGTATTAGAGTGAGACCTCTTCTTCCACGCCATCAACTCGTACGAGGAATGACGATGACATCATCGCAGATCTCAGCGCATATGAGGACCACTGCTACCCCACTGTGGATAACAGTAATAGGTATCCTCTCGACTACCCACTGCTGCAAGATGCGATGCCAAGAATAACCCACCTGTCAAAAAGGCCCATCACTGTCACCCATGGACGTGCTGAGTTAGCTTCTCCGATCAGGCAGTCCAGCTCGATATGGACTACATATCCCGAAATTTTTATGGTAGCGCGAAGATTTCGTGGTGTTGGTTTCCACACTGGTACACTGGAAAGGAGTAAGCTGATGGTTTTGGATGCGAAGGACTTGAAGTAGGAAGGGCGGAAATGAATAACGTGTTCCCTATAGGATTTCACGATGCATCTTCTCTGTATTTTTCCCTGATTGATTTCCAGAGGAATTAGGAGTTTAAACGGTGCCTCTCAAACGGCACAATGACCATATGTTTTGTCCCAATCATAGTATATCCGCACCAGCCCCAGATATGCCGAGTGGCCAACGCCGTTACTAAGGATATGAGAAAATACTGCGCACTCGTGACATCGCCCGACATCGCGAAGGGAGTACTTGAGGAACGAGCGCACATATAGAGTTCATGCTTGGTGTGAAATACACTGGGAGTCCGCTCCAGTGGGAGTCTGGTCGAAGAGGCGATCCAAGGGCGATCCCTCCTCCGGCCTCCCGATCGACGACAACGAACGGGATCCCCCGTCCGGGTTCCAGCTCCAATCCATCGCTGACAACGTGTGTCGGTGGAGAAGGATTGATGCCCGTTTCCTTGAAAAGTTTTACAGCTGTTTTTCAGACGATAGATACACTCGGCTTTTTTTGTTGTATAATCTTTGTTTACATTTGTGGAGCCAGGACGCGATATATCTCAGATCCCGAAAATTTTATTTCAAACGATTCCTTCCCACACCAGCCGCGCCCTCAATCGATTAGTCATAAACTGGTGTGGTGCCCTAGGTCTAGTGCCATCGGAGCCGACTGTCTCTAACGTCCGAAAAACAGCTGTAATGAATATCAGGTGCAGAGAAAGCGAAAGACCGGACACTCGTCGCTTGTAATCCCCCGTCATGAGACGGACAAGATGGAATATCCCTCCGTTAGGTACGTTAAATAAGTAGTGTAAAAATTGACGTCATGGTCGCAACAGCAGAACCACGTCCGGAAACTTCCGCGCAGGCCTCAGTCAACCAAAATCCGTCTTGGAACCACTCGACGCGAGGGTACCCCACAACAGAATCGCGTGCGTACGACGATAATCACCCAATACCTATCTTACATATATGCCTTCACACCTTCATGACTCTATGCGAAGTAAACCCTACACATAAGATCGAGCCTAGATAGAAAAAAACTGAACATTCAAACGCAAAATTGCGCAAACCTCGGGTCCAGCCACAACCCAAATAAAAAATGATGAACGATATATACACACTGCAGATCGATGACTCAGAAATGAAGGGGAGGAGAAATCAATAATCTTTCCCACAAAGACCTCTCGAAATTGTCGGACTGCCGAGGTCGTCGTCGTCCGATTCCATTTGTGCCCTGAACTGATTGGCAAGCGCATGCGGGACGGCGCGGCTGAGGTGTTCGGAGAAGGGCCAGCCGTAACCGAGATTGAGTTCGACCCGGATGAAGGTGAAGTGTAAGCGAGTTTCGGGATGGAAGGTTTTGGGGTCGCCCCTCGAAAACGGACCGAAAGTGGACGATACGCTCCGTAACGCCAGGACCTTCTTCCCAAACGAAACTAACCAATCTGAGGGTCCTCGAGGCTTCAACCCCCGACGTATCAACGTCGCTCAGTAATCTGATGGCGGGGCGGCTACTGTTGGAGACTGCACACCGATGACGGCATCCACCACTCTTGACAGCTGAGGGTTGATCTTCAGCGTATTCCTCCCAAGGTTCCGCTCCCGAGACCCCTAACTTTAGGATCACCATGCAGTCCCTGGTCTTCAAGCTGGGACAACGGGGAAGGCGGTTTCCTAGTCGGCTTCGGAATGACGATCCAAGGGTCCTGAGGAGATCCAGGTTTCGGCGCCCCTGCGAAGATTCCCATGACGCTAGCACTCGTCTTTGCCCTCATTTCTTCCTCCGATGTTTGCTGTCCTCCGTGGTTTGCAGCCTCGCTCGAAGAAGGGTGGGCCGAATGTGTACTCGTAATTGCCCGACCTGCACTACCGCTTTGGAACTCGACGTTCACGGTCGTCGTTGAGGCGGATAGTGCAGGGCTCAACTTCGGCGCGACCCTCGGTATCGGTCTCTGTGTCGTGGTAGCGCCTCCCCGACTGTTCGGTTTGAGTAATCCGTGGCTCGAGGTATTCGATGATGACAAAGAGGTGGACTTCTCTCCTCCCTGGAAAAGTTTTACGATTGGGGCAATCCATCCAGCTGCACCTCCAGTGGTCTCCTTCCCCGCTAGAGCTTTGGAGGAGTTCTTCGCTGATCCTTGGTGCAAGGGATGGGTTGAGAATTACGTCGTTGGGCGTCATCCTCAATTCTCTAAGCTCGGAATGCGTCTTTGAGGAGGTTGAAAAGAGTCCGTAGGTCCTTACGTGTGCACACAGTTATGATCCTGTCATCTTTGAGCAACGATTGGAAGTTGGACTGCAGGGTGGATCAAGGTGCGTGGACTTGTGAACGGTAGATACAACCGCTGAAGACGTGGATGTCTGGGACTGCGATAACGCAGAATAACCCCTGCACTGTTTAGTGAAAGACCACGCAGGTCGCGTCTTCGTAAGACCGTCGCCCTGACGCTTGAAATCAACTCCGAACGGAAGTGTGCTGCGGTTGAACCTCTTCCGTTGAGTAGAAAGGACCGAGGGCAGCTCCTTCGCGACGGCTTTCCACCACAAGGGTGAACCGAGCATAGTTTAGACTGGATGGCGGGAATTTGAGAGAAAATAAATTCATCCGTTCCGACAAGTCACGGGTCAACAATGCGACAGCCGACGGACGGGAGAGGTGAAAGGAACGACTAGGGTCTAGGAACGATCGAGAAGGCGTCTCAGTCCATCCGCGCCCCGGTACCCTTCCGTCGCTTGCATCATCGGGGGCCAATGTATCGTTTACTCAGACTACCCATCAGGACGGCCTCCACCGCGAATGTTTTCTTGAGGACATATGCGTCACGACAAACGACGCGCTCACTGACGGAGGGTGAACGGTACATCTTCAACAAACTGACAAAGGAACTGGAACCTTTCGACTCCTGGTCCAGGACGTCTCAGGTCTGCACGCCGTCCCTTTCTCCGCAACTTCGTTTCGTGCTTATCAACGCGTACTGTGGTTTCTGTGGTCTCTACACCATGTTTTGTGTGTGTGTGTGTGTGCCATGTTTAGGTGGTTGTGGTTCTTTCTATGCGATCACCGTTGCCAGCGAGAAGCTCAAGGGACTTCCAATCCTCAAGCAGCATCGGAGAATAAAGGGTGTTCTCAAAGATGACATGGCTGGGTTACATGGACTTCAGGTTCCTCGCTTGAACCCACTGGTGACGAATTATCTAACGAACTTTCGTGCATCTGTCCCCAGTTGAAGGTCGTCGATCCCAGTTCATAGGATCCTGTGTCTCCGTGTCCCCTACGCCACATTTATCTCCCTCGAAAAGATACATCCGTTCTATGACATCCAGGTGACTCCCAGATATGTGCTATCCCTGTTAAACCTAGGCGGGGGTGAAGTCAGCACGAAACGCGACTTGAATAATGCTAGAGATGCGACCCTAATCCCTGAGAATATGCTCTTCTTACCTTCGCGAATGTCCCTCTAGCGTCAGGAGATTATCCAGAACACTTTGTCGGTTCTACTCACTAGCTCCGCCACAACTGGGTCTATAGGGACTTGTGCGAGGCAATGAGTCGGAAACAGTAACTTGTATGGCCAAGTCGAAAGCGAGACGGAAGTAAAAACACGCCGTTGTACCAGCGACCGGTAGTGATATATGTCCTCAACATTTTGAACGAGAGATGGAGGAGTAAATAAAGATCTCGGGTAATCAGCCGATCGCGTGCACTTTAAATAAACACTGCAGTCGCGAACTCATTCCACCAAGCGGGACCGTTTGGACGAGGCGCGTGATGCCAGAATGGCCGCTCATCTCTACTAGGGTCCGGATCCTTTCCCACAGCCTCCACGCCGCACTGCTCTTTCGCAGCTACTTTGCGCTTCGACTATGACAGACGATTCCCAACGACAGAAGGGGAGGGACGGCGCTCTCTCCTCGTTGAATGTGGCCATCGATGGACTGAATCTTGCGAAGGAGATCTCAAGCATCACACCAGCCAAGGCGGTTTTTGGCTCCGTCGCCATCATTCTTACCATGATCCGGGTGAGCTTCCTTCTCTTCTACGATGGGATACCACAGGCTCACGCACGGCCAGGATTCGATGGCTAACGAAGTGGACTACGTCGAGCTCGGATTATCCTGTGCTGATATTTGTCAAGCCCTTGAACGAGGAATGGATGGAAAGAAACTGAGCGATTTCAGCAAGTCCGTGTGTGATGCGATAAATCAATTGACGACGTGAGTTGGACCAGCGATACACATTCCGAGTCCTTCCACTTACCATGCTCCCAATCGCAGGACTGTTGCAGAAATACAAAAGAAGGTCATTAAACAAAGCGGCCGACATCGAATCTCTCGATTTGCTCACGCGAGGAATGACAAGGATGCGATTGCGGCTTGGAAGTCGGACCTGAATAGGCTCCTCCATGTCTTCAACGTGGGTCCAGTGTGCTCCTAGTGTGTCATCGCTAACTGTCCCCTACTCAGACCCAGCTGGCTATGAACACTCATATCAAAGTTGCTGACATGCACCAGGACATGTTAAGAGCGCGCGAGGCTACTGACGGTCAAAACCGGGCGGTAAGCGACGTGCTCTTTGACATCATCCCATAAATACTGACGATCACTCAGACTCAGAATAGGTCAGCAATCTCGACTATCGAGGGATCAAGTGTCTTACATTTGTGTCTAGTGCGCCTGGGGAACTCCCACCTCCACCACCAAGGGTCTTCTTTGGACGCGACGAGTTGATCGAGGAGATAGTCCGTTTCGTAGAACGCCTCACGCCAATTGCTCTAATTGGCGCTGGCGGAATTGGCAAGACATCGACCGTCCTAACCGTCCTCCACGACGATCGGATCAAACAGCGGTTTGGTGATAGCCGTTGGTTCAACGTTCATTCGTTGCGATCAGTTCCCCGCATCCCACACACATTTTCTCCGTCGCCTCTCCAAGGTCATCGGCGCAGGTATCGAGAACCCCGAGGATCTGACCCCCTTGAGACGATACTTGTCCTCGAAGGAGATGCTCATAGTCCTCGACAATGCAGAATCCATTCTCGATCCCCAGGGGTCAAGTGTGCGGGAGATCTACACCATTGTGAATGAACTGACTCAGTTCAGCAACATCTGTCTTTGCATCACCTCCCGGATCTCCACCATCCCCCCTGGCTGCGAGATTTTCGAGACCCCAACGTTGTCGATGGAGGCCGCACGCGACACGTTCTATCGCATCTACAAGCACGGTGAACAGCCCAATCTAGTCAGCGACATCCTAAAGCAACTCGACTTCCATCCCCTCTCTATCACCTTGCTTGCTACCATCGCCCAGCACAATAAGTGGGATGTCAACCGACTGACGAGGGAATAGGAGAAACAACGAACGGGAGTACTTCACATACCGCACTTCGGGAGCCTCACAGCCACGATCGAACTTTCACTCGCTTCGCCGGTGTTCCGAGAACTCGGCCCCGACGCCCGAGAGCTTCTTGGAGTTATCGCCTTCTTCCCACAAGGCATCAATGAAGAGAACACCGACTGGCTTCTTCCAACCATCTCCGACGAACCAAAATATGTTCGACAAATTCTGCATTCTCTCCCTGACACACCGAACGAATGGATTCGTCACGATGTTGGCGCCTCTCCGAGACTATCTCCGTCCCAAGGATCCGACATCATCTCTACTCCTCAGCATGGCCAAGGAACGTTACTTTTCCCGGTTGTCAATCAGTATTCACCCTGACAGGCCTGGCTTTGAAGAATCACGATGGATCATATCGGAGGATGTGAATGTCGAGCACCTGCTCGATGTCTTCACGTCGGTCGATTCAAACCCGAAAAATGTCTGGGATGTCTGCGCCAGATTTATGGATCACCTCTATTGGCATAAACCACGGCTTATCATACTGGGACCAAAAATCGAGGCACTCCCGGATGACCATCCATCCAAGCCACAGCGTTTGGGGGATCTCTCATGGCTGTTTCGCTCGGTTGGAAATCGTGTGGAACGCAAGCGGATCCTCACTCGCACCTTAAAACTCTGGAGAGAACGGGGGGATGATTGTCAGGTTGCTTTAATATTGAACTACCTATCTAATGCAAATCTGGTCACGGGCTTCCCTGAGGAAGGAATACGACAGGCCAGGGAAGCATCAGAAATCTTCGAACAGCTCGGCAACACGGAAAATCAAGCGGAGTGTTTGATCAACCTCGCTCTGTCGCTGCTTTCAGACGGACAGTTCAACGCCGCAGAAGAAGCCGCATCCCGTGCGATCGATCTCCTCTCAGAGAAAGGCAAACAATTTTGGGTCTGCCAATCACATCATGTTCTTGGCGAGATATATCGATCCAAGGATGCTACACAGAAGGCGATTCACCATTTCGAGGTGGCCCTCGAAATTGCATCCTCTCTGGGGGTGGTTGATCCGCTGTTTTGGATTCATTATTCCCTGGCGGACCTGTTTTCCCAGGAGGGCAGATTCAACGACGCACACGCTCATATTGAACAAGCCAAGCCGTACGCGGTCAACGGCGCATACAACCAAGCTCGCGCGTCGCAGCTGCAGGCTAAGGTTTGGGATCAACAACGTATGTTTGAAGAGGCGAAATCCGAGGCATTGTGTGCTCTTGGTGTGTTCGAGAGGCTCGGGGCCACGAACGATGCAGAGGACACCAGAGAGCTCCTCGGGCGCATCGACCGTAACGCTCGACTCATGGACTCGGGTCTAGCCATATCTGATGGACCGGCTGACGATGGTGAGCTCCTCAAAACAATGCTACTTGTCGTATATGTTAACCTTCCATGTTTGGACGGGGGTCACAGAATCGGAGTTATGGCGTCGACACTTGCCTCGAATTCTCCAGATGTGAATATTTTGCAAACCACCAACGTCTCGTCCATTCACCCCATACCCCGTTGAGTTCTTGAATATCGTTACTACCATCATACCTCTTTTTCCCACTGCCAAAATTTCCTCTCCATTCACACGTCGTTCGCATACCAACTTTACATTCCAAGTTTAGAAAGGTAGTAGACAAAAGCCGACGCTTTTCTCGATTTCCTCGAATACATCCTTGCGCAAGCCGCAAAACCTCGTATTTATTCGTTGATACGGGACGTAGCTATACTGCGTAAATGGAGATGGTTCGAAGTGCCGACTTGAAGCACTCGACGCTGCGTGAATTAGGTGGGGACTGGCAAACCATAACGACGATCTGGAAAAATGTACATGAACGATGAAAGGATGGTGAGGTCTGACACCCCTCAGCTGAGCCTCAGATGCCATATCATCTGCGAGAGTATCCATGTTCCCAAGCACACTCTCCAACATCTCCTTCCCCGTGCTCCTGACAATCGAGCTCCCTCTGATCCCGCTCAACCCGGCCAATGACACAACTGAGCCTTCTCTTTCTCTTTCTCACTCCACGGAGAAACCACGATGCGTCCCGCTTCCCCATCGCAATACCTACGAGGGTTCCTCGCACAGTTGAGACCATATATATCCGAGCTACTCATTCGAGTGCCCAGACTCGAATATACTTGTGGCCGTGACGATCCCCGGTTGGTCATGGTGTTAGAAGTACGGATCGACACGGGGGAGCTGGACGAAGACGGGAAGATTGGTCGTGAAGCTCGAAGGGTTATCGAAGTTCGGAGAGGTTAGGTTGGGTATGAAGGGTGCGACTCCCTTGCCTTTCCCCAGGATCTGCGCTTCCTTTGGCACATTTATACCGAAATCCAACTCCTTATAGCCAGCTGCTCCGACGGTAGCCTGGTACAAAAGAGAAGTATGACATTGTCTGCTATTCCTAAATGCCTGGTACAAGCGACAGTCAGCACGCCTCAAGGAGGGAACAACAATCTCGAGTGACCGGTGGGGGCAAGGCCAGTCTCATCTGTGAAGCGCATGGCATGCGTCAGCCTTTCCAATCATGGACAAGTCGAGACTGTGTAATCATCATGATTGGATTTTGATGTCTGAAATCCACCAAAATGGGTTGAAATCTCCCGTTGATGTTTCTGATGCTGTGACTGCGACCGATGAGTGTGATTCACGTTGCGAGACGCCGTCATTTTTTGAACGAAGGGGCGTCCAGCCGCTTGAACTCGGACTAAGGCGGACACACGATTAAGGCAAAGCGTCTTTGAGGCTTGAGGATCTGCGTTTCCTGTAGGTAATCGGTATAGGGAGGAGAGATGAGAGGAATAGACCCGAAGGCGCATGAGGGATGCCCAGAGAGTAGTTCTGGAGCTATGGGTATCGGATGGGTTCCCACCTCCTGATAATGTCGGTACATATTTATACGTTCTGCACTTACATCAATTATATACAATACCCATACTACTGCCACACTCTGTCGAGCACTGGTATGAGGTTCGGGTACCATGATTCTTCGGTACGACCATCTACCCGCAAAGCCCGCAGAGCAAGAGTCGGAAGTTTGGCATCAGGAAGTTTCGCCGCAAAATCCGAATGGACCTCTGCGACGGTTTCCCTCCAATGCCGCAATTTCGTGCCGTGTTCGAGAGAGACGGTGGCAAGACGGGCATCAAAGACTCCGAGTGCCGTCTTCCAGGATACCTGGGTAACATTTGTCGTCAGCAGTGTTGGCCTGACCGTTACAGGGTGGCACGTACCCCGAGCAGCAGGTCGAGGCGGGTGTATTCTTCCATATGCATATCCCTGGCCAGCTCACACAATCGTTCCAGGCTCGAATCACAGAGCGTATCAAATTGTGTCCGAGTGCCTTCGATCTGGCCAAGGGCTTCACATAAGGCGGCAAGATGAGCGAGACAGTTGACGCAGCTGCTCCTAATCACCCCTGCACCGCTTTTGTCCCCGAGTTCTTGGAACCTTTGCAGGTTGAACAACAGGGTCTGGGAATGGTTTTCCAGAAGGAGCACCAGTTGATCGCACGATTGCATCCACATGCCAAGTTGAACCTCTAGAATCCACAGATCACAGCTTACGGTTGGTACAGTAGGAGCGGAAAAAAATGGTACTTACCGTCAGTTGGACGATGGTTGAGTATGATCATTGTATCCCTGACCAGCAAAATGGTTTGCGTGCGCATGGTCAACGGACATATTTTGAACAACACCGGGTAAACTTCCTATCGGGGCACACTGAACACGCGATGTAAACGATAGGAAGTAGACCCTACCTGGAGTCGATGCCTAAATTCCTTCTCAATCCTTGCGGTCATCGTAGGTTCCGCTCCGCCACACGTCAAGAACAAGAAATTCTCAAAATAGATTGTCTGAGAGAGAACCGACAGCTTCTCGTGTAAGGCTTCGGAAAACTCAGGTGGTCGTCCATACGTTGGGATAAACTGAAGGCCTGCAGTGTTGATGGCCTCACAGCTCTTCTGGATGTACAGGGAACTGACGCCCTCGAAAAACGGCAGGATGAAGGATCCAATAGTCACCCAGAGCGCTACCTGCGCTCTGAGTTCCCAGTCGCGTTCTTTGGGGATGTCTGTGAGGGATTCTAAAGACATTTGAACGTGTCTTGCTTGAAGTCTGATCATGGCAAACGAATTGTCCATGCCTTCGCAGAAGTGCATCCCTAGGGATTGGGCGGCATATACGAAGAACGGGTGGATGACGGCCCCCGAAATGTCCCCACGCAACAGGGCTTGTTGTTTGTCGGAAGTGAAACGGATTCCGAATTTGTTCAGCCGACATAAAACCCTTAACCGGCTAACAGAGAAAGATTAGCTCCATCGACGATCAGCGAACTCGAGATACATACAATTTCATGTCCAGCTCCCCCAGAGCTGCATCGGAAAGCTGGGATCGTTCAGCTCTCAGGAAAGATGAAGTGACATGGGGCTCGAGTGGAATCCTGGAGTGTGTGTGAGACAGCAGCGCAGAAAACGGTGGAAGTATAACGTGGGGAGGGTCGTGTGCCTCAGCAGCGTTGAGCACGTGCGGCTGGGGTGTTGACGACGCATGGGGTCGTGGACTATTGCGACCGTAGGAATGAATGTGAGCGCTTGCGGGCGGAATTGGTTTAGGCGCGGGAGTTACGGTAACAGGAGATGTTTTGGTGGAAACTTCTGGAACTGCTTCTACAGCTACCCTGCGTTCCTGTGCGGAGACATCGCTCGAACCCGAGGAATCAGGCTTGTCCCAAGTTAAGAATCGGGTGTGCTCAGAGGTACCAGACGGGGTGTCAACGACTTGCCAGTATTCGCATCCGAGGGCCCTGTTTGCATTAACGCATCTGGTACACGGGCGTTTGGCATCGCATTTCTGGGGAGTGAATGGATTTTATCTGAGTCTATCTGGCGGTGTTGATGAGAAATAAACGTTTAAACACTCACCCTTTTCTTTGCTCTTCACGATTGGGAGATCCGATGTCAGTATCCTTACTCAAAGTCGGTACAATGAACGGTGGGGTCGCTGACCGACAACGGTTGCACGCCTCCTCCGCACGAAGGGTATTTCCTATTTCCCGCCTGATCTCGCTTGGTTCATAAACGCAATTCTTGAATCCCAGTTTCGTGCATCTTTCGCAGCGTTGGGGAGGGCCCGGAATGCACTTCTGTTACGTTGATCATACGTCTCAACGGTGTAGTCTGAAGGAGTAACTGTATAACTCACCGCTTTCCTGATCCTGTAATTGCGCGAAAGTCTGCTTGATTCGGGTGGGAGGCGACGGGATTTTACATACTCACCTGCATGCTACACAAGCTCTTTTTCGCACATGGGTGTTGTCACCGGAAACAACAGCTTCCATGAAGGGGATACCAAAGGGCAGAGTCACTGCCCTGGCATACCGATATATATATATATAACCGCCGACCGTGAGAGGCACACGATAATTGGAAGGCATACTTTGGGCTAAGCTTTCACCGGTTTACCAACCGGTCCCGTGCGACAACCAAACGCCGAGTACACGGTACTTTTGTTCCGCCCACGCGCTCAAAGTGTAAATATTAGAGTGAGACTTCTTCTTCCACACCATCAGCTCGTACGAGGAATGACGATGACATCATCACAGATCTCAGCGCATATGAGGATCGTTGCTGCCCCACTGTGGATAACAGTAATAGGTATCCTCTCGACTACCCACTGCAAAATGCGACGCCATGAATAACCCACCTGTCAAGAACCTCCATCACTGTCACCCATGGACGTGCCGAGTTAGCTTCTCCGATCAGGCAGTCCAGCTCGATATGGACTACATATCCCGAAATTTGTATCTGAGGATATCAACGGTAGCGCGAAGATTTAGTGTGAGGGGAGTCCCTGGGAAAGCCTTGTTCATCCAAAGACCGGGTGCGACGGAAGAAGACTACAGCGTTGTTGTGGCCGTGTTGTTGGTTTCCACATTGGAAAGGACTCGGAGTAAGCTGATAGTTTTGGATGCGAAGGACTTGAAGTTCCCGGTACATTCTTGGACTAGGTCTTATTATGCAGAAAATTAGCGCCTCTGCAAAATACAGGATTCCTCGGTCTGTTCGTCACCCATCACAAGAAGCATTGAAGCGGTCACAGTCCTATATATGGGAATTGATCAATATCAGTAGCCTTTTAAGGGAACTGTCAGGACCCCGACCGTTGTGTCGGGGCAGGGAGCTAACTGTCAGGAATCAGGACCGAGACCGTTGCACAGGTCACGGATATTGTCTCCGAACTGCGCACGTTTTGTTACTAGTTGTAATGTATCACTCCGGACTACGATTTCGCTTGTAATAGACTACAACTCACTACAATAGTAAAGCTATCACGTTTATAAGCACAGTTTTTCGGCCCAAAATGAGCGAGTAAAATTCTAAAAAAATATAAACCAGTATGAGACGTCAAACGTAATCGATCCCGCTAAAAACGATGCGAAACAGATGAGAATTGAGGTCACAGTGCTCGATTTTCGCCCGAGGGCAAAGCGAGCATTACCAACTCGCCGCGCGTTCCCAAAAAGGAAGTCGTCATCAATCCCATCAATCTGTGCGGCGAGTTGGTAATGCTTGCTTTGCCCTCGGGCGAAAATCGAGCACTGTGACCTCAATTCTCATCTGTTTCGCATCGTTTTTAGCGGGATCGATTGCGTTTGACGTCTCATACTGGTTTATATTTTTCAGAATTTTACTCGCTCATTTTGGGCTGAAAAACCGTACTTATATACGTGATAGCCTCACTATTGTAATGAGTTGTAGTCTATTACAAGCGAAATCGTAGTCCGGAGTGATACATTACAACTGGTACAGCAGTTGTAACAACAGGCCATCACGCGCATCGGCGAAGTTAGAATTCGGCCTTCGGCAAATGAACATGACCCACTCGCCTTCCATACAGAATGATCCCGTACCGGGCTCTGCCGCCAGTCGGCCTTACCCCTTATAGGAAGGGCGGAAACGAATTACGTGTTCCCTATATAGGATTTCACGGCTCTTATATCAATGCATCAACAAATCGTACAGCCCCGGTTAGTTCTTGCAGAGTGTTTCAGGTAAACATCGGTTAGCTGTCTGACCCTCTCTCGATCCCGGGAGAAGCAGTTTTCGCCATGTATTGACATGTGTCGCGGCTATTTGAGGTCGAGACCCATGAACACTTCATTTTCTCGGCTCACAACGTGCCATGGGTCCTGCATGCGACTCTGGCCTTGGTCGTAGAGGTAACATGATCTCGGATCGACACAAGGAGGTTCGGGGAGCACGACGTTGACCTTCACCTGGTGGCGTTGGCCAAATAGTTTGGTGGGATCCAGTTGTAGCGGTTGCAAACATGTGGGGATCGAGGACGCGACGACCGTCGAGATATCTTCCGTAGGATATTTGTCACTTTGGCGAGGACAGGGATATATACGTAGTTGGGTTTACAATAAAATCAGCCTTACTGACACGCCTGCTCTCTTTTGTATGAATGAACCTCACTTAAGGACGCCTCGGCCCACTGGATGTGTCTTGTGCCTGGCGAAACCAGGTTCTCCGGAGACGGGATGATGCTTCCGTTCCTTGAACCACAACTAAGCGGGGAAGATCTACAATTGTGCCCGAAGTGTTCTTTGCCCCTCAAAAACCTAGGTTCGTACCCTGAAACACGATGATCGAACTGGTCAGTGATCGGTCAATTTGCTGATGATCCTCTCTTTATTT
>Ga0307512_10004868_pt1 | contig 14385 bp, 18 predicted proteins | sample 14_EM_MG_FD_200267 | JGI IMG/M metagenome (GOLD analysis project Ga0307512, IMG submission 200267) | Populus trichocarpa ectomycorrhiza microbial communities from riparian zone in the Pacific Northwest, United States - 14_EM | ecosystem: Host-associated > Plants > Roots > Unclassified | place... | reverse complement strand
TCCAAAGGCTTCTAGTCACTACTCAGGATATCGACATATTACCAATACTAATGTACGTACAGTAACTTCCAAAGGCTTCTAGTCACTTCTCAGGATATCGACAGATTACCAATACCAATGTACATTGTGGTGAAACGACGGAGCTAGAAGGCAGAGATCCCATCATCAACACTCCGCCGTACCTCTCGCGGAATCCAAAGGCAATTCGTGAGAAAGAGCGGTTCTGGCTCGAGGAGCGTAGGAAAAGGATGAGAGGATGTGATGCTACCCGGCCGTGAGGAACTGCACAAATTGCGTGGATCTATGAAAACTCGGCAAGAGTGCGTGGGAACCAAGAACTGGGAAAGATAGATTGTGTATTTCGTTATATGATGAGATGAGATCTATCTACCCCGGGTCTCTCAAATATATACTCCCCGTAGTCCACCTCCGTTATCCCTGTATCTCCGTGCGCTCCCCCCCCCCCGTCGCTCAGCCCATCCCCGTTATCCTGTATCTCCGTACGCCCCCGCCGGCTTTCCCCTGCCAAACTGAGTGGCGGTGGTGGTGAGAAACGGATTTTCCCGCCACAACGTACAAAAACACGATACAAAGTTACTAATCTAGGCTACTTGTTACGATTTGATTTCCGTCTCTTCGTGAGTGGAGTGCCATTCAGTGCATCTTCTTTTACACCAATTCCGTTCGCTGTAATAACGCTAACCGAGTGCAGACCACTTTCTGGAGATTCTTCCTGTTCGACTATTTCGGCAGCGTCTTCGTCCTCCGGATCAGTCAACGACGACGCTGGGAACTGTTAGTATTTTCCGAGTCTAAAATGACAGAGCAAGTGCTTACTTACTGGAAGAGTGATCAGAATCGTGGCCATCTGAATTCTCCACCATATTAAACTGAAAAGGTACATCTACACGCTTTCGTTTGGGTTTTTCAGTTTGTCCAGAAGGACTTGCTGCAGCAAGCTGTTTTGACGGTGAGACACTATTCGGACGGCCCCAACCTTGCTTGCGAGGTGTTTCTGGAGAAGAACCTTGTTCAGTCTCGGTGGCGGCGGAAGGGCTAGTAGAAGATGATCTTGGTAGGAAGTTGAAGTCCTTCATCGCTAAAATGATTGAACCTGTCTTCTTATCTCGCCCGAACAAACTGCCATGGACATTGATCAAGGCATTGGTTTGAGGGAGCGGGGATTTTTCAAACCGTTTACCGGGTGGAACTAACACTCGCACACGGAAGTCGACAGACCGACCAAGCTCTTTAACCCAAGAAGCCGTTTTGACGTCGAAGCCCCGGTACTGGCCATATTCCGACATATCTTGGTAAACGGCCTCAACACGACCACACACGTGCATGGGGCAAGGCATCGGATCCGGAGCGTTGGTAATATCAGCCCCTGATCTAGAGAGGAAGTCAACATCAGCGGATATGAGGACAATTTAGTCAGAAAGACTTACGTCTGATGAATAGTTGCATCCATTATTAACGGTTGATTCGATAGTGCCACAAATTTGGCCGCAACGTACACGATCTCGCCAGGGGTATACAGTTTCGCATTAAACGGAATGAATGCTGATACGGACGCAGACAGGTTATCATTTGATACTGCAGAATCCAGCAATTCACGCTCAATTGAACCCACGAAACCATCGAACTCCGGTACAGGCACTGTGGCGGTATAACGCTTGGCTCTACCTTCTGTGGAAGGTTGAATAACCTCCGACTCCAAAACAACAAAACCGTGGAGGAAAGCCGAAGCGAATTGCATTGATGAAGACATTGCAATAAGGGATAGGTGTACTTATAACGATATCTGTCTTTAGGAAGAACGTAGCGTATCAAGCGGAGTTGAGCTCAAGAGCGATCAAAGCGAGCTTTTATAGAGGTGCCAATTGCAGCGCTTAGAAATCAAGTCAGTAAAACGTATAATTGGAGATGCTTGGAAATCAGAACTCGCAGTTACTAAGCAAGATAGAAATCAGTAGAACGTAGAATTCATTGGACGAAGATCAATCGAAACGATAAGAAAGTGCTAGAAGTCACGATGGTGTTGCGGCTGAAAATATATCAGGGTAACGACAAAAAACCTAAACAGGGTTAGAATAACGCCACACGACAAATTGCAAAGCCACCCGGCAAATTCTTCCGACCAATGAGAATGCTTCGAGCCGACAAAGCATGTGTATATATATTAGATGAAGATACTGACTTGTTTGAGGACTCAGGGTGACGAGTCGCAGATAGGTGTATACAGTGTGTATGCGTACGTGTATGGTAGATCGTACATATACCGCCCTTTGGGCGTTACATAGACATAATCAATCTTCTCAGTTATCATATTTAAAAATTGTGAGGTAATGCAGCAACCACTGACAAACTATGTTTGAGTATTAATGAAGTTAATGTACTTCCACGGAGCATTTCTTATTTTGTTGTGGAATGTGAAATGCTTTGTTGTTGTTTAATCATATTGTATTCACTCTAACTAGAGTATGACAGGGCCTTAATAACCCCCGCTGGGTCCAGGTGAGCCGGCTAGATGGCTGAGCTCCCCATCCGCCACCCTTGATCCCTGTTAACAACAGACACATTAGTGAAAGGCAGAAAGAGATGTATAACCCCGTTATCGCCACTGCCACTCATGAGCCCTGAACCCGGAGCCTGCTCGATACCACCACTTCATTTGGGTGGAAACTTCCTGACTCTAGTAGCCGCCAGGAAGTCCACTACCGCTTGGTCGCACTCTTCCATGGAGAATTGCTCAGAGATCTGCACGTGTCTGTATCTGCCTGCTTCCCAGCCTGTCACCCTCCCCACTGCCTTCCAGAGCGCTTTCTGCTGGTCTCTCCACTGTTTGCAGTGGCGGAAGAGGTGCTCCCGCATCTGAGACACTGTCCCTCCCCACCACCAGCATTGGTCATCATCTCGGTGGCCGAACCATTTCAGGTAGACTCCACTGTGTGCATGCCCAGACTTTAGTCAATTGAACCTAGCGGCCAGCGACTTTACGCTTGTCATCAGGCTAGGTCTCCTGGTCCCGCCTTACCCTTGAGCCTGTAACTGAAGTGTTTGACACACTTGTCGGCCTCCCACTTTACCTTGGCTGCAGATATTCCCTTGGCGATTCGTCTAGCTCTGTTCGAGGCCGAGGTGTATGGCCACTCTATCAATGTCCTTCCACTTGCATCTTTGGCTAACTTTGCCTGACCATCGGCGACTTTGTTTCCGGGGATGCTGGGGTGTCCCTGGACCTAGTGGATCTAGGTTGCGATGCCGTAGGCCAGGAGAGTCCGCACCCTTCAGTTGATCAGTCTTGCCGGTTGCTGCGCTGGGCCCAGCTCCAGGTGTGCCGTTAATCGAATTGCGGCCTGCAAGTCGCTGAAGACTGCCACCGTCTTCACTCAATGCTTCTGCAATGTTTCTCTCCTCTCGATCGCCACCTCAAGCGCAAGTTTGATTGCTTGCAGTTCGGAGTCGGAGACTACCAGAGGTCCAGTACGCAGAAAGCTGCAGCGAGACCTCCATTGATTCCCGTGTTTGCAAGCAGCTGCGGCTCCCACTCGGCCATCGTCTGAGCGTGATTCATCTGTCCACCACATCCAGACCCCTCTTCCAATTTTGCCTTCTGTCTCTCTTGCCCAGCGCTACACGGCTCTTTTGGCTGCGGTGGTGTCGTCCAGTATGGTGTTCCTGACCACTGATTCTTCGCCCGGGGCCGGCCAATTCATGCCTTCGGTTGTCCTGCCATGCTCATGCTCATTCTTGACTACTCTGTATATCGGTGCGCCGGAAGAAGGACATGCTTTCGGTTAGCGGATGGTTGAGAGTAGCGGTGTAGTTTCAGAGTTTCGAAGTCACAGTGTAGTAGATATCTGCTTTTCGTTGAGGGCATTATGATCACCACTTCTCGCTCACGAAAATCGTACATTTTTGAAGAAGTAGTGAGCCGGCTACTTTTTGGCTAGCCAAGCGTGTTCACTGGAGCAGGCATCCCAAGAGCGATGATATATTTACGGTGTATTTTGAATTATGCGATTTATATGAAGTCTCATCATCTATCTTTAGCATTTAGCAGCGTTACATTGGGTCCAGTATCATGATATTTTCTAACCAGATATCTTCAAAAACTGTAGGTATTTTCCTGGCGTAGATATCTATAGGGCTCTGTAAATACACATATTTGTGTAAGGTCCAGACCGATACGTCCCACCGTATACAATAGATTGTGATAGGGAGTATACGTTTGTTGCATATATGCATGCATGGAACGTAGAGACCTTGATTGTATACGTGACTGCTTCCTACGGCTGGTCATAGCTTCTCTCACACGGCTATGTATGGATGCCAAGACTAGTTCTCTTCATTCTGAATATAGTCAACAATCATCCTCCCAAAGTAACAATGCTGTTGCAATATGGGAAGAACCGCGTGCGTGTATAGACTTAGATACCGAGAGATGAGAGAAGGAGAAAGACGCGAGTTATATATGAGAGAGAAGTGTGCCCCTTACTACCAGCCTCATTAGCGGTCAGCTCTATATATACAACAATGGCTGTTGAAATATGGAAGGGGAGAACCGTGTGAATAGACTTAAGGTATAGAGACTGGAGAGCAGGAGAAAGACTCGAGATATATACAAGGTAGTTGGGTGCCTTATGCCCTACTGGCTATGTGCCTTGACATCAGCTCAGCTGAAGCTCAGCTCGGTCAGGTTCACGCAAAAATGGCTGCACACGTAGATCGGAGTGATAATATGTGTGGAAGTATAGAAATTAAAAGTAAGATAATCGCTGAAGATCTAAGGCTCGTCTATATAGAGTTGGGGTTACCCGGCCCCCGGTATTTCACATGCCAACCACTGCAACCTTAACCACGCTGCAATTACGATCTGCCACATGCAACGGCCCATCTATGCCACGGGCGGCTTTCAAAACTATGACAGCATCTGACCAGTCTTCCAATCTGTACAAGGCAGCAAGGCAAATACGGCTTAACATATCGCACAGGATGTTATCAGGCCCCGACACTCAGTCACGCGGGGCTGACTGTTCAATGTGCGCTGACTGGGGTGAAGATATTTCAGACATTGAAGAACACGGCCCATGCCCCATGATAAGAAAATTGGTGTCGGTGCGGGGTGATGGCGTCGTTGTGGAGAAACAGTGGCATATCGAAACCAAGGTGAATTTGAAGATGATCCTGTGACGGTTGCTTCTTGTTTTTGTTGGTGACTTTGGAAACTTACTGGGGTAAGACTAAGTTTATTACGGCTATTTAGTGTACGTTTGATCAGAACTCCCTCGATGGCCGGAAACAATCCCAAATTTTTTCCCACTACCTTTAGAATCAGTTTTATGCACCTTTTGAAATCGATATAGAGTCAAATATCTTTAACCTAGTTCTAAAGTTGCTTTTGCTGTTTATTCTCGTTCGTAGCGGACTTTGCTTCTAAGTTTGGATACGAAAACGCCTAACCTCACCCCACGCTTTGCCTCGGCGTTCTCGGGATCGCAGCAAGGCCACCAATTAGTCCTACGCACAACAGTTCCAACATGTGCGAACAACAATATGCAATATGATAGGAGAGCTAGTAACACACTATGATATCGTGCTCAAACGTTGGGGTGAGTCCTCATCAGCTCCCTCTTTGCCAGCTTTTTCGTTCAGCTTCTCCATACCCTACGAAAAACTCCCACCTAGACCCCTTAACGACCTCAGCCGTCATGTCTTTCGGATTCGCGATCGGTGATTTCATTGCTGTACTTAAACTTGCAAGCGATGTTACAAACGCATTAAATGAGAGCCGGGGCGTCTCCGCTGATCTCCGCCTACTAGTCATACGGCTGAACTCTCTCGAGCGGGCAATCCAAAACGCGGTACAAACAGTCAAGGAATGGGATGCTGCCTATCCAAATCCCTCGAACAAAGCCCCACTCAACGCTCTTGTGGAGGAGCACAATATCTGCAAACGGTTATTAGAGAACTTCCATGAGAAGTCGAGGAGGTACACAGAGTCGATTTTAAACGGCCAGGGTAGCAAGATGACCAAGGAGTGGGCAAAGATAACATGGTGCATATTTCATTCCGATGATATTGCACAGTTGGAACGAAGTTTGAGGATCCATATTCTGGCTATTGATATGTACAGCTCTGAGTTGCGCAGGTATATTGACAATTCTTTGGTGATGGAAAAGTGCTAATGGATTGTCGTAGTCGGATATTGAAAGATATTGTCAGCTCAAACACTACAGCACTTACTATCCTAAGGAATGATCTAAATCTGAATGAAACACGCATACGGAAGCACATTAACTGGACGATGCTGCGGTTCAACAAGATGATTCAAAACGCTCAACAAACCATCGTTCGGTATTCCACGCCACTGTTCCGTGATATTTGCATCCCAGGAGAAGGTGGAACACAACTAAAGTTGTTGGACGCTCTTGGCAAAGAGTTTCTAGTTCCACTCCATCTCGCAAGTTCATTTGATGTATGTTGTCAGTACCAAATCTAAACATTATACTTACTAAGCTTAGAAATTTCATGACATCCTCGAGATTATGCATAGAGATCTTCCAGGACATACTAAAATCCTGGAAAGGGAGTACACTCTAGTCAACGAACAAGCGGACGGAACTCTTATCACAAGAGAAAGTTGGGACGACATGGTCAAAGAAGGCACATGCATCGGGTTGAACATAATACTTCGTAAACAGTTTTCTAGTGCCCCAACAGGGACCTCTTGCCCACGCTGCAACAAGACCTGCACAGTGATACTGCTTCCAGGTCAACAACAACGCTGGTAATTTTCCGCATCCTTTTGCTTCTGTTTGCTGACTGTTTCTAGCGTTGCGTGTGAGGTGACCTTCCTGGTGCTCGACGAAGAACGCATCATTGAGCTTACCGAGAATCCATCTGGCAGCACGGCAGCCGAGCCTGGTCCCACCACACATTCCGCTGCGACTACTCAGGAACAGACTCATTTTCCACGAGATGAAGATATATTCAAACGGGTGCACATTATCCGGGAGGCCGTTATTGTAAAAACCCCTAATGCGAAACAAAGAGGCCCTTACGTATACATATCTGCGTCGGGTAAACGGTTGGCCGAATTTATTGCGGGACAGTTACAAATGCTCAGTTCTCCCGTCGGTTGGCAGGTGGATGTACCTATACACAAACGGGCTACAACAATAATGGTGATGTACGTTCCCAACCTTTTCATAAAGTGGTCACTGCTGTAGTCCCAAATATTAGGTATACTAACATTACCTCGCTATGGCCTTTAGTGCAGCAGAACTGCATCGTTTCCGCCCTGATATAGAACTGGAACAAACTATTGAGATTGCGGCAATGTTTGAAATCAACACGTACAATCGTGCCAAAAACCAGGTTAGCCAACATCGTTTTGTGTGTTTGCTTCATTTCTAATATGCATTGCTATATAGGCCGATTACCAGCGGGAATGCGATTCTAAAATCCAGTTTATCAAAGACGCACGGAAGAAACAATTCACACGAGATTGGTAAGGAGCTCTAGCACAAGCCGCCTGAGTGAGATGTGACTATGGTAGTATTAGCAATGAATTTTAGATGTATTGAGTGCATGTAAGAACTGCTGGGGGAAAGTATTAAAGATGGACGTGATAGTAAGATATAATAATTTTATGCAGCGCTGAGCATAAGACGAAAGAGGTTGGCCAACGTTAAATTGGAGCCAGCAAACGACCGTTTACCTGGAATTTATGGTAGAAAGCTGTTGAATTGTAGAACGATGATGATGTCTGGCTTAACTAAAGGTATAGCATATACTTTGCATACAATGAAAGTCAAGCGTTCCCGTCGGAAACTGACGGAGTAGCGAGTAGCGTGTGTGAGAAGAGTGCAATTTCATGTAGCAGCGTACTAGAAACAAGAGACCCCTCTAAACCGCGTCCTGGACCCTATTACAACAGCGCAGTCCACTGCTATTAGAGTGACCTTCTCATAATTGATGAAATTTTTCTGCTGAAGAGGTACAGCCCAATGCATCCCACGATTGATCCGATTGTGTATCCTGATAGGTACTTGCTGTGCAGGGTATTTGCAATTATGTTCGCTTTGTCTTCGGGAGTCTTAAATCTCCACGCTCCATTACAATACCACTAGCTCCATCTCAGTTCGGGGTGAATTTAGTAATCGCCGGGAATTTCATTGCCCAGCACCCCTTAGGAAATCATCGGATTGGATTGTGATGTCGGTGATGTCGGGCCTTGGTGATCAGCCCGGCGGACGAACTGTATGCACCCCTCAGTGTAACTGGTGCTTAATGAATGATGTTTGGTGTACCATCGATCAACTACTTATCTTTGGGTATTATAAAGGTAAACTTACTCCTACAGAACACTGAAGAGTTTCTTGTGTTTCGGGTTAGGGATCTGGAACATCAAAATGGCTAGTGTTGTTTTGATTTTGCAGAGCCGCAGTTGCGTGAGAAGAATATCATCATTACTTTTCACCCACGAAAATATTGCTATTTTCTAGCTGCGTCATGAGGTATTGGGTACATCTGGTAAAACATTGCGAGAACCGAATACTTTTCTTATTCTATTGTATTGAGATAATCTTGATGACCTAAAGATTGGAGGACTAAGTATTGGTAGACACATGTGAATGATGGGAAGAAATAAAATCTTATGCTTTGGTGAGTGATTTCTGTGATGGAAAAGCAACATGACGACTGTGGGTAAAGAAGAGAAGAACTCGTTTCAATAAATCCCAAGAGCAATTAGATCCTAGTGTCATTGCCACACGCAGAACATCGATACAGGTAGACACGCAAAGTAATAAACTGGGATCCTCAAAGCAAACGTTGTGCCGACTACATTTGCCTCCTTCCCTCCCCGATGTTTCATTCATATACCCCTCCTTCCAATATTGCCTTCGCTAAGGTATTCTTCCCTTTTTGCCCATGCCCGAATTCTTTCTTGCAGTGACCCATCATATCTTGCGAATACACAGAAACACCACTATTGTTAAGAATAACTGGCGCTTCTCCGGTGATGCTGTATATGTCGATTTGGAACACCCAAAAGCCAGTCATGGTACTCTATATCCGCCGGTTGATTAACAGCACTTGAGAGAAATCATGAAGGTGTAATTCGCTCGCCGGTGCCGAAGAGGCTATCGTACTCCGCCGCCGACACAGTTCGACAAGCCAGGATACTGGTCCTCACGTCCGGACATCTCGTTGTATTATCAATGTTGACGGGTATGGCGATATGAACAGGTCTCGGGAATAACGGAGGATGATGGACATGAAGTATAGAAGCCGGGTGTCGCGCGTTTATCGCAGTCTTGGGTATTACCGAAAACGACAGCGAGGAGGAGCATGGTGCATATTGGAAGACGGGAATTGTTCTAGCGGTAGTCGAAGTCGGTAAGCTCAGAATCGCGCATTATGAGATGTGGTGGGAAGGAGCAGTCAAAGGAACACGACACTTGCCCGTTAGGACTAAGACCAGCTGTCTCGGTCGTCCCACCATTTCGACAGTGTTCCTCTGTTTATTCGGGAGTGGCGACGACTGGCGCTCAACTTCGGGTCTGGTCTTAATTACATTCTCGATCGCAATTACTATCTACCGTTGAGGGAAATATACTACACGACTGCCGGTATATCCGGAACAACGGTAGCCATAGACTTCTAGTTTGTAGGTGTCGCGTACGTGGTAGATCTCGAGTTCTCTGCCGCAGAGGACACAGCGTGAGGAAGTTTGCAAGTAAAATAATTTCGACTGACTGAGAGACTCGCGCGCTGCTACCTGAAAAGTGGGAAGTCAGGGGTGTGTCGAGGGCTGAGAAGATTGCAGGGAAGGTTATGCGCTGGTGCTGTTGCAGGGAAAAATTCAAAGAGTGAAAGGGTTTCGGCGCTGTGCTGTCGTTAATTGTGTGGAAGCGCAGGGCGAATGATGTTGGGAGCATGTGGTAATGAGCTAGTGGTTGTTGCTTGCTGTTGGCGCGGAAGCTAGCGTTTACCCCGCACCTCAGCAAGTGGTTCTCTAACACGTTGAAGCATTGTCTCGGGCGTTGTACTGCTTTAGTCATTGGTGCATGGAACGTTATCTATTTACGTCAACATCTACGCATCGGACTCCTCTTACACGGGGGCTACCCCGCTCATGCTCATTCACTAATGCCGGGGCGACAGATTACCCCCACACCCACCCATGCCAATTGCTGTCCCACTTTATCGGTCACGATAAAGTTTGCACCACTGGGCATCCGTTAGGTTGTATGCATTCTACAGCTCTCTGCAGGTTGGCAATAAGCTGGGGTGAACCAAAATCAGACTAATTTCATTTGTTCGCTGCGCAAATGCTATCGCATGTTTTGACGACGCGAGAATATTGCGATTCGCCTGTTCGCGAGAACATACATTGAATTGATGTATCATCGATCATATGGCAATCCTAGATCGCTGACTTTTTGCAACAATTAGTCTAGTTGCCACGCAAACTAGTCTAACAAATGAGAGAACAAGTACAGCGTTTAGCGATTTTATAGGTTGCATGAAGTTCATATGCGACATCAGTATTTGGTTGGGTGGGAACTGCCGCGCTTACCACGCCAAAGTAGAACTTTTTTTTTGCGAGGTAGTAAGGTAGTATTAAATTTAATTATGAAATACCCCTCCCAGTAATGAATCACTCTTCTCTGTACGCTCACCATGTGCCGCTTCTTGTCTATCAAAAATCCGTTTCGGCGTTCAAGGTCATCAAGTAGAGACAACCGGAACGAAGACACGAGTGACAGACTCCCCGAAAGGTCGCACTCAACCAATGTAAGCATCCCGAACATGGCTCGTATGCTTACGTTACTCAACGCTTCGCGCATTGATGGACAGGAGTTACCATCCGAAGAGATCAATGATAACTGCTTCGGACTACGGACGCTATATCCTCCCGAGGATGAAAATTTCATTACCACACAACCGCAACAGATAGAGTAAGATTTATCTCCTCTCTCCTTCGCCGGAGTAGCTGTCCAGGATCACTGTCGACTTCTGATGCCATGCGACGAAAATATAATCCCCTTTTCCAAAAAGCCCATTTTGCCTCTTATTGTACCAGCGCTAACTATAGGTCTATTCTTTTGCTTAGTATTGTTGCTGTTCATGGCCTTGGTGGACATGCACTGAGTACCTGGACACACGAATCAGCCAAGACACTGTGGCTTCGAGACTTCCTCCCGAACGACATCCCGAATGCTCGGATAATGACTTACGGTTACGATTCAAAAGTTTGGAATAGCAGAAGTGTTGTCGGGATCATGGAAAACGCCGAAGGCTTTCTGGTGGACTTGCGGTTAAGTCGGGCATCACTGGAGGTTCGATTCCGTTCCTTCGAGAAATACCTCCAATTGTATCTGACACATTTGAAAGACCAGACCTATAATTTTCATCGGGCATAGCCTAGGAGGTCTCATCATCAAAAAGGTATCATGATAGGTCAAATGATTTGTAATGACGGAGCAGCTAACCCTCCGATTCAAGGCACTTGTCATGGCACAACAAGATGAGAGGAACAAATCGATCCTGGAAGCCACCCGTGCCGTCATGTTTATGGGTGTGCCGCATGATGGTTCAGATGCGGCTATATTGGCTCGTCGCGTTGCAAATATCCTGGACTTGTTTTTTGCACAAAACACACTCAATCTAGTCGATCTTGAGAGAGAATCAAAGCCCCTTCAGGATACTGCGAGGGCTTTTGGTCACCTTCAGGGGTTTGAAATTATCACAGTTATGGAGTCGAAAGAGACGATGATTCCCTATGTAAATCGAAGTGTTTTGGTACGTTCTCTGGTGTTGTTTGCTACCGCCTACCTCTAACATGGAAAGGTTGTTCCTCAAACCTCTGCACGACTCAATCTTGGCTATCGTGAGACGTGCTTCATTATTTCAGATACCGATCACAGGTCTATTTGCAAGTTCGCGTCGAAGAACGAAAGCGGGTATAAGACGGTTTGTGGGTGTCTCAAAGAGCAAGCTGGCAAACTAGCCCAAGTTGAACAATGTATGTAGCGTTTTACTTTACAATATCTCATATCATGTCAAGAAGATTATTCAATATCTATTGTTTTTACTATTCCATTTGAGCTAACGTTAGTGAACTATAGTACATACATTTGGCAATATGTATGCAAAGCTACGGTTCTCAGCCTAAGAAATTCAGATATGCTGACTTGAACTCATAGAGCCGACTTTTCTGATAAAGAAAAGGAATGCTTGCAAGGGTTTTGTCACGCAGACTATGCGACCTACCGACATAATCGAATTCCAATTCATCATCCAGGAACATTGCATTGGGTTTTAGATCACGAAGTATACCAGAACTGGGTATCTGAGGACTCCGGGTCAACTTTTCTTTGGATTTCTGGAAATCCTGGCTGTGGCAAAACTGTGCTTTCGAAATTTTTGCTGCATCACCTCGATGAAAGAGCAAAAGGTACCGACGCCAAAGTTGCATACTTCTTTTGTGACGACAAGGAGGCGAAGCAAAAGTCAGCTACGTCACTTCTGCGAGGGCTCATTCACCAGTTGATAAAAGCTTGCCCAAACTTGATACAGCGTGCAATGGAAATTTACACCCTGGAAGGAGCGCGGTTATACGAGTCGTTCCAAAGTTTGTGGCAGGTTTTCCTTTCAATGGCAACCGACTCAGTCGCCCAGGGGACTTATATAGTTCTTGATGCGATGGACGAGTGCGAAGAAACCTCGAGATGCGACCTCCTGAAAGAATTGGGTAACTACTTCGGGTCTCAATCCGGGAAAGCCACCAACGCTACTCTAAAGATATTAATAACTAGTCGTCCATATCCGGAAATTCGCAGCCTCCTTCAGAAGTTCCCCATTATCAGGCTCAAGACCGAAGATGAAGAGGGAAAGATCAATACCGATATTTTGAGCTTCGTGTCGCGTAAAGTAGATGAGCTGGCCACAGAGCGCGGCTATAATCCCGAGTTGAAGGAAGACGTCCGAAAATCCCTCGAAACCGGCGTTGACGGAATGTTCCTCTGGGTTTCGCTAGTTTGTATGGATTTGATGAAAACACCACGAAATGCGGTACGCAAAAAGTTGGCCACCATCCCGCGTGGTTTGGAAGCTCTTTATATCTACCTCTTGAACAGGCTGGATGACTATACGGCGGAACTGGCGAGAAATATTCTCACGTGGGTCGTCATGGCACCACAACCGATGACCGTGCCAGAGTTAGCCACTGCCTGTTCTCTCAATGGCTGCGGCTCTGATGACGTGGGATTTAAAGAAGACATATACTTATGTGGCCCAATGATAAAGCTACAAGGAGACGTTGTGTATTTGGTTCATCAATCTGTTAAGGACTTTATGCTTCGCTTAAGCCAATCCGACACGCACTTGGATTTCGCGATCAATCCAAAAGAAGTCAACACAAAGCTCGCGATAACCTGTTTAACCTATCTTTCTTCTGACGCTTTTGAGTACGGGCCGCTAAGCAACCTGGGAGACGATTTCGAACCTCTCACCGACAACTATCTCCAGCATCCGAAAATGCAACAGAACTCATTTCTCCACTTCGCGGCGAGATATTGGCCCCACTTCGTAAGACAAGGAGATGAAAAGCATGAAGCACTGTGGAATTCATTTCAGCGGTTAGCACAATCGGTGCCTCAATTAAACTTAGCTTTTCAAGTTCTTCTTTTGGCTAACAGTTACATCAATTTCACGGAAACTTCAGCATTGGAGATTGTGGCATACCTCGGGTTTGGTTATTTTACTAGCCAGCTAATACTGCTAGAAACGAATATGGATTTTACAAGATGTAAAGGTATATTCGGCACAGCACTACACGCAGCCGCATATCGGGGCGACATAGCTATTACTCGCGTGCTGCTGGAATCGGGTATGGATGCCAATGCTAATGGCACATTTTTTAAGTTTGCGATACAGGGGGCAAAGTATAAGCGCAATAATACTGTTATCCAACTGCTGTTAGATGCAGGCTCTAAAGAGTAAGTTCTTCCGCTAATAGTTTCATAAGAGACAATCGTCACTAACCCGAGTCTGACGGCATGAATGGGTAGCCAGTGAGCCTCTATTCAACAGGGGATTTGATGATGGGTGACTAACCTGAGCCCGATGGCATAATTGGGTAGCGAGTGAGTCTCTTCTCGACTGGCAATGATGATGAGTGACTAACCTGAGCCTGACGGCATGATTGGGTAGCTAGTGAGTCTCTTCTCGACCGGCAATGATGATGAGTGACTAACCTGAGCCTGACGGCATGATTGGGTAGCTAGTGAGTCTCTTCTCGACCGGCAATGATGATGAGTGACTAACCTGAGCCTGACGGCATTATTGGGTAGCTAGTGAGTCTCTTCT
>Ga0307512_10004867_pt1 | contig 14391 bp, 17 predicted proteins | sample 14_EM_MG_FD_200267 | JGI IMG/M metagenome (GOLD analysis project Ga0307512, IMG submission 200267) | Populus trichocarpa ectomycorrhiza microbial communities from riparian zone in the Pacific Northwest, United States - 14_EM | ecosystem: Host-associated > Plants > Roots > Unclassified | place... | reverse complement strand
GGTTTCGCGGCCTTTTGTTGCGGGGCAGAGCTTGGGGGAACAGGAGTTGGTTTGGACACGAAGTCGGATAGCCCCCAATCGTCATCCTCGTCGGCGATCGCGGGGGGCTTTTTGGTCAATGGCGAGGGAGGTGTGGGCTTGGAAGTGGGAGCGGGAGTATCGAAAACCCAGTCGAAATCTTCCTGCTTCTGGTGGGTTGCTTGTTTCTGGGGAGGCGTGAAAGTCGACGTAGTCCCAAGAGAGTCTAAGCCACTCCAGGCGGACGACTGAGCCTTGGTAGCTGCCTGTTGGTTCAGATTCAAAAACCTGTCCTTTCTCTCCTTCTCAGCCTTCGCCGCCTGTTCCGCCATAGACAAGTTTCCAGAACTAGTCGGTCCATTCCCAAAAGGACCAGACAAGAGTCCGCTAAATGCATCGCCGTTTGGGGGTGGTGTGGGTTTTTTGCCGTTGGACTGAGGGCGGGGTTGATTCGCTGTTCCAGGACTACTCGTTCGTGAATTGGAGTTGGAACTTGAGTTGGACGTGGCCAAGAGTGCAAAGACGTCGTTCTGCGGGCGTGATGGCTGAGAGGGAGTGGTTGATGAGATGAGATCGTTCAATTTCCGGGGTTTCTGAGGAGCAGAGCTGGTCGGAGCGGCGGTCGACCAAAGATGAGCGAACGAATCAGCCATCGACACGATAGTCTGGCAGTAGGAAAGAAAGAGATCGTTTACAGGATGAGCGGAAGCAAGCGGGAAATTCAAGCAGTAACCATATGCGGTCACCGCCAATATTTTGCTGTGAACGCTCACCATCTTCCTCGAACCTTGCATTCTCAGAGCGATAATATGGGACTGAACTGTCTACTGCAGCCATGAAATCTTTCTGTGAGGAGCGAGCGATGTGCATCTGCACCGACTTTGGTGACCCTGACGACCATCAGCCCAATGCCCACCTTGCAAGCGAAGAAGGCGAAATGGTCTGTAGCCATTCTCATTCTACGGCCTTTGGTTGTCCTGTGGCGGTCCTACGGCGATCCTGTGGTTCTTTTGTACCCATCCCATGGCACCGTAATCCCCTCCATTCTCGGATGGCACACCCACGTCTTCCCCCACATTTCGGCGATTGGCGGTTTCAGATTCGGGTCATCCTGATCCTGAACGAGTCCACTCTTCGCCCTTCGCAACCACCTCGGCCTCTGTTTGTTTGTCGACCCTTCCCCAATTTCCAAGAAACGATGCTTTCCTCTCGTCATCTTTGTCCCCTTTGCACCACGTTTCTTGCCCCCAGAAAGATGTAACACTTCACCTGAAATTCCCACCGACGTCCATGGGGTGACCGACTGCACTATGACTCCATTTCTTTTGTCCTCGCGGGCTGTGGTTCTTCCTCCGCCGCCAAATATGTTACGGATGGCCCGTAAAGATGTCGCACAAAATAGCCGACGTTTGCAGGTTTTGTTCACTACACGGTGGTTCATTGTACGACCGTGTTGGCCCCTTCGACATGGCTCTCGTACGGCCACCCCAGCTCAAGTACAAAAATGCAGCCCACACCATCTACAACTCTCAATTCCTCCACTCGACTCGCACTCATTCCTGTGCACACAGATGTCCCTCCACTTTCCGTCTGTGAAGTCTGTTTCCGTTTACTCCGCCCTCCACCCTTCATCTCCTGTGACGGACGGGGTGGTCGAATCGTGCCAAATTCCGATTATCCCTTACAAGCACGCTTCGAAGTGGAATTCCGCTGTATATAAACAACGCGAACCTTTTACCGTGACCTTCGAAACAGCGGAAGTCGGTTATGGAGTTCAGCACCGAGATTTGGCTTGTTACAGCGCGACGACCATGAACACAATAATCGTACGCGGTGGAGAACTTGTGTGCTTCCCTCCTCCGGCCAGGAAGATCCAATTCAGGATTGTGGTACGTGACGTCGGGCATTTGGAACACCAGTAGACAGCTCGGCTGACGCGTACATGTTATTACGTTATAGTGGCCGGGTTATGACATCGACTTTTCCTCAACAATCGATGTTCAGAACATTACAGCCAGCCAACTGGCTGGGAGAGTCGCGTCTCTCTACACCGACTTCTTCGAGGTGGGTTCTTCGTCCGCATTCTCTCATGTCCCGCGACAATTCCCCTTGTTCGTTCCCTCTAGGTCGCGTATGAACGACAGTGCTCCGTTGGCGGCTTGCCCGTAGCCCCCGAAATTCTTGAGACTCTCCGTATTCTCGGAATTCGGAACGTCTACGACAACGTCTATCAGGCAGAAATCACCGTCGGTTGATCTGGTTTCTTGGCTGATTGGCTCTCGTGAACGAGCAACCCAACGAGCGAGTGGACGAATTCAGGTGAAAGAATCACCACTATCTATTCCAACTTCACACCGCCGGTCGGGTAACACACAGTCACACACATCCATTCATTCAAGCGGATCGTATTTGTATCAGTAGCTTATCCACCAATCATACTGTACGTGCACGACTACTTCGGCGTTGCCGAAGTAGTCGTGCACGTACAGTATTCGCATTCCCACATGTATCAATCAGCAGTTAGCATATCGTTTTCGCATTGGCCTTCAGAGAGTTGGCTCTCTTGAAACTTACTAGTTTTGCAATCCATCGAGTTTTAATACCTTCAACCGATTTCACCAATTTCGGTCTCATGACTGGGTTGTTTGAGAATTCGTCAACGTGCTCGGGTGGTCCGATCACGGCTGAACTGACCCTGACTCTAGTGGACATGGCATCGTATTATTATTGGATGGTCTCTCTCCGTGCTCATGTCGTTGCCGTTGTTTTTTGTCGTTTTGGGTTCATCAAAGTGGGCTCCGTGGTTTGGCATGGAGCCGTTTGCATACATATATATACACCATTTTCATTTCATTCTTAATCCTTATTCCGTCCACGCGCCCCCACTAGAGCCTCAGGCCTCAGGCCTCACACGTAACAAAGAACGCGGTACTCCTGGTCACGGCAGCCACTTCAACAATCAAGTGACGGTGTTTTGCTGCGATGCCCAACTCACCTGGAACGCCAATTCATGGTCACCATAAGCAAGGTAAGCACCTACAGTGAATGAGGTTTAGACTCATGGCGGCCGGGTACGTGGATCGAAGAAATCGGACGTACCCGATGCACCGCTGTTGGCTCTAGCGGGGTGGATACCCCCGTTATGACTCACTTGGGCAATGAAATTCTGGTATCCATGTGCGTCCACGCCAGCATCGACATGGCGGGCACCAAAGTTGCCAGGGTTTGGTATGCCGTGTGTCTCCACCCAGCGGACCGCACGTGGATCGGCGATCAGAATTTCATACTCGTTGAGCTCATGGCTCTCGTGCTGTCGTCCGATTTCTGCACCCTGTTTCAGATGCTTTCCTGCCTTCCCGACATCTACAATAGGGTGAAATCAGACTCAAAACCCAAGAATTGACTGCGTGAGATGAGAAGCTGTACAGAGTCCGTCCTGAGTTGAATTTGAAAACAGGTGTCCAGGTGAGATTACGACTCGTCATCGAGTTGATCGCAGAAGAGGACTTTACCTCTACGTAGGCTCTCGCGACGTACAACATGTTATCGCCCTCCTTTCCGGCCTCGATCGCACCACCAGGAATTTCGTGCCCGCTTGTCAACACCCAGGTGGCGGGCGCACGGGGCCCGTTTCGGTTGAACTCGTCGGTGTGCTGCCGAGCATCCTGAAGCCACCCATCCCGGCCGCTAAGCGGGTTGGGCTTGGGGGTCGGGAAGTTTTGCGGGGGGTCAGGGGGATTCGTATTTTGGGCAGGCACTACGGGACCGTCGGATGAATCGATGAGAGATCGAAGCCGATCATGGAGGATTTAGTGTGTTTCACACCTTGTGGATGCTCACGGCGGGGCTCATGGTGTTGTTTGGGAGGGCCATGTTGCTCGGGAGGCTCGTGTTGCTTGGGAGGTTCGTGGTGCTTAGGGGGTTCGTGGTGCTTGGGGGGTTCGTGGCGCTTGGGAGGTTCGTGATGCTCACTCCAGCCCAAGTGCTTGAATAACGCAGCAGTCGCAGCCCCTGGAGCCCAGTCGCTCTGCAGCAGATCATGGCGATCATTCCCGATGGCGGTCAGATCTTGAAAAAGTCGGGTGTCGAACTGAGAGGGCAGATACCTGGGAGGAATGGCCTTGGATGACCTCGTATCTCTGTCCCTGATACTCTAGTATCTCACCGGTGTTGTACGAAACCCCTGGTTCCCAATGGCGCGTCATGGTAGATCACTCTTGAAAGACATTAACGCCGGGAACCTCCATTTATGTCCTCATCACAGGGTGTACACTTGAAATTGATAGTGAGCATCCTTTCTTGTGTCGCGGTGACAGCGTATCGAGAAGTGAAAAGAAAAGCAAAAAGGGGAGAGCGTGAGGAATGTATATGAAGCAAAGTTTGAGAAAATTAGGGTTTGAGATAAATATCATGTACTACATCCTGTAGCGTTTCATCATCTCAGCGAGCCATTCCATCTGTTCCTTCCTGAAGCTATCGTCCGTTACGACCACAGATGGCTTCTCGTGTTCCGGTAGGAATGTCAACAACTGTGGTCGTTCCGGGTCGTACCTTGGCCATTCGACTTGAGCACGAGGATCTGAAGAACCGTTCGGATCGAGCGTATTAATGAATCCTATGAAGTAGTCCACCATGACCCCACCCCCGAAAACGTTCGCGAGGTCGCTGCTGTGTGCCTGGAAAGGCGACGCAATTTTCTGAGTTCTTATTCTGAGGATCAAAGATCGAAGGAAGAACGTACTGTTCCAAGATTTGGGAATCCATCAAGCAGCTTACTCACTAGGGGGCGTATTGGCAGTCAAAGATACGGTCTCGGAAACAATGCGGGGCAGCTTACAGTATGACCACGTATCTTGTCTCGGGGAGAGATTCTTCAAGAACACGCGGCGTGGACATTGGAACACTAGGTCCCCCTGAATTGAAGACAGTCGTTTCCATTGAGGCGTGAGTTGGTTGGCTTCTCCAGTTCCGTACGGGGACCCCTGCGCTGGATCTACAACAAGATTGAGAGGAGGGATTGGCTCAATCCCAGCGGGGGTGGACGCACCGTCAGGATAGAGCTCCAATAGTCTGTCTATCTCCTCTTCCGTCGCGTTTGGCAGGTGGAAGTACCGAAGATACCTCCGGAGCTCGGATTCGGTCCTAAAATCCATGGTCAACCATCTAGAGGATAGGACCCGCGACAGGTAATTTACTTTATACCACCCAGGGAGAGAGTGAACAGTGTTGCTTCGTCGTTCACCACGCCTGGGATAATACTTGGACCAGGTGGCTGTCGAAACGGGAAACTGACTTACCATTTATAACAGGAACATTGGCCACCCGACCATCTTCAACCATATCCATCGGTGAACTCTGTATGAAGGTGTTGTCCGGTCGTGGCATCCATGAAAGGGCCATAGACTGTGGTCGACGGATAAGTCCACGTAGTCGTATTTTGTTTGATGCGGCAAGAACACGTACCGTGTAATCGAAAAGCCCCATACTTGTGTCAATCGCAGCCTTGAGGGTTTCATAAGGTGTATGCCGGAGGCAGTCCAGTGTATCGTCTGTATGGAGGCAGGATGTTCGGAGAACCAAGTCATCATAACGCTTCTGTCCGAGTGTTACATCTCCAACAGGGAGTGCTGCACCGGACTGCATGATCGCCCCACGGAACAATCCTTCCGGATCACCCCCGTTTGCGACAAGCTGCAGTGATATTGACATGGCCCCGGCGCTTTGACCCCATCTTCATGTGTAACACGGGAAGTGATGGGTCATGAGTCATATGAACTAGAGACGTGTCTGATGAACGCTCACATTGTGACTTTCGTGGGATCGCCGCCGAATGATTCAATGTGCTCTTGTACCCACCGTAGTGCCGCGCGCTCTAGAGATCGGGGTCGGTCAGGAAACCCTGATCGGACAGGTGAGATTGAGGTTCGGAACTGACGATCATGCAGGCCGAGGTTTCCTATCCCGGCATCCTTCACCTCCTGGCTAGCTAAGAACCCGAACGCTAGTGATAGACGTAAGATGCCATGATTGCAGTCAGACATTGTGGATGGAAAACACACCATTCAGTCTGAGGGGTGGTTTGTCAGTGTCGTGGATGGTGGGGGTAAAGATAAACTCACCGATAGTTCATCACCACGAAGATGACAGGTTCTCCCAGTTCCAATGATCGTAAAACTACGGGAATACCATTGTTCTTTACAGTGCCGCCGAACTGGAAGCCGCCTGTGGGAAGAAAATACGGGCGGTTTTAACATCATTTGAAAGATCGTGCACCTCGCGGGGATACATGCCTCCGAAGAACCACTAGGGTATAGGATTAGGAAATTAGAGAAAGAGGAAAACCGGGGCTCTGATGTGCTCACAACAGCCACGGGTAGCTTTACATCTGGATTAATGACTGCTGGTTTGATTACATCCAGGGTCAAACCTGAAACCAGTACATGTCGTCAATCAAGTACAAGATCGAAGGAGGACGGGCGGATGCTTACAATCTTCCGAATCTTCGTCGGTTGCGTGTATTCCTCTCGCATAACCGATTGCTGGTGGCGAAAGACCCTCGGGGATGGCGACTTTGGGGTGAAGTTGGGTGCACGATGGTCCGGACTTTGTAGCATCAACCATGCCGGAATATGGACCATATGGTTCTGGGTGACGGAACCGGAGGTCGCCGACGCTATTCGCAGGTGAGATAAGGAACAACATACACGCGCGCGGCAAGAACAAACTCACGGAGGTTTTGCAAACGGAATGCCGAGGAAACCATCCACGCTCCCGTAAGACGCGCCAACGAACGTCGCGGCATCTACACGGACCTCGGGATGTGGAATAAGGGTTATGTCTGGTGGTCGAGAACCGCCGGACCCAAGCTGTGGTACGCCAGAGTAGCATACCCAGGTTATGGCAAGGATCCCTAGGAAAATCAGCGAGACACTGGTGTGCAAACTTGATTAGACCTCCAAACAGCATGAAATCAAACAAGCACCCGCCTGTAAGCCTTGACCCAGAGTGACTTCCTTGTGTTCAACTCTGTGTTCGTAAAATTCACATCCAGACAGACATCATCCCAATTCCCATCCAAGGTCGCCTTCTCGTTTTCAACAGGAGTATAAGATATGGGCGGGGTGACAAACGACGTTGTAAACCCTGGGGACTTCACGGAGGGAGGAGGGGAATATCGAGGTAGCGGCGGCGATCTCGAGGAGCGGGCGGAAAACAGAGGTAAGAATTTTTGAGAAAGCTGGAACAAAGTTGATCTACGGTTGGGGTCGCCGACCGGTTTCGCACTAGAACGAAGAGCGCTGAACGGTTGATAGTTTGGGGACAAGGGCAAGGGAACGTGGGGCGAACTGGGGGGGTTAGGGATGAGGAAACAAGGGTACCCAGGGAGACATACCGAGTGGAACGGACTGCTGAGTGTGTCACAGACAGGTGAAAGCCAGTACGATCGGTGGTTAATCGTGAATCAGCATCTGAGGCTGGTTGGGAGGTCAGGAAGAATCCAAACTCACGGCCTCCGTTGGACGCGTTTAAGGTAATCTCAAGAGGTCTTGGCCGACGTCCCGGAGAATGTGCCCTGTGACCGTTGCGTTGTGGTGTGATCATAACTCTATCTCAAAACCAGAGCGCGCAGCGCTAGAAAACAGAGAAGGGGACTGGACCCTCCAGTCAAAGAAAGTAAAGGAAGGGATGAAGGGAGAGGGGAATCCGAGGGACCCTGACCGAACAGCGGGCAAGGTATACTTATATGATCACTTCGATGTCCATACGGCGGCTATCTCACCGCATCCCGTCTGCTGATGCGGTATTACCTCAATCCATCTGGCAGGCATCAGTCTTCGCTGCACCGGAAACATGTGTGTTCACCGAAAGAGTTCTCTTGGACACATAACCCACACCGATGCTAACAATTCTATCTACAAACCTCATCAAAATTCTCTCAACGTGCAACTCCGTCTCTCTCGTCCTCTTCTTCTCTCGACCGACTGCTAGTGGCACTTGTCATTTGTGTTCGCTTTACAGCGTCTTCGAATGATGGTGGGTTCTCATACGGGGGTGGAGCCATGACTAGCGCGGAAGACGAGACGTGGAAAGGAGCGATGATGAATTCTTCATCTGTCCTCGTTCGTTCCGCTCGTCCTCGGCTGGCCTCTCTTCTGCAACTCGCGATCCTTGCGTACAACACAAAGCCGAGGAACAGGATGAGGATGGTGCCTACGCTCACGCCGACAATGATCCCGGTATACCTGCCGTTGGATCGATATCTATCCCCGATAGGGGGCTGGTGATATTGAGCCAAGGAAAAACTTCCTCGGCGTCAGAGGCTTAAAGGACAATACAGCAAACGGAACAGAACGCTCACGGAAGCAAAAAAGCGATCCAAGCGGTTGATCGAAGTAGCAGAAGGAGTATCATCTGTGTGGAGCGTCGAGGCGAGAAGTTCGTCGTGTGCTTGTAGTGGTGGTGGTGACCGAGGCTTAGGACCAACTCAGGGGCTTAGGAGGTGAAGAGGGCTAGAGATTTCCTTTGATTCCCCAGAGTCCTGAGAACCAGCACCACCCATCGTTTGGGCTTGGCTATTACTCTCCAAGAACAAGGTGTCTGTCGAGGTTCTCGCTCGCAGTGGAATACAAGGATATCATAGAGCATCAAAGATTCAAGCAGCAGTGAGAGAAACTCCAATTAAACCGGCTAAGAAGGACCAATGAATGAATGGCTTGGATGATAGATAAACGTCGGATGACCGAGGAGTGCCCCAGGTCGATTCGGCAAGAGTGCGATCCGGTAGTGCAGCGTGTTGCGTGTTTAATGTAGCCACTTGATTGGATATGGACGTCCAAACGGATGCGGGGTGTGTCTGTGACTTGAATAAATCTGACGCAGCCAATAGCCAGGCCCCTTGTTGCCTTTTCGCCGGCCACGATGTCCCCCGTACACGAAGCAGACAGCCGCAAAAAGGGTGTTCAAGTCACATGACTAGATGGCGCGTTACGAATTTTTGTCAACCTCAAGCTCAACATCGGCTCTGGCCCAGAAGCACGTCTTCCCTCCGTCGCCATGGCCCACGACCCTCCCCCTCTCGCCCTGTCCGACATTATGCACCCATTTACGCCATCGCCAGGTCGCGAAGGGGAAGTCGACGAGGACCAGGACTGTGCCAACCCCGAGACACCCCGCACCGTATCCCCAGAACCACTGGAGCAGTCAGAAATTGACTCCATCAAATCGCGGCTGCTTCAGCTAGGCATAGGGACCTCGTGCGAACCTACTTTGTCTTCCAGAGAACGAGAGTTGGTTGATATGGTATCCGGATTTTCGCCTCTTTCTCTCTCGATCTAACCTTCTCAATCTCAGCTTCTCCGATTTACCACTTCCGTCAGATCGGATTTCTCGCAGCTCGTGACGCAAGCTGAGACTATACACCAGCTTACGCAACAGCGTGACCAATTATTACAACAAGCCCAGGAGGAGAAACTACGGTGGGATGCGGAAAGGGACTTATGGGCGAGAACTTCTGAAGCATTGCTCACAAAACGGCGTGCGGGTGCCGAGGCCTTATACTCCGAGGTACGCTTCTACTTGAATGCCCAATCTCCAATCTATCCGCGCGTGTCCCACGCTATGGGCACATTAAACTATTGGATTAGTACTCACTCTATATCGACCCAGGAAACGGAAAGTAAGATTTCGTATTACGAATCCGAGAATAAGGCGCTCCGAACAAAGGTACGACGACTGGACCTCGGGGGTTCCCTATGCTAACGTAGTCGCTACAGGTCACGGACCTCCAGAACAGGTTAACACTCATGGAGGCTGAAGTGATGAGTCTACGAACCGTGCTCAAGCTCTCCACATCCTCCCACGTACGGTCGACGACCGCGGCACCTCCGAGGCAACACCCTGGACGACCGCCACGGAAGCATGAAATCCCGGTTCAGCGTCCTAGTCAAAATACCAACAAAGGCAAGGGAAAGGAGGTTGAGATTTCACAGTCGGACGAGGAGATCGATGAACTGATCGATGACGACGACGCACCTGTTGGTGAAACCCCCAGAGTCCCCAAGTTACAGAACTCCAAGTCGAAAGGGAAGGCACGTGTGGTCTACGAGAAGGGAACACCGCTGATGACGGATGCTCGGGCAGAGCATGTACTGCTTGCAGCGAAGAAGCTTGGTCGAGAACGTGCTGGACAGCTGTCAGGGATGACCCCTCGCAATGGACAACGCGCCTCTGCAGAACGCGAAGAGCCACCGTCATCATCAATTCCCCGCACGCCACGTCGGCAAAATTACAATACACCTGTTGCCTCCCAGACCCATTATCACCCGGATCGATACCCCTACACGGGTAGTCCAGCTGTTGGCTACTTGTTTCCCGTCGGGGCTGGTTCATGGCCGCAGCCACAAACTCCTTTGGTATACCGGGACCCATCTGTATCCGCGAATCCACAGACACCCTTCGATGATTTGGTTTCTGTCGCTTCTCGGATGCTTGATGAAGAGACTCCCGCGAGGAATTCGCCAAGTAAGCGATCTCGGAGACTCGTGGATGAATCGGATAGTCCTCTTCCAAGGAAACGACGAGCTTCTAACGATCAAGAGATTGGACGGAGGACATCAGCTCTCGGTCCCCAGAGATCCGCGCTGGACGTTTTGGCCGACCAGGCTACGAAGGAATTTGACAGTGAAACCTCACGATCTGCCATCGACTCCGGCGATGAACGAGGCGCTACGGAAACAGGTAGCCCCAGGCGGAAGAATGGTCGGGGTACAGTGACTAGGGAACTTACCGCACGCAATACTGCTGATACTTTGGATCGTCCCGTCGTGTTGCATCCTTCGGGAACTGCGGAAACATCGTCTCGGCCTGGGATACCATCCCCTGCCCCACCTCGTAGGGCTAGTGGTGATTATCCTCCTCTCGCTCCCGCTCCAGCGATCAACTCGCGAACTCGATCACAACCATCAATGGCTGACGAACGTTACCCTGGGTCGTCGACTCGGGTGGCTTCCTACCCGAGACCTCTGCTCGCTGCGCCGTACCCTCGCTTGAGTGCAGCACCTCATCATCCGCCACTCGATCTGGCACAGGGAGTGTATGGAGATCCTCGGTATGCGTTGACTTTTGGGCAGGGATATCCACCTGGGATGGGGTATGGAGTGCCCCCGCATCAGTACCCTCCCGCCGATTATAATTCTTCAAGAGGGGCGAAGGTGTCAATCGATGGTGCTTCTCCCCCGAAGAAGAAACGAGCTGACGATAAGAGGGCTAAGACGCCATACAAGAAGGTGAGGTCCATTTTGTAACGCCCTGATGATCGTGGGAACTCACCCTGGTGTCGTAGTGGAGTAAAGAAGAGGACGAAGTCCTTGCACAGGTAATGTCAGCTACTCTCTCCGCGGTCACTACAGGGTTGACGCTGGTTCTCAGGCCGTCGCAAAGTACGGTCAGAAATGGGATCAAGTGCAAAAGGCTCTACCCCAGCGAGGATACCACCAAGTCCGACAACGATGGTTAAGGAGACTACGTGCGTATCTGAGAAACCAAGTCGAGTTTCCAACTGATTTGGTGTGCCGTAGGGATCATGGAAAATAATAAGACAGCGGAAGCCACTTCCAATTCCGTCGGGGGTGCTACGACTGGACAAACTGTAAACGGGAGCGGAGGGGCTAACCCAGATCCGTCCACAATACCAAACCCAAAACTTGGCATGGCTCCGTTGAGCAGCGAACTCGTAGTAGCAGCTGCATCGAACCACGTTCCAGGCGAAAGTCATCAACCGTCGAATCCACCTCCACCAGATCCGTTGCAACCTGCTAACCCGCAAAACACACACATGTCGATACTGCCAACGGTTGACCCTCTACGACCGGATCCAGCTACTGCTGGCCCTACCAAAATCCCCACGATGTCGGTTCCCTCTGAACTGGAACAGGTTCCCCAGGCGAATGATCCACCCCCCTCCCTTCCTGATTCTACCACTCTGCCACCCGATCCGACCCTGACCGTTAACCTTGTAGAACAAGCCCACCCTCCTAACCCTAATCCTACCCCATCGGATCCTCCAACTGCTGATCCGCCAGCTAACATTGGCTCACATCCCCCCCTCGCCAATAATGCCCCAGAAGAAAAGAACTAACTCGCTCTCATCACGCACTCTTTATGCGTTATGCGTCATCGCTTTCATCTTCGCTATCTCGTCGTCTTTTCGGTCGACCTCGCTTTGGCCCTTTTCGCGCGTTCTACCTCCTTTCGCTATTCAGATTTGTATCGTGGATAACTGTATGCAGGGACGTCCTTAATGCTATACGAACCTTACACCTGTATCGATCACAAACAAGAGATTGCCCCTTTTTATGATGTTGATGGTTACAGTAGATGTCATTCAAGCATGTTGTGCTTTGGTTGCTTTTTCGTCTTTTCACTGGCTGCGGTGTTCCTGGCGGACAAGCGCGCAAAATCGGGAGTGACGAATACAACCGCGAAGGATCTCACAGCCACAATTTGACTGTTGCAGCGGCGCAGTCACTTGGCATTGAGATCGCAGGCTCCTCGGTTCGTCCGTTCCCCACCTTGTTTCATATTCTCAAGGCGACGAGTCTCCGACGGTATCTAAGTCTCGCGCAAAGTTGCAGGCGTCAGTAGGTTCAGCATCAGATTTCTCTGGTCGAATTATATCAAGCCCGGCCGGTCTTGGATATCTACCTTTAATCCCAGAACTTTCAACTTCCGCACGTTATGGGTCCTCCTTAATAGTGTCTTTGATTGGAGCCAGAAGCCCTTGGACTTTCAAATTTCACGGTTTGGACACTTCCAGGAACTGACTCGGGTACCTGACCGAGACATTATTCATCCCCGACTGCACGCTGTTCCATGGACTCCATTTACTGCAGAAATGCGGTAATTTAAGGAGATGCCTGCATTGTTCCTCAGCTGTATCTCCATGTATCGGAGGTGTCGAGTTGTCGGTGCAGGTGTCAGGCTTGCACAAATGCTGTAATACACCACCCCAAGGTCTTAGGGGCTATCCTACGGCAGAGGGAGAGCTGTCAAAGCACACTTTCCGGTGATCATTTATAATGGGCTGTGTCATCTCCTGGGCTGACTAATGTTGAGTTTCAGGGGTTAGGTTTTATCGCGAAATTGATAACTGTCTGGCCGTCGGACACGCGTGTCCTGTCGGATTTGAGTGAATCCTGCTCAAATTTTACCCCATCACCCCCAATGGCATTCCACCCCAGTGTCGGCGTCTAGCCAACCTTATACTGTAACGATAAATGCTGACCATTGCGTGACATGGGATGTGGGTCCCAGTGCCCTAGCAGGAAACATTTGGAAATCTCGGCTTGTACTTGGTTAACCAAGCCCTCACGCGTCACGTCTCAAGCAAAGCCAACCTAAACTGCAGCAGGGCGTATGCTACCTGTCTGTTAACAAGGACGCATAGATACGTTGTTGGAGACTGAAAAGCGAACATTGTTTCAGGGGTTTGTCCACCACCTCGCATCCCCGCGCGGTATATGATCGGGCGGCTGATGACGTTTCCTGGGCGGAAGAATTCACTCCTGACATCTCCCCCCCTTGGCGGCCACGCGCACGAACCCCACCGCACCTGTTACTATCTTACCCGTCGTTCCGAAACGAATTTGATGCTGACCTTGCTCAATGTGAGGTGTGACCAGCATCGTGTCGAGACAGGAGCAGCGTCTACGTCTGCGACCGTCATCTTTCCATTAGATGGCTATATATCATCAGGCAATGGACTCGAGATGAGTGGCTCACGACCCAAAATTCAACCCCAGGAACCCGATGGGATTGAGGTTTGCAGGAGGCCTGTTGTCATCGACAGGAACCTCCCTAGCCAAAGAAGTGGAACGGCCCACGCTTAGTTGTCCTCTGGCGCTGGTGCCGTGGTGAAGAGCCACCATAAGTTCCCTTTGTTCGAACTCGAAAAGACGTCCTTATAATTCGACCAGTTTGCAGATGGTCTGACCCGCGACCTCGAGTAGTCTCCGTAGTAACCAGTACAAAATCTCACATGAAGTTGGCGCGTTGGTGAAACTTACCAAAGTCGGTGGGTACCAAAGCTACTGAGCCGCAGCGGTTCCCCTATTTTTGCTCTGCGTTACACTGGGGTTGTCGTTATTCGGGATCACATCTATGTGCATAGCCCGGCCCCATCTTCTACTTTCATAACGCCCAATTGGCTGTGCCGATCCGTCCGTGAGAGTCATCCATTCCAATGCACTGCTGCGGACGTGCCCTGATGGAAAAAGCCAATCTCAAAATCCCCGCGGTACAACGCTCCGATCGTACCTTTTCGGACGGAGGGATGTATATATAATGTCGCTTTCGAAGGGATAGAATGATGTGACA
>Ga0307512_10004866_pt1 | contig 14392 bp, 14 predicted proteins | sample 14_EM_MG_FD_200267 | JGI IMG/M metagenome (GOLD analysis project Ga0307512, IMG submission 200267) | Populus trichocarpa ectomycorrhiza microbial communities from riparian zone in the Pacific Northwest, United States - 14_EM | ecosystem: Host-associated > Plants > Roots > Unclassified | place... | reverse complement strand
CAATGATTCCACCAGTCCAGCAATGGATCAGTCCAGACCGGAACCGTCCAGTCCAGTCCAGGTCCAGTCCAAGAAATTTTTTGGACTGGGATCGGACCGATCCCAGATGCTGACAGACTGGACTGGGCTTGGTCCGGACCGATCCCTCACGGTGTCCAGGGTTAGGGTATACTTTCCCGGTTATTAGTCTTTTAATGGGGAAAATATATCTCGATGGAGCCGAATATACAGACAGAAGTGGTCTAATTTCCACCAGAGTGGGTATTCGGGGGTGAGTGGTGATAAAAAGTGAGGATGAGTCATGTTTTCGGTAGTACTTGGCTAAAAAGCAATGCCAAAATTATATGCGTAAATGGATCAGTCCAGACCAAGCCCGTCCAGTTCATGATTGCCAGTCTGTGGTCCGGTCCAGTCCGACCTTCCCATTAGACCGGACTGGACTGAGCCCTACCCCGGACCGGGATCGTCTGGACTGGTGGAATCATTGGAAAGCGGTGGGAAAGGCGACGGGCTGGAAACCGGGCAGATGCCGACATGTGCAGATCTCTGAGCTGTTTTCCATAGAAGAGTGCGACCAAGAGGTGATGGACTTCCTGGCAGCTACTGAAGTCGGGAAGTTCCCGCCCAAATGAATGACGGCACAGAGCAAAAGCAGGCACAGAGGCTGGATCAGGTGCGGGGGGCGGCGGTGGTGGAGTTTATATCCGTTCTTTTCTGTTTCTTTTCTTTCTTCTCCTTCTGTTCAGGTCATTCTCATTTTCTTTCTATCTCTCAACTTTCATATGTCAGCGGGGATGAAGGGTAGCGGGGGGGAGCTCCGCCATCTAGCCGGCTCACCCGGAGGCGGAGGGGGTTATCAAGGTCCTGTCATACTCTAATTAGAGTGAATACAGTATGATTAAACAACAACAAACAGGAGGTCTAGTGACACACAGGGGAGCATCAGGGAACGTAGGCGACAACCCTGGGAGCACCTCGAATCGCTGTAGAGCAGTCTGGGAGAAACGACATATTCTTTAGGAACGCTACTGGTGCACCTGGAAATCGTAGTTACTACTCATCGTTAAACGATTTTAAAATTGATGTATGCAGTTTGTATTCTCATCTATGTATCTATGTATCTATGTATCTATGTATCTATGTATCTATATAGCTATTCATCTACACACGGTCTATATCTAGACTGGCTACAGGCGGTGCTTGAGCGCAATCGGACGTGCGCCTGGAGATGGCAAGCGAGTGAACTTAGAGATGCACTGGGAGGCCGTGATCGACCGAGTTCGGAGATACACTTGGAGGCCGTTATGGTGTGAACTTAGAGGCGTGATCGAGCGAGTTCGGAGATGCACTTGGAAGCCGTTATCGTGTGAACTTAGAGGTGCACTTGGAGGCCGAGATCGAGCGAGTTTGGAGATGCACTTTGGAGGCCGTGATCGAGCGAGTTCGGAGATGCACTTGGAGGCCGTTATCGTGTGAACTTAGGCATGCACTTGGAGGCGGTGATCGAGCGAGTTCGGAGATGCACTTGAAGGCCGTTATCGTGTTAACTTAAGACATGCACTTGGAGGCAGAGATCGAGCGAAATTGGAGGTGTGCTTGGAGGTGGTCGATCTGGAGGCGGTCGATCGGGAGGGAGACGCGACGGGAGCTGAGACTCTATTCATTAGTTAACTCGCAATCTTGGGAATGTGACGAGAGTTGACTTTGGCTACACTCAGGGTTAACTCGGTCATTGTGAGAAGGAAGGGAGGCTGGCTGCGAGCGGGAGACAGTCGATCTTGGGTGGATGCTGTTACTCGGTGTTAACTCATGATCATGACATGGAGAGAGGGATGACTTAACTTCATGTTCTCTTGTGATGGTAGAGTTGTGGATGAGAAAGAGAGAGATGGGGATGAAGACAGGAACGATATGGGTGGATATGAGGGATGTGGGAAATCAGGGGTACGACCTGCCTGATTGGGTATAGAATTCCTCGTATCGGTGTTCATACCCGCCGGATCGGGAGTCGTACCTGCCGTATCGGGGATGGTAAATTGACTCGCACACGAAATTCTCTTAAGTCCCAGTTTCTCATGATGATTTCTCTCGTCTCTCTCTTTCTCGTCCACAACTCTACCATCACAAGAGAACATGAAGTTAAGTCATCCATCTCTATCTCTCCATGCCATGATCATGAGTTAACACCGAATAACAGCATCCACCCAAGATCGACTGTCTCCCGCTCGCAGCCAGTCTCTCATCTCTCATCTCTCGGCGCACCTTGTTCTCTACTCTCTACATTCCCACGATTACGAGTTAACCAATGAATAGAGTCTCAGCTCCCGTTGCGCCTCCCTCCCGATCTACCGCCTCCAGATCGACCACCTCCAAGTACACCTCCAATTACACCTCCAATTTCGCTCGATCACTGCCTGCAAAGTGAATCTCCAAACTCGCTCGATCACGGCCTCGAATCTCTAAGTTCACACGATCACGGCCTCCAAGTGCATCTCTAAGTTCACACCATAACGGCCTCCAAGTGCATTTCCGAACTCGCTCGATCACGGCCTCCATGTGCATCTCTAAGTTCACTCGATCGCCGTCTCCAGGTGCTCCTCCGATTGCGCTCGAGTACCGTCTGCAGCCAGATCGACCGTATGTACATATATAGATGGACTTAGATAGATAATACATGCCTTATTATGATGTAGCGAATTTTCTTGTGATTGTGAAACACAAATCTCTAACAAAGACGAATATGATAGACGAAATGGCTTGTGGTTATGGCGACCTGGGACCCTAAGAACCGCTGCAGTGAGAATACAGCACCAAATTTAAGGTCTCCCGCAGACCTGCGCAGAGGTCTCAGCTGCTCCAAAATTTGACTATCCTATAAGTCAAATTTCGTAGCATCTTGAATGCACCTCCATAACTGCAGGTGCTTTCAAGCGCACCTGAGAATGCTCTTGCAGCATCTGAGAGCACTGTACTTAGCTTCAGGGGGGCCTGGGAGCGTGTGGAATTACTTAGGAGCACCAGTGAGGCTTACCGGAGTGTCTAGGAGGTTTGCATGTGGCTTCCGGACCGTTTTACATTTTGCTAAGTTAGATAGTAGCGATAGCCAGGCTCATAACCTGTTGAAAATATACTGATTGCTCTATCTCGAGGGCCAAAGACCGTTTATGTACAATCTACCATATGCGTACGCGTATGCACTATCTGACAGGAGACGCATCACTCTGGTCCTGATGCATATCCTCATACAGTCACCATCTCCATACAAGTCTTCATTCTCATACAAGACTTCAGACGATGCTGAGACCCACGATCCAAGTACACATGCAACATCGACTGTTGCATGCTTTCTCCAGCTCTTCATATCTTTTCACACCAGAGCCAAGACTCGCTCTTTACTCAATACAATCATCATTTCAAAGTAACAACTACAGTTGCATGTATATATAGAGCTGACACGAGCCGACCGCCAGCAGGGCTGGTGTCATACTCCTCTCTCATATATAACTCGCATCTTTCTCCTTCTTTCTTCCTTCTGTATCTAAGTCTATACACGCACACGGTTCTCCCCATATTTCAACAACTACATCGGGGGGTGTGACCGAGTGACTTGTTGTGACATTCCGTGGTGATGAATGTAAAGCGAGAGTCGAAGAGGTGGACTCGGTGCTGGATGCATATTACATGCTCAAGTATACAACGACGATAAGATAGCTATGGAAGTTGCACAACAGAACCTGAATGATAAAGAGCGTCGCGGGATCCGTCGGACAGAATCTTAACACTTCCGAGCCTGCGTACTAACTCCCGGAACCAGTTCAGCGGAATCATGATAATAGATTGCTTGGTATCTGATCCCGGAATTCGTCCGATGCAACTTCGATAAAGATATAGCGAAGATCCCAGTTGCCTGCCGCGATTATCTTACTAGAATTAAGTGTGGTAGTTTTTAGAATCGTTGAAGTACCACTGGAGGCTGGTGTGGCATTTACCTTCTTTACCGACGATATTTAACTGTGCAATCTTCAAACACGCGAACTCTTAACACCTTACAATCATCATTATTATACATATCGAGAGATAATCCGTGGCAGTCCAAAAACCCAAGGTTATCTAGAAAATTCTCGGTAATCCTACAAATTAGCAATGATTTGGATAATAGTCCCTAAATTAATTACACCACTTCATGCATACAGCCCAGGCGCCTCATTAGGAGCGTGGGCACGTCCAGCGCCCACGCCTAACAAGCTGCTAGCGGGGCACCTTGCAAATGCCGGAATTTTTTTCAAAATTGCAAATTGCTCAACAACCACACAATGGAGAGAATACCAGAGACATGGCAGGGTTGTCACAAACAGGCTAAGGAATGCAGATTGATGTCGCTAGTAATAACTGCATAGGTAGGTGTAGAACCTTGTAGAGGGCAGTACAATAAATTCCCGCTCAAATGTCTCTACTCCGGCATATCACAGGAAACCCGATCGCCCTACCATCCATCCACCTATGCCAGTTCCACGAATATTTGTCCGATAAAGACAATTGCTAACGTCAAATAATCTAATCAATAAACTCTATTCGCCCGTCATGGCCGATCTTAAATCCGAGCAGCCATTCTTATGCAGCGGCTATTTTTGTCGATTTGACACGAAACGACCCGAAATCCTGTCCAATATCGGGCGGGATTCACGATTTTGGCAAATACCGTCGCGGGATAGGATGGATGGGATAATGGATCATGAAACCCGTCGCATTACCATCCCGTACTTCACAGTTCGCAGAACATGGCAACATTTATTTTACTAGCTACCTGATATCGTACTTATTAAATATCTGTGCTGCGCAAAAAGTATGACCTTACTGAAGTTCCTCAAGACTGTCGCTATGAGACAGAAAGAGCTGATGGTAAGAGAAAGGAGTGTGTATTATTCCGCTTCAATCTGAGAAAAGAGAGGAGAAAGTATGCAAGAGTAACACTGGCTAGACAAGCATGTAGATTGTGTGGTTTGTACTTTTGTAAAGTATGCTTAGAGGCAGGCCGCTGTGTAAATACATAGAAAAGTCGCTGATAGAAGCTAGCACCTCATGCATTGAATATCACTCGCAGTTATACTATCTCTAAGATAGTTAGATCTTTGTTGTGGTAAATAAATATAGACTGAAGGGAAATCGAGCGTGTAGAAGATAATGATATCATATACTGTTTTCTTATGACGTCCCGTCAGTCGAGATCACTTGGATTGAGATGATCGATGATGATAATGACGAGGTGGGTAAGGCGAGATAGAACCAGATTAGTAGCGGAAGATCTTGGGGCGTCATGTGCCGAGATGACCAGTTAGTGGTCGGTGCTCCGAGGAGAATTATAGAGCTCATCATCTTTTCCCCCCCTTCTGCTTGTACATCAGGTGTGAACCTGCGGGAATAGTCTCCATCACTAGTTCTCACATTTTGTATCCACCTGATAGTTGGGTTGGGTATGGTACGTAGTTTGCTCGCTACCTTTTTGAGATTAGGTAGTCAGGTTAATACCGGTATACCGGAAAGTATCGACTGTAGTAGGAGCGGTAGAAGAAGCACCGAGCAGCACTTGATTGACTCATGAGGGTAGGATGGGTGAAAATGGATTCTACCGTACCATTAACCCCAGATGGACCCATGAATGAATGCCTGTTCTTACGATCTGCTTCACTGATTACTACCCTAGAGCTTGGCCTAAGTCTTCACACCGCTAATGTGCCCTAAGACCTCAGAGCTAAATTTCAAGCCCAGGGTCGTTATTGGTCATCCCCATTCATTGGAACGAAGTATTGCAAGTTAGTGGGAATGTTTCGTGAGCGCTCACTCGGCCTGCTTACCGTTGTAATTGCGACAGTGAGTTATAATTATTTCAAATCACAATCCATCATTCATCATTCCTGTGAATATCGGTAACAGACTGTTCTGATTCAAACAAATGTTGAGATCTGGTTCTGCGATGGATGAGATGAAGGACTCGTAGAGCAAATCAAGCAAACCGTGGGTGGTGCATGTAGGGTCGTTCTCACTCCGGGCCAAAACTAAGTTTTCGCTTAAATATGCATTACAGCTAAAGGTAAAGGACTCGGGGAATCCGGAACCCAAGGGTAATGATGCTTGGAAGGACCTGGACCTTCTTTGACAAGAAAGAATAATTCAACAGAAACTGCTTCCAGTACTGTACTGGTTACTGTGGTCCGGACGTCAGCAGTCAGCAGAGGGTGTCCGTCCGGTGTTTTTTGAGTACTTGTCAGCGTCAGCAGGCCGTTGTCCGGTCACAAAAGCTGTCAGCCAGTATAAGTGATCGTATTCTATTATCCTGAGATCCCTAATTACAAGTCGGTTCGTCTCCCAGGAGGACCACCTCTGACCCCGCCAGTTCTAGCAGTACTCCGCAAGCTTCGCCATTAATCAACTAGTGTATCTTCTTCCTGTTCCACATCATCCTCCATACCTTCGTCCTCAGTATCACTTTCTTCATATTTGATAGCACTGCCTCAGAATCATATAATATGACACCGGATGTCACCACCTTATTGTCCGGCAAAAAAAAAAGTGTCAGCCATGGGTGTCCGGTACTGGATTACCTGTCAGCAACTGGCTGCGTCCGGACCACAGTAACCAGTACAGTATTGTGGAGCGAATGTATGTTTATTGGCTGTTTTTCATTTACCTAGAAGCTGATAACTTCCAGATAATAAGACTTCGAACCCTATGGTGGCTAGTAACAATATTGGCACACTTCTGAACCCTGACAAATCCTCCAGTGCCGCATATGGCCGGTTTAACCATTGCCAATCATAAGCCATAGTTTTCGGCTGCGAACCTAGTAGAATTAAATTCTCCTAAGACCATAGAGGAGAACGTTTTTAGCAAATCACATGAGCTTACAGACAAAGGTACCGTACAAACTATATGGACTTCGAAGCTGCCAATAGCCGGAAAATGCGGACAACTGGGACAACGTCAACAAGCAATACAGTGCTCTAGACGTCAACATCGCGCAGCTGCTCGCAAATACCTCGAGTCATGATTTGAGGTGGTTTAGGAGGACAGGATTGTGGCATTCTGGTAATCCTGATTTGCGTCTAGATTCAAAACGCAAACTTTGTATTATCCAACAGCATCATAGACATAGATCTGTTACGCGGAATTCTGTACATAGGATACCCCATCAAGCCAGTGCTACCGACAATCACTCGGTAGATTCCTAAAAAGGATACAGAAGCGCCCCTTTCATATACTGCAGTTCAGAAAGGGAAGTGATGCGCAGAGAGAATCTGTACTCTTCGTTCTCTACTCTAGGATGGGAAAGACAGGCAATCCGGAATGATCCATCCAGTAGATTAACATATGAGGTTGCCTACACCTGCTCCTTGATTACTGATCAAAATGCTCGGTAGTGAATTCGTGCCCAGACTTTGACGCTCTCTCCGCCCCTTCAGAAGGGGCTGGTTTACGAGATCAGCTCGGTAGAGTATAGTTGCGGAACAAATTGGAGTGGACACAAAACATGACCCTAGAATCAGTGAATCAACTCAGCCAGCAACAGCCTCCAAAATCCACAAGAACTTGAGAAGGAAGTAATAACATTCTAGAGGTGGTAAGCCTTTTTGAGGACTGAAATAGCATGTGGATACTTATTATATGGTTACTGTCAAAGTCATTATTTTCGCGTGTCCACTCAAATTTGTTCCGCGACTATATATATATGTACATGGACGTGTTTCAGCGGTAATTAACCGTATAAGCTTATAGGTTTCTAACCGTCCGTGTAACTTGCAATAGAGCTAGTCACAACCCTTAATTACCGGGCTGCATAAGCAGTAGCTATATCTTTAGGTGGCCTCGAATCAGGCTCTCAGTTGTGGACGTGTGCACTAAGATGAAAATGGAAGTGACAAAAAGGGAATAATGTGGCGAGGGAATGAAGTTGTGAGAGCCTGGAGACCTCCACACAAAGATCCCAGGTCAACCCGGTTAAAATTTCAACACCACGGGTTTGAGCTGGTTTTGCACGGAAAGAAGAGTTCAAGGGAAAAGAAATCAACTTTATATGGGGCACTAAGCAAATTGGACAAATTTTGTGAGAGTGACCGGGTTAAGCTGGAAACGACTCGGATCAGGTTCGGGTTAAGGCTGCAGTGGGTGCAAATATGGCAGATTTTTTTAAAAAAACACTTGGCATTTACTCAGGTAGCTGTAAACTAATACCCCCCAAATGATCAGCTCTCTGGAGGTAATTTGAATTTTTGGTGGAGCAATGTCTCCAGGCGCTTTCACCTGGCTTTTTCATGATCTCAATTTGGATCAGACTCATAATTTCGGATAGTATAAAATCACGTGAGATCAAGGGCCGGGGTACGAGGCCAATCTTTAGAGTAGGGAAAAGAAGTGGAACCCCATATCGGGGGATTGGCTTTTGCAGCGAGAACAATGTGATGACCTTAACACAGATGTCAGTGCGCTGCAAATACGGCGTTGGCTATGCGCTAGCGAGAAAAATCTGTATGACAGACTAAGAAAACAGTACGGCACCAATAGGAATGCGTTGCAACATTACTCACTTGCTTTTGTAGGTTTAACGCTTGCAAACTTTTAGGATTCCCCTTTATGGAGGGCCTAAAGCTAATAATTCAGTACCATAGACATAATCAAATAATCATGCATGTCAGCAAGAATGGAAGACAGAGACTGGTGTGAACGTCTACTTCGGCAGATGATTGACGCTCAACCTAGGAGAAATACTTTAGTGATTACTGTGGTCCTAGCGCGAGCAGTCACCGGTGTCCGTCCGGGAGTTTTTGAGTAATGTCAGCGCCAGAATAGCATATCCAGGGAAGAATTCATCCAACTAAACAAAATCTGTCAGCCCTGTATTGTTCGCTAGAGGAAGGTTGTCAGCAGCGGGAGCAGTCCGAGCCCTGAGTACAGTAGAAGGCGATGCGAATATAAAATGACCAAGAAGTATGCCATGAAGTGCTCATCACTCGCTTAGATTTCAAAGAAACCACCGGCTTCAATAGATCTCTCAATTTACATTCTTCTCGTTCTCTCGAATAACAATCGTACCTTATTTTCATCATTTTTATTTTTTCATTCAAACATACATCTAGCATGCATTCCCACCTCATCATTGCTGCGCTCGCAGCCGTTGGTACCGCCTCCCCAATCGGGTTTATTAAGTATACCTCCCGCCCTGAATCATAGACATATCCTAACCGCACGCACAGAGCTGAGCGTGACGTGGCGCAAGGCAATACGTTTTCCCGGCGCAGCCTACTCAGCACCGAAACTCTCAAGCAGTGCAAGATTGCGCCCAACTGCGAGACGTATGAGACGGAGTATGGTACCATGATCCGCTTCAAGAACGGCATGGAGCCCGGCACCGCAGTTCATAAACGCTTTCTATCCTCCTCGGAGGGCGACCATATATCCAAGCGCGATGATACCGACAAAACACGCGTGACCGTTGGCGATGGCACCATCAACTACGGCAATACGGGAGCATCTGGTGTTGGTGGCGCGATTCACCACATGTACGATACGTGCCACGAGGGATCTTGCGACAGATCGGCGTTCGAAGTCAGTACAGGGATCGTCGCCAGCCAGCACGAGAGCGTGGGCCAATACAAGATCCTGCTGCACCCGGATGGTCAGTACAACGGTTGGGACGAGCGCAATGTGTTCGTGGAGGCGCTTGTTGCAGTGGCGGGACAGGGCGAAAAGTGTGAGAACGTAGATTGGGCGAATGGAGGAGGGTTCGGTAACTGGGCGAGTAACAATGGGGGCACTGAGAGGCAGTGCACGCAGACAAACTTCATCAGCGTCAACCGCTTTAGCAAGGATGGGTTCTTGAAGGGTTTCATGTCCGTGCTGGTTGAACTCCAGAGTCCCGGCAGTGGTTGGTGCGGTGCGGCTGCGGGACTTGGAGGGGCGATTACTAGTGCGGTCGGTGCAGTGCCCGCGGCAGCTGTCGGGGGAGCTCTTGGTTCCGGTTTCTTTGGTTTGGTTAGCTTCCTTTGCTCCGCGTAAGTGCTGGAAGGGGGCGTCTGTGCGGTTTCGAACGGGTTTGTTTGTCGTTATTGTGCTGTCCTGCTGTAAGGCGTAGTTTTCTTTTCTTTAGATTATAATGCTATACCGTATACTGTGACGTCTACTGGTGGAGATAATTATATAATTTTAGATGCATCTTACGTCTATTCGCAACCACGATCCTCGATCCCGGTCAATATCAGTAGCATGATTGGTAGACCACTCCAGCTGACATCCAGCCTTTAGAGGCCGAATGATACCTTGAAACGAAGAGATAGCCGTTACAGACAATCCGCTTTTCTCCAACCTTGGAAACACCAGATCTGTGGAAGCCGACCATTCCAACATGGTAAAGTTCGATACCCTGCACACTCATTGAAATGTTCGAAATGAGGTAAACGACAGTACCCGACGTGGCTGTGAGGCGTTCAATTCCGTGCGTTGGTCTGTACAGTTGCAGCAAAGTATGCAAGATCACTTATGCATTAAGAGACACTCAAGAATCACATGACACTGGTGGATAACTTTACTTGTTACATATCCAGTGGCAAGTGACTCAGAGTGGCAAGTGACTCAAGAGTGGCGAAGCATCAAAGTTTTCTCATAATTCTCTGTATATAAATCGAGTCTTTCTCCTTCTCTCCTTCTCTCCACTGTATCATAGAATCAACACACTGTTCTCCCCTAAGTACTATAGTAACATGACTGAAATCCATAATACCGAGTGACCACTTGGGACTCTCACACTGGAATTCTTGATGGGTGCCAACATATCGAAGTTGCGATATTACAGTTCCATGCCAACTGTAATATTTCCCCTCCCTCCGGTCACATCCCTCACCAAAACTTGCCATCCCCCTCACGACGCCTTATCTGCATTCCCCCTGCTTCTCCCCGACTTCCTGCAGTACTTTTGACGTCTTCGGCAGTAACGCCCAAAAATATGTCGCATACATAAAATTACACCCACCAAAAGTATAAATACTTCCACACATTCAAACGGTTCAATTGTTTGCTGTTGTGTCTATACTCGAGTATATGTGCCAATTGGCCAGGTCGGGGTTCAGGATAGGCATGTATACTTGTGGTAAATGCCTGTTCCACGAGATGGGCTTCGTTATTGCATAGGTGTGGTGACAGGTATTGAGTGCGCTGACCGCGGTACGCGGCGGGGGGTAGCTAAGTCCCGAATTACCATGACCGATCATCGCCGCGGCTTGGTCTACTCGTCGGATCGCAAAGTTATGGGACACATGATAAGCGCTAACCCATTACATGTCCCATAACTTTGCGATCCGATGAGTAGACGCGAGTAGTATTTGATTGGTAGCGACCAACAGCTGGAAGTGATTGTGGGGTTGAGCTTTTGGTGGTTTTCGAGGAATCAACCCCACTATAGGTCATTTATTGCTTCTGCTTCCAGCATACCCACCCACCAATCTTTTCAACACAAATTATATCAAGTGATAGAGAAAAAAATGCCCTTTCACTTTATTGAAATCAATCAACAAATTGAAGTCTAAGCCCCAACAGAATAACCTCATTATATTCACACGACGGTGTGGTATCTAAACCATGTGTAGTGAGATATGAACTTCGGGTCGTGAGATTTAAACTACCCCGCACGGAAATTACGAACTGTAGGTGGTTGGGTCCTGACTGGACGAGTGCGGTGCGGCGCGGTGGCCTCGAAAATGTGGTAGCGTCCGTATGGATTGTGACGTAGAACCGTAGAGGAATTACAGTTTAAGGGTGAGGGATGGGGAGAAGAAACAACGAGTGGATGGTTAATTAGCGATCGAACGTGCATTCTAAACTTAGGATTACGTAGTACGAATTTTCTATATAACTAGCTCGCTATGCGGACACTACGTAGCTACCCGTCGTTTGGAAGCGATGGTGAAACTTCCAAATGTGGCTGCTTAGCCTGGCATTGATCCGACTAATCAATTTATAGTTTAACATAGCTTGCTGATGATCAAAGTCTGGGGATCCTAAGTGTCTGATCGCCGCCTGAATTAGTAGACGTTGATAGGTTGGCTTCGGTGACTCACGTAGCATTGGTGGGGCAGAAGAGTCAGCATGAATCCCGCAGTACCTCTATTCGTACCCATCAACGATGCTGTTTATCTTTCGTACCCAGAACCACCCAGAGATTTTCTACCGCGTTTATGACGACGACGCGGTATCCCAACGAGGCAGAAGATACGGTTTCCGCGCGGGCGCAGGCTGCGGTAGCGATCCCGATGCTTGGTTCTATTGCAAAACGTCCATAAAAGCTGCAGTCGAGCTCCATGAAGACCGGACAAACAGAGTCCCGACACCGTTTATTTCAACTTCTACCCCAGCCGCTTGGATTCTGAGATAAGCACAACGACGGGAGAATGCCGAGAAGGAAATGTCACGATTGTGGAAATCCATGCCGATGCAGTTTTTGGAGGTGACGACGTCAAAGTCTATTCGATGAAGAAGCTTGTCAATAAGTATGGGGCAGATATCTCCCAGAGAGCAAGCGCATCTTCTCAGCACGAGTGGCTATTTCGGGGTCGCATTCCCCTGAGGGCAATTGTGGAGGAATATTCTGCTGAAGAATTTGAGGAAGCACGTGAGGACCTGTTAACACTTTATACTGTATCTGATTCTTATGTCTTCCGATGAAGAACTCGAATCGGGGTCCGATGAATAAGCTATGTCAATACCACTGTTCTAGAAGACCATCGGCGGAAGGATGTGAGGGTATTTTGTCAGCAGGGAGGCTATTAAGACGTCGAAGGTGATCTGGATTTTGACCTGCGACTCGGTACTGGCCTAAATAAATGTACTAGGTGGCTTGTCTCCGACTACTGCATTGGTTATCTAGCGTACTTATTCTAGCTCATGTCACTCGGGCAGATGCTCAAAGTTAAAACACTATTTGTGAGATCGCCATGCACCAATCCCACCCACTTATTTACCTCCACCCGGTCCAGTGACTATGGCCGCTCGCATCTGCTCTGCACACGGTCGTCCGTATTTTTGCAACCCTCAAATATAGATAAACATTATACATTGATGGGGATGTGGATTAGTGGTATGGGAGACGCAATTGCTGAGGAAGTTGTCAGTCGCAGTAGTTATCGAGGAGTTATTGGAGCTACAGGAAACGTGAGAGCGTGGCTAGTATCGGGGAAACGTGGAGACGCGGGAGTAGTGCGGGCGAAGTCGTCGGGGCTGTCAATTCTTAACAGTACTGCCAATACCAGCAAAATGTATGATTGGACACATGGCGAGATGGTCTAAAGTGAAATAGGGTGTGTGCATGTTCGCCGCTTCTCAAATGTCTTTTCTGTTTTTTTCCGACGTCGACTATTTATCGCTGGCGCGCTATCTGGTGTGTTGTTTTTTGTTTTTTCGTACTATGAAAACGAGCTGCGGTGGTAAGCTATCTACGCTAATCATATTAGCCATCTTCACTGCGCTCGCTTCCCGCCAGCGAATTTCCATCGGGTAAGGCGATCAATGTAAACAATTGAAAAGATGGTTGTGATTACATTTGTAAAACGATTGCCCAGGGCGGATGCACTTCGAGAACGCTTCTATGGCAGACGCTATCTAGACGGTTTGCAGCCATCAACAGGATTGCAATGGGTCTCACTTTTCTTACCTTACAGTAAAATTCCTGCAGGTGCTTTTTGACGGTGACGTATTATATGAAAAAATGGAGCGTTTTTTTGAACTGTGAGTATCATTTTTATCTTGTGGATGGGTAGTCGGAAACGTTGAGAACGATTAGAGAACAGTTTTTGACGCTGAGGAACAGTTAGGAACTCGTAAACTGCTGCAATACGCTTTATGAAATATCGCACTTTTCATGTGGCATCAACCCGCAACCACCTGAGTGTGCAGTATCACTTGCTGTCGACTTGTGATAAGGGCGCGAGGTGCCGGGATAATTATAGCTGCCTGACAGGGGAATTATTTAAAAATACTCCGCATTCGTAAAATTACACCCACCAAATGTAAATAGTACTTCCACCCGACGCTCTTCATCGCAGTCGGCACCACCCGCCCGATCATAGTATTCACTACGAAGGAAGCCATGGTCGCCATCCTAACCCCACAGGTGCAGGTGGTCGTTTTGAACACTTCCGTGGGGACGGGTCTGTTGTGCTGAATCTCTCTATTGACCGAACTGAACTTGACTTCCCTCTAAGTCTAATTGACACGTACACAAGAACTAAAGTGCATGCGGCTCCGCCACGCACAACCCTAAACCAACCCACGTGATGACCGCACTCAAATCCGTCCCCACACCAAGGCGGTTGGTAAAGAGATGTAGAGGAATTGAGCGATGAGGGTCTAAGGG
>Ga0307512_10004865_pt1 | contig 14393 bp, 22 predicted proteins | sample 14_EM_MG_FD_200267 | JGI IMG/M metagenome (GOLD analysis project Ga0307512, IMG submission 200267) | Populus trichocarpa ectomycorrhiza microbial communities from riparian zone in the Pacific Northwest, United States - 14_EM | ecosystem: Host-associated > Plants > Roots > Unclassified | place... | reverse complement strand
CAGAGGGAGGGACTTGTCAGGACACAGAAAGAAAGTGACCAAGCAAGGCAGACTCACTTCCTGGAGACCACAGAGGGAGGGACTTGTCAGGACACAGAAAGAAAGTGACCAAGCAAGGCAGACTCACTTTCTGGAGACCACAGAGGGAGGGACTTGTCAGGACACAGAAAGAAAGTGACCAAGCAAGGCAGACTCACAAACTGGAGACCACAGAGGGAGGGACTTGTCAGGACACAGAAAGAAAGTGACCAAGCAAGGCAGACTCACTTCCTGGAGACCACAGAGGGAGGGACTTGTCAGGACACAGAAAGAAAGTGACCAAGCAAGGCAGACTCACAAACTGGAGAGTGCAGAGGGAAGGGCAAGTCAGCACAAGGAAAGAATGTAGGAGAGCAGTGAGAGGTCAGTAATAGAAATCATTATTGATAACAAGTAGTACAACTTACCCAGATTGATGGAAAAGCCATCATGCATACCCTTATTACAGTCTCTGTACTCCCAATCCCCTTCTCAAGGAAACGATGGGTCCTGTCGTGGGACTACACACCTTCATCATTATCTTGCCAATTATGAGAACTCACCATTTGATGGCTTGCTTTATGCTGAGCTCGAGGTTATCGCTCTGTACGGCCAAAAGCATAAGGGCAACTACGCCCGCACTGAGTGCATTGGCAGTCACTTCAATGAGATCAGTACATCGTTGATCATGCTTGTGCATTCCTACAGGACAGGAATTAATATGGGTGTGAATTGGTTAAATAAATCCTCACTCTCTAAACGAACAAATGGTGCGGGTCCGCTAAGGCTGGCCAGATAATATTCATTGAATGTGTGTTCCACCTCGGTGTCGAAGTGAGTCCCTGGGTCACGACCTTCATCCGCCAACTTCATCTTGATGTCACGCTTGAACTGATCATATTTTGTAAAAACCGCTATTACAGGGACTTGAAAAATCACCCATGTCAATCCAATTCATAAAACATTCATTCAGCTAGACATACCATTGTTATCTGGGCAAATATTCGCGAAATGCTTTAAATCGAGTGATGGCCGATCATTGTCCATTGGAATGCAATACCTGGGCGAAGAGAAACGACCTATATATATGACTGTAGACACGAGACACGGTAAAGAACTAACCATATTGCATGCAACCTGTCCCTCAATCGTCTCTCCCGCGACTTGCGAGTGACAAATTCTTGGACAGTCTTCAATTCGTCTTCACTGCCCGCCTCAAATCCGCGGGAGTCGTGGAAAACGTATCCATCGTGGTTCGTGAAGATGAGTTCATCCTCAATGTCGTGATGGCCACGCTGTCAGCAGGATCGTCATGATCAGCTGTTTCCGACAAAGATATGGCGATCCAACCTCTATTGAGGGGTCGAGTTTGACCTGGATAGACGATGAGATTGAAAGTGCCATTGGGAATGAGCACGTACCTGATGGCGAGTACCCCCCGGACCAGACCTGTAGATCTCTGGACTCTCTGTTGTGTCGCAGACTCGCTGTAAAATCGAAGTCTTCCCAGCATTTGCTCTTCCAATGATGAGCACTCTGAATCGGACATTTGGGACACGGGGGGGACTCGGCGACGGAGCCGAAACCGGATCGGGGGGACTCGGAGACGGAGCTGAAACCGGATTGGGGGGACTCGGAGACGGAGCCGAAACCGGATCCAGGCGACGGCGACGAGTACTCTGCTTTGCACCCATGGCACGAAAGTGTTGTGAGAAGAGAGAAGGAAGGTGTTGAGTCGTTGGAACCCGGAGCTTGTTATTATACACGGAGTACGAACATCAGCTGCCTCGTGTGCAGGTTGAGGCATGCCGTTACAATTCACGCGGGTCGATCGGACCGGCCCGGGAGAACTCACTTGCAGGGCAAAAAGGGGCCCGATAAGAACGAGAATGTTCGAGTTCGGGGATGTGGTTGGTCTGACTTGGTCAGCGATTCACCGGATTCACCAAAGGTCCTTATCTCTGACTTTGAATTGCGAACACCCTCTGCAGTGTGAAATCGCCGCACAATCTCAGCACCGTGTACTGTACCCATTGCCCACTGGCAGGTGTCAGCCTCATGGCTTGGGCGGACATACACGAACCCTAATAAGGCTCACTCAGGTCCTGCCCGGCCAAACTCGGGAGCTTCCCCCCCGAAAGATGATGGCATCGTCTTCTGATATACTACGATCCCAGGTGGTGGAAGCCACGACCATCAGACGGGCAAGGTGGGAGTGCGCTCATATTTACGCTCGGGGAGGATGTTAATACTGCCGCCACGGTGGATCTTAACGCACGAAGTTGGCCATTGGGTCGGTCTGTTCCATACCTTTCAGAGTGGATGCGGTCAATTGGGTGTCATGGTTATCGACACCCCAGCTGAGGCGAGCCCTGCGAGTGGCTGCCCCATAGGCCGGGATACTTGCCCACAACTAGGTGTTGATCTGATCCACAACCATATGGACTACAGCAGCGACGCCTAGAGGGTTCGATTTACTTCAGGTAGTAAGCATCCTCTGGAGTTCCCGACAAGTGTTGCTGGCTGCGTCCATTCTCTGGAGGTCAATCGGAACGTCTCAGAGAACAGCTCGCCGCCTTCCGGGGCATCCGTTTCGGTGGTTTGTAACGTGCGCGTTGTGAATGTTTTTGGCAGCATAAATTGTTGTGCACGCTCGCTTGTATTGCCTAAGTAAGATACCCAAATTATCAACAAAGGTCTGAGCCACATGAGGCATGGTCTGGAGATGACAGTCCAACATGTTTTTGGTAACAAATCAAAGAGCAACATGTCCTCCCGTTGAGCCAAACCCACCTGCCCCGCGCAGGGTTTCCTCGAGATCCTGTGAATAGCGTCAGTCAAGTGGAGAAGGTATGCAGGAAATAGACGCCACATACATCGACTTCAACAATTGCCGGTGTCTCGATTTTCTCTATCACCAGCTGAGCTATGCGGTCCCCTTCTTCAACTAGGAAAAATGTCAGCCACCAGTGGAAAGAACTGGATCACTCCCACGCACCAGTGAAGTCAACGTCGGAGTGATTAAAGAGTAGGACGAAGAGGACCCCTCGATAATCTGCATCAATGACGCCTGCACCCGTATCAATCATAAATTTGGACGCTAAATGACCATGAGCACCATATGCCATCAATATCAGGAGAAAGCTTACCGAGGCCACTCCTTGGCGCAACGCGTCCGTATGTACCTGGCGGCACGGCAACGGAGAGTTGGGTATCGACAAGGGCCTTTCCACGCGCAGGAATGATCTTCTTCTCGGCACTTTATACCGCCACGGGAAATCAGCACCGAAAACGCGACGTCCTAGTTTGGGACCCTACCTGTACAGGTCGTACCCGGCGGCGAGCGCAGAACCGCGTGTGGGAAGCTTCGCCTTTTCGGAGAGACGTTTGATGAGCAGGTTGGATACAGAAGAGATTCCTGCTTCAGGCTCAGGAGAGACCTTGCGCTTCTTGTTCTCGGGCTGTTCAGTGGCCATTGCAATCGTTTGTGTGAAGCGATACGCGACCGCCGAAAGGCGCGTTTTAGGGACCACTAAATTGGCGGAGTTTGTAAGCGTGTCAACTCCGATTTGTTCTCTCGGGCCGGGACGCCGTTAGGGAGAGCAGCGACAGCGAACGGGTTACGCGATGCCTGCTCCTGCCTCTGTCCGGGCTCTTGTGAGGGCCACACCAACGATCGTGCGATTACAGAATCGTGCTTTGATCTCTGTTTCTGGCTCCCAAGCGGCTGAATTCCTCAACGGTCTACTCTCTACTGCCGTGACCACGCAGCATCACGCTTCGTCTTATTCGTCCTTTCTCCACGCGCAGGTAAGTTCAGTCGGAAGGATCCATCCCCCGAGCCTGAATTTGCGGCCGATTTAGGGCCGTGTTATATATGATGTCTTCGTTCATGCAAGGCGTGATGCCAAGTCGCAGCCTGCGTATTTAATTGAATACGATGCAACAGCGCTTGCGGACGCACCCGTTCTCCTCTCCATGCTCAAACGCCACGTGCTACGTTCAAAAGTCCGTGTGCGCGATGCTTCGGATGAGTATGACGTCTGGGCAGCGTGGGGAAATAATGTTGCAACCGGCAACGCAAGACGATGGACGCGAACACAAGGCGGCGCAATTGAGCCAGTGTGGGACAGCTGGCCATGGGGGTCCGAGGGTGAGGCCCTGATAGATCGGCGAGCGGACGGCATAGGTTCGAGAATAGTGGTGAGGAAGGGAGATCGGCGTGAGTACACGCAACCTCTCTCTCTTTGTGGTATATTGACTCATACAGGTAGCACAGGAGGCCAACGCCCATGACGAGGGTGTGCCGGACGACTATCTCTTGCATCGGATCATCCATGGCGTTCCCGAGGGTGTAGTTGATATACCACCAATGCGCGCATTTCCAATGGAGTCAAACCTCGATGTTATGGGGGCCCGTAAGTCAGCTTCTTAAATCACTTAGGACCTTGCTTATGCGATAGCCGGAAGTGGACTTTCGGAAGGGCTGCTACGTTGGGCAAGAGCTCACTGTTCGAACATACCATACTGGCGTAATTCGCAAGCGTATCCTCCCAGTACTTCTCCACCCTCCACCTTCCCCCATGGCCCACCATCCCCGAGACAATCGACCCGAACTACGATTCACGCCAGGTCTGAACATTCGTGCGTCGCTCACGCACGCTCCAGGAGAGGGGCGAGTCGCGCGTCCCAGAGGGACGGGAAAACTGCTCAGCACAGTCAACAATGTTGGTCTAGCACTCCTCAGACTCGAGCATGTGGATAGCCTTGAGAAGGGTGATCTAAAGTTTGAGTTACTCAGTGGGGAGGTTGGGCCATCTGGCAACGGTGATGGTGCGTCATGGCTCGTGACGCCTTGGTGGCCAGATTGGTGGCCGAAAGAAGTAGAAGCAGGATAGTATAAGTCGAATATCGTGTTATGTCCGACTAGTAACGGTGGTTACACTCGTCTGGATGTTCCACAATGACTGTGGCCAAGACATAGTCTTGATCATGGCTTGCAGAAGTATGTATGCGACCGAGTCTGTGTGAAAGCGCACCATCCCTGGGATGATACACCAGGTCAGGCTTGGGATTGCCTGCGCATTTCCGCAACGTGAAATCTTGCCAGGTTGGTTTTAAAGAGGGATGAACCGCCTTGTATACGGCTTCCTTTACCGCCCATCTGCGATAGGTCGAAACGCTTTACACGGGTCACCTAGGGGAGTGGGACACACCTTACACCGAGAAAGCGTATTCTCCTTCCATAATCCTCCTTCGGAAGCACCAGATATTCGCGGAGTTCTTGGGGACTGAGGATGCGCCTTGCTAACCGGTTGTCTACGAGATGGCGAGTGAGGCGAGGCAAATGAAGGACATCGACACCGATGCCGAGGATGGCCATCGAAGTTCAAATTCAAAGTAGACGCGTGATGATGATATTAGTTGGTCACTAGCTCCTTTACACTTACGTCCCAGCTCCGACATGGCCATCACGGCATCCATCGAATATATTGCAGCTTCTGCTAACAGGTTCAATCGAACTGCGGCAGCCTCGAGTTCTTCTCTCATCGCCTTTGGCTCAGGAAAGTTTGTCGCGCTTTGGGAGACGCAGGTCAGTTTTCCCTTGACCGGTGTCGTCATCTGATGCGCTCTACAGTCGCCTACTGACCACGGTGTATTCGTGACCCTGTCAGGGCACGACAGGGTCGTGACATGTGTGGAGTTCATTGACGATACCCGGTTCTTGTCCGCAGACGACGGTGGCTCCATAAGGCTCTGGCAAAAATACAATTCTAGTGTACGGAATTGCCCGTATTTGCGTCTTTCATTGAGTCTTATCGTCGCCCTGTGTCGTCTTGTGCAGTGGAATCCATCGCCGAGTGTTCAGGCGCATACGAAAAGCGTTTCTGCGTTATGTATCGACCCACAGACAGGGTGTGTTGTGACTGGCGGCTCTGACTCGCTCCTGAAAGTTTGGAAGCTCGCGGAACAGGGTGTGCACCATTTAATTTCATTATCGACTCTTCTTAAACAAGGTTTGCAGATGATCTGTACGAGGTTGAGACTCTTACGTTGAATGGGCGGTATCCACTATCTCTCGGGCTGGCCAAGCTTCCGCAATGTGATGGTGGGGACTCTAACTCTTAGTATCCGGCAACTGTCTTGATTACCCCGCCATCGCCCATCTGCATAGCTTTGATCCTCGCCGTCGGAAGCACGGACAAACATATTCACATCTTCACGCGGTCGGAAAATACTGTATGTCCCAGCTTGTCTGCATATACCCATCCGCTGAGCTGTCCCTTAGTTTGTCGCATCGGCAAGGATTCCCGGTCACGAGGACTGGGTCCGTGCCATATGCTTTCGGCCTCAGAAAGTGTCATCGGAACCCTTGATCCTAGCATCCGGTTCACAGGACGCAAACATCCGCTTGTGGAACATCGAAGCCGTTACCCGCTCAGCTCCCCAATCTAGCGCCTCGGAAGCTTTAAGTGATGAGCTACTCGACGCTTTCGAGGCGTCGCTGGGTGAGGTCGATGATGGCGAGGAAGGCGGGCGGCAGATCTCGCTGAAGAAACACATGCTGACCGTCAAAACCAGTGGAAACAGGTAAAGTGTACCAGGCACTATGCACGGTCATCTATACTTATTCCGTTCTATCAAGTACGCAACAGTTCTCCATCACGTTTGACGCCTTGCTCGTTGGGCACGAAGCTGGAGTTACGTCTCTTTCCTGGCGCGCTTCTTCTACGGGACACACCAGAGACACACTACTTTCGATGTCTACCGATTCCTCTCTCATCCTATGGTCTCCTGTTGCTGTCCGGTCCGGGCCAGACGGGGGCTCATCTGCTCTCTGGATCAACCAGCAGCGCTTTGGTGATGTCGGGGGCCAGCGCCTCGGCGGTTTCGTTGGCGGTCTGTGGACGGCCGGCGGATCAGAGGTGGTAGCGTGGGGTTGGTCGGGTGGATGGCGGCGCTGGCGGTGTGTACAAACGAGCAAAGAAGCCGCAAGCAACGAGATTTGGACGGAAGTTGGTGCGCTCACCGGGCACGCTGGTCCAGTGAAAGGCATAGCGTGGAGTCCCGGGGGAGAATATCTGATATCTACGGGGTACGTTTGGTGTCCTCTCATAGCGCCCCATCTTCATCTGAACAAGCTCCCAGGTCTGACCAAACCACTCGCATACACACAACCATTCCAGAAAACAAAGGCGATGAGAATTTCACATCGTCGTGGCACGAAGTAGGACGGCCGCAGGTCCATGGTTATGACCTCCTCGGCGTCGTCTCACTAGACCCGTTGCGATTTGTCAGCATCGCAGACGAGAAGGTTGCGCGTGTCTTTGGGGCACCGCGTAACTTTGTCAGGACTTTACGAGGACTAGGCGTGGTTGATTTAGAAGTTGACGAGGTGAAGTCAGCCGCACCCAGCGAATGACCGATTCGTACTCAGAGAACCCCCCATGACATAGGGAACGCTCCCCGTGAGCGCGGCTGTTCCACCACTTGGTTTGTCCAACAAGGCTACGAGCGACGGTCAGCACCGGCTTTCGAACCTGGCATTTCACTGCGATCTTCTCATCATTGGCATTTCCCAGCTCCCCCCGTCTCGATCTCGGCCTCGCGAAGACCATTCGAGGCCGAGCTACCTTCTATCACGTTATGGCCAGAGGTAGAAAAAGTGTTCGGTCACGGCTACGAGGTGGGTGTTTTTGAATCTCCGCTGCTGCTTCCTCCAGCGGATGCCAGATAACAAAGGGTTGCTTCTATATGATGTCTCCAGTCCATCGCCATCGGCGTCTCCTCGTCTCGCAAGCTGTTCGCGACGGCCTGTAGGGCCACGACTGCGAAGCACGCCGTAGTTCGGATCTACGATACGGAAACATTCCGGCCATTCGGGCGGCCACTCGAAGGCCACACCCTCACCGTGACACGCATCGCGTTCAGTCCGGACGACCAGTTCGTCCTGACCGTCTCTCGCGATAGGTCATGGCACCTGTTCCAAAAGGAAGAGTCCGGTAGGAACTGTTTTGGTTGCTCGAATCCCGCAGGAGGCACCCTGACTTATATTCCTAGGATATGCACCAATCGCTATGGACAAGTCACACACTCGGATAATTTGGGACTGTGCATGGGCACCCGACGGGACGGTCTTCGCCACTGCATCCCGGGACAAGACGGTTCGAGTAGATTTTCGATTCTTTAACGTGTATCTTCTAAGACGAACCATCGAGACAGGTCAAGATATGGCAACCTCTCGACGGAAATGTCATCAAATGGAAAACAATGGCAGATTTCAAGTTGGCCGAAGCCGCCACTGCCGTCGCGTTCGCGCCTTTAGATGAGTCGAATGAGTGCGTCAATCTCGTACCATTTTGGAGATGTGCTGCTGACAGTCTTTCATAAGACGGATGTTGGCCGTTGGACTAGAGACTGGAAACATATTACTATTCACCTCTACTGATGGCGTGAATTGGAAAATGTCGCTTGAGATCGACGCCGGGTATGTAGCTTACGACAACTTGGTGGAACTCGGTTCACGAGTAAGAATTCTAGATTGGCGCATATAGATCACATCCATCAGCTAGCCTGGCGACCAGGAAAGCAAACCACAGAGGACAGACAGATCGCAAGTTGTGCGGAAGATGGTACATTGAAGATATATGTAGTCCACAGGGATGTGAATTAAGCTTTCCAGATCTGAACGTAGTAAAAAAAAGATGAAAAAGGGGAGGACAAAATTATACACGGGGGTTGCGAGACAGGTTAATTCCAAGACCATAGGGAGCAAGTAGTAGTGAAACAGTTTTCGGGTAGATGGTGGGTGCAAAGGGTATAGAACAGAATACGCAATGCGATTTGATATAACAGCAGCAAAGCACGGAGTCGTCAGCGATCCAAGAGGATAGGTGTGTACTTAGGGATACAAGAACGGCCTGGAATGTCGAGAGGAAAAGTCGGTTCGAGTTCAGACGATGTGGCGCAAGCTCATGGGAACTTCGGGCTAGACACAAATGAGTTGTAGCATAAGCGGGCCTGCGACAACGACTAAAAACGTGTGAAACATACGCATTTGATCCTAAAAATAGCAGAGGATTAGCCAGGAAAAGGATCAGAAGTAAACACCGCCGACGTACTTATAGAAGCACTCTATGGATCGGAGCATCTCAACATCTCCACCAGTGGCGGTAACAAAGTTGACGACGACGCCAGCACGGGAATGACTAGGGGCAATTGCAGCGGCGACACTAGCGAGAGGAGACGTCAACTCAAGAGCGACAGAATAGGGTCATGTGCCATACCGATGTGCGTATTCTTCGACGGCTTTCGGCAGATCTTAAATAGTGCGGTCATATCAGCATCGATTATCCGAGTCCCTGAATTCGATCGGGTACTCACCGTAGTTGATGATGAGGGGAACGTGGGGGACCTCAGGATTTTTAACCTGAACGTCGTACACGACGAGGATCTTCGTCGTCAGCTGCCTCACCAGCCCAGCCGCTGGACTTCTAAACCGGTTCAGGGCGGAGAGCTTTGTCGCGGCGTTCATGTCACCGTGCTGTAGGGTCGGTTGTCAAGTCAAAAAATATCCGTCAGGGATTGCCGTAATCAACGCACCAGAGGAATAGCCTCGAGGCCACGGCTGGCCAGCTTGTACACGACGGAATCCAGCGCGTTCATTCCACCAACGTGGACGATAGCTTGCAAATTCTCGATGTCTTCAAAGAGATCACTGAGAGCATCCAACTTCCACTCGCGCGCCTGTTGCGTCTCGGCGCTGGAGAGACCCCGCCCAGAACCAATAATGCCTAAACCGTCACCTGACAGCGGTGCCTGGGCCTCGGAGCGTCCACCAGCGGTGAAGGCGAGATATAGGTAAAACTGCCGCAGACCGCGTGCACCCTGACTCGTGTCGGCATGCGTCACGTTGCCGTCGCGCCGAACGAGGACGCGGACGGGTTCGCGCAGCTGTATGGCCGTGGCCAGATTAAGGACGTCCTGGGGAACAGTGTTGGAGAAGAGCGCCGTCTGGCGTTCGACCTGCTGAGGCGAACTGTTCGCTGGCAAGTCGCCAGGGGCGGGCGAAGTTCCCATAGTTGAGTACCGGCGCCCAGTTTGGAATGATGAGTTGGCATCACTCGACGACAACGACGTCTGAGATGCATTCCCGGAAGGGTTGCTTAGCGGCCGGCTCCGGGGTGGCGGAAGAAGTTTGACGATATTAAATATGTAATCATGCAGGTTGCGCGCGATAAGTTGATCCACCTCATCAAGGACCAGGAACCGAACCTGGGAGCTGACAAGTCCGCCAGGGGCAGTGAATAGGGCATGGAGTTTCTGAGGAGTGCCACAGATAATGTGCGGCGTATTCTGTTGCAAGAGACGCGACTCTTGTGCGAGGTCGTTACCGGAGAAAGCTGCGCCAACACCCAGGGCAGACCTGATTCCGATGGGGCCTCCTATATCGCGTATCATGCGCTGCGCCTGCGTGGCTTGATCGACAGTGGTGGATATCATGACCACGATTGGTCCGATGGTCGGAGCACGACCAGCCGAGTTCACGAGAGCAACGTGGATAGCAGGGATCACGTATGCGGCAATGCGCTCTTGCGTCGGCGGTGCTTGGGCAATGATGTCGGCACCTTTGAGTAAAAAGGGTAGCGCACGTTGCTGAATCTTATTTGGAGGACCCACGCTATGCGGAGTTTCAGTGTAACGACTCGACGGGGGTGATCAGAATACAAACCCGAATTTCGTCAACGAGGTCAATAGTTCGGGCGCTAGGGACAGCTGATCCCACTTTGACAGCGCTGGTCCAGTCGCATCTCGAGAAGATGCGCCCCCCAAAACGTCAACAACCTGCCGTCTGCTTAGCATGACCGGTAAACATGACGTCGGCAATGACCTACCCCAGCGGAATCCCTTCGCACGAGCCCAGAGACGGATCGACGCTTGTCACGGAGTAAGGCATCCGAGCCGCGAAGGGCTGAGAGGTTATCCGATGGTCTCACAGGGAGATCTAAACTGCCCGCTGACCAGGTTCGCATGGGTGGGTTGGGCGTGCGGGATGCCCGGATTTCGGGACGATTGGGTAAAGTATGACCAAGATTGTTGCCGGTTAATGGTAGAGAAGGAGTCAAGAGCTGGTTCGGGGGGATATCCTGGGATGGTCCGATGGTGGCGAGTTGACCGCCTGCAAGCGTTGGACCTACGCCCTGCATGTGTTGTTGAGTCTGCAGGGCAAGTAGCTGCCCAACGGAGGAAGTGAGGGTATTAAGCCGTTGCGAGATCTGAATGATATCATCCGAGGGTTGCTGATTTGGTGCGAGGTTACCGGAAATTGAGAGTCTTGCCATGCCCGAGGGCGGAGCACTGAAACTACTGGATGACGAGCTGGAAGGGGCAAACGGATCCTTGAATTCGGGTTGGGAGGTGAAACCCGTCGAGCGGTCCAAGAGGATGTCGACTTTACGATGGACGTCGTTGAGATTGCGATGGATTTCTCGAGTAGACACCTCGCATCGTACAAGCCGCTCCAGGATGTCATTGATCACCGGGGAGGCCCTGAGCTGAGCTTCGAAGCTGGATGAGTAATCCATGGTGGAGCTAAACTGGCCGCCACCGGAGCCCAGAGAGGATACGGGAGAGGACGACGCAATGACCAAGTTGTTGGAGAAAGGCGAACGGGAGCGATTCTGTATCCCAATTGACGGGGATGTCGATTGACGCAGGGTCGAAGGTCCGGACAAGGGCACGGAGGAGCCGTTTTCAGATGGGCTATAACCAGGTTCCTCTATAGCCGAGCCGGCGTCGAGGCTGCTGGAAACGCTCGGCTCTCGGGCTACCGCGGAATCGAAATGTGGAAAATGTTTGGTGGCATCCATGGGCCTGACTATGGACGAGCGACGGATCCAGTCGGTGTCGGATGGCAACTTATCGAAGCGGACTCCGGCATCGTGCACATTGTCCAAGCCTTCACTGGAAGGGCTCGGCGAAGACTTGACGGAGGGGCGATCCGAAGGAGAAAGAGAGACGGATGACATGAAAGCACGGTCCTGCTCATGAACGCCAGAAACAGAAAATGCGATGCTTAGTCGGTCATCCTCGTCAATGGCCCGGCTTCCACCAGGGAAAAATGGCATCGAGGCAGGGTTCAGCGCTGCACTTTTGGCCATGATGGCTCAGAGGCAGAGAGTGGGGGTGAGGAAAGTGTCCTGTCCAGCCAGAATAAGAGTGAGCCGCTTTGCCGTATGCGTAAATAGGAAGTTACAGCTACCTGTGAGGGTAGCCGAAAAAAAAACAGGGCAGGAAAGTAAAGAGTGTTAGAATAATCCCATGTGCTGCGATAGGGGAATGGGGTTGAGAGACAGCGAGTAGCCTCGGTTGAACTGGTGGCCGCTTGCAGTCTCGGTAAGCCGTCGCGGCGTTGCGGCGAGTTGATGCGGGCGGACAACGCAGAAACGCCTTTGGGTGAATTAGCCGCCCTCTGATATTAAATATCCCCCGCACCACTCTAAAACGTACAATACTACACTGTGCTATTATTATAAACATCATAAAGGGCCTAAAAGCCAGTCCTAAGCCCCTTCAACAGGGAAAATCTGTGTTCCTCCAGTGCAGAATTTGTCCACGACACGATGTACTTTGTCACTGATTTCCATCCCAGTGGTGAGATCCAGCGATTTCGGGCGTAACTTGGGGACAAACCTATTTTTTGTAAAGTTGACACCACAAATTTGAACGGACTTCGGAGCGACGCCTCGTTTGGCCTCTGGCAAGCTGAGAAAACTAGTGGCCACCTGCAAGATAAAGTGACACGACAATGAGTGACGTCTGCGAAATTTTGGCCTTTTGCCCACGAACGTACAACTATCTTATTGCCGAGCAGAGCGTCACCATTCAAAGACAAAGCGTATGTCGCGTCATCCACGTTATCGAACAAGACCGTCGCATAAACAGCGCCTCCGGGAGCACTAGATGGCACAATAGAACCGGAGCAGCAACGGATGTCAATCCTGGGGACTGTGCCGTTTGGTGTGAATAGTCGTTCAAGGTCCTTGACTCGGACATCCGACCTCAGCTACTTGGGAATTTAGCCCATCCTTCGGCGGTTGAACGTAGGGAGACTTACATTGCCAACATAGACAAAGCTCAGCGGCGATTGCCTGGATATTGTCGTCTGACAGTTAGGTGCCGCCTTACGAGGCTTACGGCGGAGAGGCGGAGGTGCCTTCCTCGGAAACCTTGCTGACCGGCTCCGACATGGGTGGGGACGAGCACTGAATGTAGTCATTTGACTTGTGGGCTAGACAAGTCTGGGGATTGAACCCAGGCCTACTGGATATATACCAGGTGCTCTACCACTGAGCTACCTGGCCTGGGGACATGGGGACATCAATCTGAATTAGGGGATTGATGTGGATTGCCTCTCTTTTGCCACTTGAATTTGTGGACAGATTGCACATCCAACACCCCCCCCCAATCTGGACCATCTAGACAACTGGCATTCACAAACAGGGCCTATAACCTGTTGCAGCCTATAAATTATGGCCAGACTGGGGATTGAACCCAGGCCTACTGGATATATACTAGGTGCTCTACCACTGAGCTACCTGGCCTGGGGACATGGGGACATCAATCTGAATTAGGGGATTGATGTGGATTGCCTCTCTTTTGCCACTTGAATTTGTGGACAGATTGCACATCCAACAAATCAGTGTACAGGACCATGAACAACCTGTCTGAACCTATTCACTTTTAAGCACAGAGCTACCCCATTGTTGACAAACTCTCTCATGTGGCAGAGACAGAAGAATATGATGTATACTTGTGGTGGGTTGTGGTGATGCCAAGTTGAGGTACTGCACAGTTGTGAGCATGACAGACTCTGGACAGTTCATGAACCACATCTGGATATCTGGATATGGGTGGGCAGTCCGGCACACTCGGCCCGTATCATCATGCCTGCTTGCCACTGAGCGTGACCTGACGGCGTTCATGACGACCAAGGCGGCCAAAGCCAACATAATACCTGCCTACCGGGCTATCCTACGGGAGCTATACAAATCTGTACGTATTCAACGCTATCCCTATTTTCGTTATTTGTTAACTCTATACGTTCTAGTCAATTAGCCCAAGGTCTACGCGAAGTCGGACAACTGTTCTAAACTTCCGCGCGATTCTTGAATCCACGAAGTCTGGTGACTTTCATAACAGCACGCAAAATGCTATCACTTTCTTACGCTCTCAGCGCATGTACAAGGTGTGTCACGTTCGACTTGCCCGGCGACACATCTCCGACCTACGCTTGTCCAGACTCTCCTGGATCGCTACAATCCTCTCGTAGACTTGACAGCCGAAGAGCGTATAGAGGCTACAGCTCACAGAGT
>Ga0307512_10004864_pt1 | contig 14395 bp, 18 predicted proteins | sample 14_EM_MG_FD_200267 | JGI IMG/M metagenome (GOLD analysis project Ga0307512, IMG submission 200267) | Populus trichocarpa ectomycorrhiza microbial communities from riparian zone in the Pacific Northwest, United States - 14_EM | ecosystem: Host-associated > Plants > Roots > Unclassified | place... | reverse complement strand
ATCTCACATGCGGTCGCTGCTCCTGGGCTCAGGAGCGTCTTCCTCCTGAACAACCTTTCTCCTTCCTGCTCCACTCTTGCTAGGCCCAGCACCATTGTCCTGAACGCTCCTTTGAACGCTCCAGTCGAAGACGTAATCGTACTGGTATCCTTCACGGACGAAGAGATCCCGGAAGAGCTTCCTCAAGTAAGAGTAGTCGGGCTTGTCGTCGAACCTCAAGGCTCGAGTGTAGTTCAAGAAGATGGCGAACTCATTGGGGAAGCCACGGCAAAGCAGATCGGAGGGAGTGGTCATTTTCTTCTCCATGATCCTGTCGTACTTCTGTTTCTTGGTGGCGGCCTTGAGACCTTGCCAGGGGAGAGAGCCACGGAGGAAGTACATGAGAACATAAGCGAGTGATTCGAGATCATCGCGACGAGCCTGCTCGACACCCAAGTGAGTGTTGATGGAAGTGTAACGAGCAGTGCCAGTCAGGTTCTTGTTCTCTCTATAGGGGATGTGAAGGTGGGTCTTCGGGTCCCTGTACTTCTTGGCGAGACCAAAATCGATGACATTAACCTGGTTGCCACGCTTTCCAATTCCCATCAGAAAGTTGTCTGGCTTGATGTCGCGGTGGATGAAATTGCGGGAGTGGATGTACTCAATACGGGAGATCTATAGGGTGACAGTGAGAAACTTGTGGGACGATGGGTGGATTTATTACGTACCAGTTGATCGGCAAGCAATAGAACTGTCTTGAGAGAGAATTTACGGTTGCAAAAGTTGAAGAGGTCCTCAAGGGAAGGGCCGAGAAGGTCGATGACCATCGCGTTGTAGTCACATTCGGTACCGAACCACCTAACAAAGGGGACGCCGACGCCACCAGCAAGCGTCTTGTAGACCTTGGACTCGTACTCAAGCTGCGGATGCTTGGCCTTGACTGACTCGAGCTTGATAGCGACCTCTTCACCAGAAATGATGTTGATTCCGAGGTAGATATCGCCTGTTGTTTGTTGGGGATAGGGGGTAAGCGGGTGAGGGCGGTGCGCGTCAGCCTTATCCATCAGGGCACGAGGGCGTAGCACGTACCAAATGAACCGGAGCCGATTTTTTTGCCCAGCCTGTACTTTCCGCCGACGCGGAGGTCGAGTCTATGAGAAGAGGTGTCGGCCATTGGATGCTAGTAAGGTCTGGAGGAACAGGTGTTAGTGACAGAAGCGGCGAGAAATGGAAGGAAGACAAGGGAAGAAGGGATGGGGAACGGTGGGGGATATGAGGGGAAAGGGAAGTGGATCGTGGCCGTCCGAAAGGCGACCGAAGTTTTCTATGAGTGGGTTCTCCGGCAGTCGCCACGATTGTGCGGATGGAGGCGATTACACGTTGTAAGTAACCAGGAGGGCTGAGCAAGTCACAGGGTGGCAGCTGGCTCGGGGAGAGGGAGAGAGGGAGTAGATTAGGACGAGAGAGAGGGCTCGCCCCGAGAAGACAGGCCATGAGGCGCAGCCGGGCAAATAAAACAAATAAAATAGAGAAAAAATTACCGTTATGAAAAGACTTGGAGGTGGATGGGTTTTGAGGAGAAACAGGAGAAACAGAGACGTATTAAGTAGGGAGAAGGGAGAGAGGAGAGGGGAAGTGGTGGTGAGTGTAAGAGGGAAGCGAGGCTGTCTCGCTCTTTACGGTCCACGTCCGCCTTTTCAAGGTCCGACGGCGGCAATCTGCAACAGACAAGTAATCTAACGGTCGACTATGTTTAATTTGTAGTCTCATTACATCTCGAAACGTAGTTCATCACACTTTGTTTGTAGTCAAAACGTGATCCCAATACAAACGAAAACTTACTCGCAATCACACCACCCTTCCATCAACCACCATCTCCCTCTCTGTTGAACAGAGCCAGTCCCCTCCCTTGAACTCATGGCTTACAATAAGCACCACGATCCTTTCCACCACCAACCTCCGGCAGGTTTCGCCGCTCCGGATTACCCTCCACCTCCTGCATCCAACCATTCCCACCATGACAACTACGAATACAACTGGGAGACAAAGTCCAATCGGTCCATCCATTCCGCTCATTCTCAAGCTCACCTTAACCCTCATAACCAGTATGAGATGGTCCCCCCTCCCCTCCCGTACCAGCCGGATTATCCTCCATCTCCAAATCTCAGATTTCCGATGGCCTCGCCTACTATGAGCACCGGCTACTCGGTAGCCCGGGAAAAACTCATGAAGCGCCGGTCTGTGAGACACGTAGAACTGCAGAACGGCAACCTTGTACTCGACGTCAAAGTCCCCTCTCATATTGTTCCAAAGGGCATGGACAACGTCGAGGAAATGACCAAGATGCGCTACACTGCCGCAACCTGCGACCCTGACGATTTCATGCGTTCCAAGTACAGCCTCCGACCTTATCTCTATGGCAGACAGACAGAACTCTTCATTGTGATGACCATGTACAATGAAGACGAGGTCCTGTTCTGCAGAACCATGAACTCGTGTGTTACCGAGCCCCATTTACGTAGCGGAACTGGTACTGACACCGAATCGCAGGGTTCTCAAGAACGTCGCTCATCTCTGCGGTCGCGGCCGATCAAAAACGTGGGGCGCGGATGGCTGGAAGAAAGTCGCCGTTTGTGTCGTTTCTGATGGTCGGAGTAAAGTCAATAAACGGACCCTCCAAGTCCTCAACCTAGTATGTCCAAAAATATCCGTACCCCAACATCAGTATTTGATGTACTGCTCAGATGGGCTGCTACCAAGAAGGGATCGCTAAAGATACCGTCAACGGCAAGGCAGTCACTGCGCACATTTTCGAATACACCTCGAGCGTTATTTGTACCGACACTGGAGAAACCGCCATGCATTCCTGTCCCGTTCAGATCATCTTTTGCCTCAAAGAACAGAACAAGAAGAAGCTGAACAGCCATCGGTGGTTTTTCAACGCGTTCGGCCCGTTGATTAAACCTGAAGGTCGGTTGACCCTTTATCCTCGCTTCTGATGTGACCGATCACAACGTACAACCAGTCTGTATCCTGCTTGATGTTGGAACTAAACCGACAAGCACGTCCATTTACGAGTTATGGAAATGTACGCGGCCAGTCTTCACCAACGTCTATCCAACTGAGGATATTGTCCCCCAGGTTTTGACAAGCACCCCCACGTTGGAGGAGCATGCGGAGAGTGCGTGTCTCTCCATGCGATCAAGAGAAACGTTTCAGGCTTCTGATACCATCTCATACAGGATCTGCGTGGACACCGGGCGTGCGTGCAGCCTCCTACTCACAAGTCCCCTCGCTGCGTCGCAGAACTTTGAGTACAAGATGTCCAACATTTTGGACAAACCCCTCGAGGTGAGCGATCCATCAGCTGCCAACGTGGCACTGTGCTGCTAGTTGATTTCTGACGACCGACATATTACTCCCCTCTTATACAAACCAGAGCGTCTTTGGTTATATTTCCGTCCTTCCCGGAGCATTCAGTGCCTACCGATACAAGGCCTTGTTGAATGGTCCCAACGGTGAGGGACCCCTCGCCAGCTACTTCAAGGGTGAGGCCATGCATGGAGGCACCACGGAGGCGGGATTGTTCGAGAGGAACATGTACCTCGCCGAAGATCGAATCCTTTGTTTCGAAATCGTAACAAAGAAAAAGGAGGCGTGGACTCTCAAATACGTCAAGTCTGCAAAGGCCTCCACTGATGTTCCCACTACTGTCCCCGAGTTCATTTCTCAAAGGAGGAGATGGCTCAATGGCTCGTTGTTTGCCAGTATCCACGCCACGGTATTCTGGTATAGGATCTGGACCAGTGGGCAAGGATTCTTCAGAAAGTTTGCACTGCAGTTCGAGTTCATATACAACGCGATACAATTGGTCTTTACTTGGACAAGTTTGGCGAACTTTTACCTGGCTTTCTTCTTCGTGCGTGCCACTTCTGTCAATCGGGTCTATTATTTTCATGAATGACTGTTTTCCCACAGCTCGTAGAATCTGCCACATCGGACACCTCCAACGATGCTTTCAACTTCCTGTCTAAGGGAGCTGGTAAGATTGTCTTCGAAGTTTTCCTCAAGCTCTACATCGGTGTTATTTTCGTTGTCCTTGTTTGCTCTCTCGGGAACCGACCACAAGGATCCAAATGGACGTACTCGATCTCGATGATTCTATTTGGACTGTGTAACATCATCACCCTTTGGTGTGCGGGCTACACTGTCTATCTCGCAGTGCCACACACACTGGATGGATGGAAGCACTTCCCCGAGTATGATCTATTTCAAACTACTAAACGAGGCGATCTGTCTCGCTGACACGTTCTTGCCAGGTTAATCCGGGACAATGAAACCTTCAGGGACATCGCCATCTCGCTGCTTGCCACCTATGGATTGTACTTCTTCGGCTCCTTCCTTCACTTAGAACCCTACCACATGTTCACGTCCTTCATCCAGTACATGTTCCTACTGCCCTCTTGTGAGTCCGTTCCGCTCCCCTCCCAGCCACCTGTCGTTAAGCCCCGTCTTACAGATGTGAACATTCTAATGATGTACGCCATGTGCAACTTGCACGATGTTACATGGGGTACCAAGGGTGACAATGGTTCCGCAAAAGACCTCGGCGGTGCCATGAAGGTGCAGGGCAAGGATGGCAAGGAGATGATGGCCGTCAACCTACCGACTATGCAAGAAGATGTCGACGCACTCTGGACCGCTTCCAAGAATTCCCTCAAATATCCTCCTCCGCCCCAGAAGGAATCGCGAGACGCTGCCACGAAGCAGGCTGACAACGACCGGAATTCCAGGACGAATGTGGTCCTGGCTTGGGTCGGAACGAACATGATCATGATCACAGCGTTTACAAGTTCGGCGTTCTTGGCGTGGGTCAACGACAACGTCGGAAGTACAAAAGGAAGCAAGTTCAACCCCTACCTGACCTTCCTCTTTTATGCTCTGTGAGTTCCTGTGTGTCGGAAGTTCTCCGCAGACACTGACGCGGCCGTTCTCGTTCTTTAGGGCTGGTCTTTCTGCGGTCAGATTTTTTGGATCTGTGACGTACCTTATCTTCAGGCTATTCGGTCATTGATAACCTTCGGCCCTGCTCTGTGATGTGTCAGTGGTCTCGAATTGTAGCTTCTCCCATGTTGGATGGCTCTGACCCCCGCTTCAATCTACACCTTTTCGATGGTTGGTTGGTTGGTTGGTTGGTTGATGTATTTTCTAATCCCCCTCCAAAATTCCTTGATTAATTCCCCCATCTACCCTATGATCTGATCCCCCGAGGATTTCTGTTCGAGCCGCCTTCCTTGACACCCTCCTTTCACTTGGTAATCCCTCCCGATCGTTCCGTTCGCCTGCCCTCTCGTGTGACTCACCCATGCTGGATTTGTATCTCTTGCCCCGTCATCAAACTCTTCCCTCCTTTTCGCGTGTTTCTTTGTGGATCCGGAGTCTGCACATCCTCTCATTTTTTTCACACCATATAATCGAGTCCAATCGCTACCCTCTCTTCTGCGATTATTCTGTTATACTATACCCCTCGCAGCGACCCTGTTGCTTGTTTTTTGTCTGTTTCAATTGCCTCCCTTGACAGGGTAGACTCCACAAGTTTGGTCCTTCTCCAGTAGCGGTGGTATTTAGGCCTTTCCTTGTGTTATTTCTCTGCGAAAATTGGAAAGAATGTATGGATCCGCTCAACTTGTTTAAATGTACTTTGAGAACACTGATCGTTCGAAAGCGAGATTGTTTCCTCTACATACATCGCGTCACCGATGGGACTGTAGCCCGACAAATATGCCGTACCCACAGTGGGCGAGCAGGGGGATAAGCTAGAATTATAAGGACTACTCTACACTACACGGTTGTGCTTGATATAAAGAACAATTTGGGATACAGCATCAATCTCCCTCTCCCGACGTGCTCCTGGGAATGTGCGAGCGGGGACGTGTCCCCATGTGGGGGTCATCGATCCCGGATCATGCATTTGGTAATACTCCCAGAGCTCGGGATAGTAGTCGGCAGTCTCCCAGCCGATGATAACTGTGACCTTGAAGCCGTCGACGAGAATGTCGCGAGGAAGGAAGTCGCCGTGAGTGAGGTGAACCTGTGCGTCCGTCGAGAAATAGTTGAACAGCTTCTCGACGTACTCAGGTCCACAGATGTCAAGGAACATGCCGCGATAGTAGTCGAGGTGCTCCGCGATGCTCTGAAATACATGCGGAGGGTTCCAGGGCATAAATCGGTTGTTATAAGGACCGCCGGTGACGGACCCAAGGGTCCCGCCCAGATACGAGTGCGTCTCTTTGAGAACATCGAGAAGTTGATGTGTTGATCAGCGATGTGGTCGAGTTCTGCGGAGGACATGCGGTCAACAACGGTATCGAGAGGCACGTCTGGGCATTCCTCCATGAAAAAAAAACAGACGCTGTCCACCTACTTCCAGGGCTCGACAACAGCGTTGGTGAAGGGGGCGAGATGTAAAACACGTGGTGTGTGAACAGAAAGCCGTCCATGGACCTGGAGCGCACGGACTTCCGCGCAGTAGTCCTAGGTGAACCTGACTAGAATCCCTGGCGCAGATCCGGAGACGGCTCTGCGTTCACCAAGATTGAGACGTTCGAAGGCGGTAAGCTCATCCGCAGTGGCTGGGGGAAGGTGGGGTCACCTGAGAGGTATCGGGAGCGGGTTGAGCAAACGACGATCAGTGAGCAGATAATATCGAGGAACTTACAGATGGCATGAACGAGAGTGGGAGAGAACCAATTGACGATTGGCGGTTTGCGAAATCGCTAGGGCTTCGCCAGGATCGTCTTCCTCCTTACCTTCTCCGAGTCTCTCCCGCCACCTGACCACACTAGCCGCTGTCGGTGAATCCCAGCACGCCACACACATCGCCGCATCCCCGCAGACAATGTCTTTCATTTAGATCTTAATCTTTGTGGCGGGTATTATCAAAGTTACCAATACACGTCAAAGGGCTGTCCCGTGGAGAGGTCCCATCCAGAAAGCGAGCATACTCACGTCCGATTTGGGTTCACCGCGGGGGCGTAACTACGTCAATCTCAATGTCGCAGCCTCGTTCATTGCCACTCTCCGCCACATTCCATCATTCCACACTCTGGATTCAGCCACAGCGCTCCTGTCTCGCCGCTGATGGGCGTGATTTGAATGAATAAACTTAACGATCAGCAGCTCGCAGGACCTCGTGACCTTAGTTCTTTTTCAAACTGAACGCTGGAAACAACCTTTCCCTCCTCCAAACGATCCGTGCGCGTGCCGTGGGTATCAGGACAAGGAACGAGCCAGACAGTTGGGACCGCTAAACTTTTCTTGTGGCGATTTGAACGGTGGGCCACTTCCTTTCCTTTCGTTCATTCCGCCACACAGGTGTCGGTTGCCACCATCGGATCCTGGGTATCCGGTTCGTACAGGTTTCGCAACTCCAATCTACGTGAAGTTGAGCTGGGAGGCTCTGTGGCGCTTGTGTGTTCCAAGGATTTTTCTGCTCGCTAACTCCTCAGACTTCTCTTACGTGTCGAGAGGTTTGTTACGAACAAGGCACCTCCATCCGCTTCTGGGAGGATTGGACGTAGTGGCCGCGTGCATTATTCGGGGTGGCACCCCGCTCGAGTTCAGTGTACTTGCATTTCTACCGCCATTGTTCCTCTATTCTTGGACGGTGGACACGGAGAGCCTGTTTCCAAGAGATGTCGAAAGGGTTTATCCGGATAACTCTGATCATCTCCAATCGGGTTAAAAATTATCATCCCGAGGGGCTAGGATCACGCAACTACTGGTTTCACGCTAGAACAAAATTCTCATCAGCAACGATCTTCGGTTCGCACGATTTCCTTATCCTTGCGTTTTTATTGGACTGGCGGACATGTACAGGTTTCGTGACGGGTTCAACATGTACTCGAGATCTCAGCACAGACTGAGAACGTAGCAACACCATGTGCGACACGTACGCGATACCAGGGGACCTACAATGGTGGGGAGGGGGGTCTGGAGGTGATCAGGCGGATCTCGACCACCTCACCCCTTCAACGCAATCCCCTCGATACGACAGCGAAACCAGTTTGATACCCTTGCGTCATGTGTGCGGGTCCCCCGAAAAACAAATGGCCAAGCGTTTCTATCACACTGATTCCAGGACCCCGGCTCGCCACCAGTGTAGAATAACCCTGATCCCTGCCCCCTGGCTCCCTCCGCGTGCTGTCTGGAGATTTCGACCTACCATTCTAATCCGGAAACAACCTCCCCACCCACAGATTCAAATGCTGACATGGTGCCCATGTTTTCTTTCATCCTCCGCGTGCTTGCCGTCCGGAAAAGAGATCGCCGAGATAAATTCGGGCGAACCTCACCTACCGATTTTCCATACGATGCACACCTTAGTTCTTGACAGACGACAGGTGAGAGTCATCACAAGATAACGGCAGATACAGGGACCCCCTCATCTGAAAAATCCGCCGAATTCACAGGATCCCGTAGAAACCCTCCATGTGTGTACATGTTGGTGATCGGCTAGAAAAATGATCACAATCAAGTTTCGATATCTGGACAATTGACAAACCCAGGTCGAATGTACATGGGAAGCAAGCGGTACGCAGTATTCCCTGCCCCAGAATTAAGTTCCGCGGTAAGTTTTAATCCCCGCGAATGCTGTGAGGCTCAACGGCCCCAGGATCCTGTGTAGCGTTGGAGAGGAAGGTTAGGGTTTAGGGTGCCTGGGGAAAGGTAAAGCATACGGTAGACACAAGGGCGTAGATTCTGGGCGATGGGGAGGGTGTATGCTTGTACGCATTGCTGCTAAGCGCCGTTGTGGCGGAAACATATTTAAGGAACCTCGTCAGTCCTTCCCCACCAGGCTCTTCCGCCCCAGCGCAACTCCTCAGCATCACCACACACACCACACCACCACTCGAATACCATCCTCAAATTTTACAATGCCTATTGAGATGCCCAGCTTCTACGAACGTGGGGCAAGTATCGTCTTCGACCCTCCGACACAGCAGCGGGGATACTTGCCCCAGGTGAATGAAAAGCTGGGCCAGTGGATGTCTTGGGACGTTATCCAGACAGGGGGAGACCCCCATCTCCCTGTTTTTGTCTGCACGCCGGGTAGGCATACTTTATCATACTCTCACCGGACTCTCGTCGTGCTGATCATGATCTCCAATAGTTTGTGAGAAAATGACCTTCCGATTGCTTGTTGGATCACATTAATCTCTCTTACACAGGGTGCGGTGTGGAGCGTCTTGACGGATTCGCTAGACAAGGCCCAAGCAAGAAAGCTGCTAGAGAGAAGGCAGCGGAAGCGATCGCTCTCAGCGGCCACTGCGTATGTCGATAGACTACCCCGCCCTTGCTGGTGTTAACTCGTCTCGCTCTAGTAATCGTCCCGACGTTGCTCACGGCACACCTCTGCTCGCTATATCTCTCTGACTGTACAGTAGCCTCTGTTTTGGTCTCCATATATACAATTTTTGTGCTCGTCCAACGATCGGGGAGACTGAACGTACAAAGAACAGGTAAGGCTGAGTTACCCCTGATACGTAGAGAGAAGGGTCCTTCGAGATTGGCAAGGACATGAATCCAGTCGCCGACTTCACATACTCGTCGAGGTCTTTTCAACCTCAACACGTATCCCGCCGACTCCGCCCATATCAATTTTGAAGTCGTCATCACCAAACTCGTCCACATCCTCCTTACTCATTTCTGTAAGCTCGACGCCGTCGATGACTCCTTTTCCCATGGTGATCGTGGTCGTAACACCTGAAATGTTTTTTGTACTTACCAGCAGTTGACCTTTGTTCCGAGTCGATCCTCGATTCGACGTGAGGATGCCGACCCCTCCCGTCGACTGGGGAGATCGTGGGGATGAGTGAGTCGATGTAATGCTAGGGCTTCCTCGATAGCCCCTCGGGACAGACTGCAGGCCGTTGTTGGTGCTGGATCGTCCAGTGTCCGGGCGTGAGGCCTCTGCCCCACGTTCTCGAAGGTCAAGAATCTGACAAAGGAAACGACTCAGTAGACGGCCATCACCGAGGGTTATCTCCTTACTAGCCGGCACGCAAGCACTGGTGATAAAAAAACACTCAAGGGAATGCATATGGCGGACATTGCCTGGCGAGGTCTGAGGGTCGAATGTTATAATAGAATCCAATCCATGGCACGTCCACATACTGAAGGTAGAAGATTCCGTTCACCTACTCCTACTCAGTCAGGATGAACAATCGAGAAATCGTAAGCGACTTGCCAAATTTGCGATGGAGATCAAAATATAATAGAAGACGCCTGGAACCTGGTCAGCACAGCTACCAGACGGTATTTCACTGGCAGAATCACCTTCTCGAATGAAAGTCTGGATGAGCATGCTGCTGGGCCCACCACGCCTTCGCCTAATCATAATCGCTTTTCCAACCGTGATCACGGTCACAATGGTGTCATAAGCGAGCGGCGCCATCTAGATCCTGTCAGCGCCTTTCGAGGGGTCACAAGGTGCAACAAACACACAAAGAATCCTTCCCGAATAAGATTAGTCAGAGATCAATGCGATGGGAGGAATTGTGATTACCAAGGAGATGGGCGGCGTGAGGCTTGGATACGGGGAGGCATGGACCCTGTGTCTAGAGAGGCGCAAGAGATCAGAGGTACGTTGGATGCCAAGACTACTTTACAAACGTGTGGTGGCTTGATAAACGGGAGCACTACTAGTGATCAGCGGATATAAGGATACGACTACCTATAGCTTACATTCCATCTGACTGGTCGCGACGTACAGCTGGTACGCGATGAGTCCGCATAGACAGGCAATCAAGAGGCTCAGGAGGTATATATTCCGGTTAAAAAATGCGTATGTGCGGATAAGCAAGACCACTATAAAATCGAGGGTTCAGCGTTAAGGTTTGGAGGTGGGGATGAAAACAATACCTTCGGAGCCTAACTGGTTCCACATAGCGAGTGCGACGGGTATCTGCGTGACGCAAGGTATCGGAAATGCCCGCGACGAGGATAGCAACGGACACCCACCTTGTAAATCTTGAGGCATAGTTCTAAGGAGTGATCGTTGACGAAACAATACAAGAGGAAGCAGCCAACTGCCAGGACCCAGTAGCTAAAAACAAGTTGAGGGGTGTCGGCACATATGCAAGATAGCCGAAGGAATGTTCTCGCACCGGCAAAACAGATAAGAGACCTTAACTGGAGTCCATGCAGCTTTCCATATGTAACGCCACTCGCGGTTGAGACTCGTGATCCAGTCCCAGCCGACAATGGCGTCTGAACTTGCCCGTAAGCGCCAGCCAAACATGGATAAATATGACGTACAAAAGGCTGAAAAAGTGATGAGATGTCGATACAAAGTTCTGGAGACGGGAGGACGCACCGACAAAAACAAGCTGGGTGCTGTTTGAGGTATAGGGTATAGTTAGAGGAAGATTCGGTGACAGTTGACGTCGTTGGATCATACATGAAGATGAAGTGTTGAGCCGTCTCGGGAGAATCGGTCATGTCCGTAGCGTTAACGGTCGTGAGACGAGAGCGATAGAAAGCAATCTGACGAAGAGAGAGAGCGGTCGAGTGGGGTGAGAGGGAGAAGATAGAGGGAGAAGGCAAGGGAGGGTGAACGAGGGAGAAGGTCATATATACCATTTTCCGGGAGGGAGGGAGAAGCAGAATTAAAGTTCGATTTCCAACAAATTTATCATTCCAGAGTTAAGATACACGATTGAATCGGTCCGACTGGTTGAACGAGTCGGAAGTCAACCCCAGAAATCTCCCGGTTCGTCAGGAAGGCGGATGCGGTCAGGCCGGGTTGGTTCAGTCTTAGCTTCAGGGATATCAGGGTCGCCCGCGTCCTTGTGTCAAGTTGTAAGAGCTAGCGAGAACGAGTGCACTGCACGGTAGTTTGAGAGCTGTATCATCAGGGTAAGGAGGATCATAGACGTCCGTCGGAGATCATGCAAAGTATCGTGCATCGCAGATCGTGTATTGACACCGGGGCGGCCAGTCCCAGCCGAGCGTGTCCCAAAGTATAAACGTGTCTACAAATCTCTCCAAGATACGGATCAGGAGTCTCGTCGACCAATTATACACAAACACGTGGGGGTTGCGGGTGGCTGTAACGCTGCACATTATGTAGATCATTCTAGGCGGTTAAGACGACGAATGTACCTCCCGTCCCGGACATTTTGACCATGGACTATCCAACTGTGCTGAAAACCACGAGAGCCGGCTGGCTTTTTTCAGTGGGGATGCGGAAATGCCTCCGATAGAGAAGGGGATGCCTCGGGGAAAGAAATACTTGGAGGGGATACAGACGAGCCCACGATCCTGATGGCGCGATTGCACCTGGAAACTCTCAGCGAGGGAAGGTTACGATAACTTATACCTGGGATCTGACAATTGGAAGGACGGTCGGAAGTAGTTCACCCCTTGTGTGTACCCTGGTCAGTCAAACACCAGGGCGGCGGGTTATCCGCAGGTGTTTTATCGACCATGCGCGGGTTGCTCATGAACCGAATGTGAGATCCAACGCCTGGGGGGTTGGAACCGGCGCCGGATACCGGAGATAGGAATGAACTCTACCTTCAGCCTTCCAAAGGGCGGGATAGATATCGCAGGCAATGTCAGGCACGATCGTGGATATTCAGTGGTTCACGAGGTATGACAGATGCCTGGGGAAATAAGCGGCGCGATCCAGTTGAGGAGTTTTCCGGAGTAACAATGGTGGACGCGTTCCATGCAAGACGGAGCTCACTCGGGCGCTGGGTTGACTGCGAAATTCCTTCGGATGAAAGTGACAGAATGCGGAGTTTCTACTCCAGAAAAGTGGAGATGGATGACCTGAGAAAACCTACGAAAGTAACACGCGACAGGGGTATTTGATTGAAGGAGGATAGTCTTCGAACAAAAACGGCATCACTCAGAGGTGGAAGGGGTCTGGCTCTCTTGGAACCATTGAACCTAGGCAGAGCGAGTGAGATCCCATCTAAGTCATAGAGGACGATTTGAGAATGAGATATTAGTTGTAAACCCTACGAGAAATCACGGACCACGACCTCACTAGTCCCGCGAGGAGTAGGTCCCCAGATCAGCAAAGAGACGAAAGTTAGCAATTACTCACAAATCCATTTCCACCCTGCAACGGAATCAGCACACGGCAATCTGCGGTCGATAATTTGGTTCACCCTATGCAACCATCAATAGCATACTTCTTTGCCAACCCGTAGCTATCCTTAATACGACGCGCCCCGGAGGGTTTCGGTACGATACCGCCACAGAATAGGAGGTTTTGAGTGTCCTATGTGTCCTGCAGCGCTGGAACCGTCGAAGTAGATGAGGCAAAGGATCCTTGTGATGGCATACGTCGATATGTAACACCTCCCAAAGCAGAAACGTATGAATTTTATGGATCGGTCGCGAGCCGTTCGAGCTTGGCAGGCATTTAGTCGATGAGGTACCACCAATGGCCGAAAGTTGAACCGAGCTAGAAATGCGGATAATCAGAGTGCTCGGCTGTGCATGCTCAGGATACTAATGAGGGCCGGTCGTCGTATCGCCTCTGGCGGCCATCGTTGGAGGAAGGACCTTTCGGTGTGGGCACCAGCTTTTCGTGCAAAAAGTCTGCCAGATTGTTGCGGATCTTGCCTTGGGGTGGGAAATAGAGGTCGATTTCGCCTGGATCTCGTCCTTTTCGTGCGTTCCTTCGTCCCATCTCCAACGATGACCAGAACGACGGTGATTTCCTCGCTGTAAGGGTCGTCCACACCCATCCCACAGGCCGCGCCCCTGTCCGGGAAGTTCCGGATCAAGACCAGTCCGGCTCGTCTCTGGAGACCTGGAAGCCACGGACTCTACAGACAGGCTAAAGATCCGAAATGAAACAGTGTCGTAAGTCCATGCGCTATAGCCCGGGGTCCTCAAGAATGACCATACCTTCTCCCGAGCGACTAGGAACAGGTTGCCATCCTCATTGACAGTGATTTAATCGCCCTTCCCAGGATTTCAAGTCGGACTTACCACAGCGGGAGAAGTAACAGAGAGCGAGCTATTCATCAAGGAGAGCTGAACGGTGATTTACCGTGTGAATCAAAGGGCCTGGGGTAGATTGCACGACTGGACACTCACGTCCTTGTTATCGGGACAGCTGATGATGGCTCGAAACGGCCCGGAAACCCGGAGTTCCCTTGGTTTTAAATAACAGATTTCCCATCTTAGTAACGGCTCCGTGGCCTTCGTTGGGCATGTGCATGAACGTTTGAACCACCAAACGCTTGCCGACTTTGGTACCCCACGTTGAGACGCCGAGCTATCGTCAACGCCGTCGACAGTTCCGAAGGCCTGAGTCAGATTGTAATTGAAACACTGATATGATAACGCGCCACTTGCTATAGACTTGACTGAGGGAACAGTTGAGTACACT
>Ga0307512_10004862_pt1 | contig 14396 bp, 15 predicted proteins | sample 14_EM_MG_FD_200267 | JGI IMG/M metagenome (GOLD analysis project Ga0307512, IMG submission 200267) | Populus trichocarpa ectomycorrhiza microbial communities from riparian zone in the Pacific Northwest, United States - 14_EM | ecosystem: Host-associated > Plants > Roots > Unclassified | place... | reverse complement strand
CAGCAACACCTACACAAATAAGACCTGGTCAGAGGTGTCCGGGATCGAGTTGAACGATATCAACAAAATGGAACGCGAGTTTCTTGCGGGCATCGACTTCAACCTTTACGTGGACAAGGAGACCTATGTCCGCTGGGTTGGTCTCTTGGAGGGTCTCGTAATGGCAAAGGAACGGGGTAGCCGGCAATGGAGGAGGTCCCGTCAGGCACCACGCGCAACCACTGTCGTGCGACCAGTGGCTCCTTTGACTGTGCCTTCGAAGGGCAGGACTTGGTCCGCCCGTGCGCGCTCTTCCTCTCCGGTTCACCTCCAACGTGGTTCGGATTCGCCCCACTCCCTTGCGAACAGTAACCCCCAGTATTCGCCGGAGATTGCGATAGAGGAAGAATCTCCGCTCCGTTCACGGGGGAAGCGTTCCGCTTTTGATGCCTTCTCGCCCACTTCGGCTGCATTCGATATTGGGCGACCTTCAAAGAGGCCCATCAGTCTTGCTGTTGAAATTCCCCAGCCTGCGGCCAGCAGCGTTCACACGCCGTCTCCCATGGAGTCATTGCAGTCTTTCTCAAAGCTGTCCCTCGGCTCATCACCCGCGCTTTCCCAAAGCACAGAGGGCACCGCCGTGACGGCCTCTGCACGGAACATTCCGCCTCAGACATTGATTGCTTCGTATCGATTGGACCCTACCAAACCGAGACCTGTTCCAAAGGTGCGTGCATAAGACTGATTTGGTCAAATGGGCCTTCATACTGACGCAACCCCAAATAGCACCTGTACTTCTATTCGTTGGCATGTTCCCCCATGGTAGAGGATAGCCGATCACGGAAGGGCCTGTTGCGCTATCACCAACCGCCAGAGTCGTCGGCGCTTTCGTATTACGCATACCATCCGCCGCCGGTGCCGTATGCTATTCATTCGGCCTCGGCCAGCCCTCATCATTCCAATGTCACACTTCCGCCCGTCCTCCCTTACAACACCATGGTTTCTTGGACCCGTAACACGGCTGCGCCTGCCGTGTCTCACGATCCGAGCTACCCTCGCGGGCTTGAGGTACAGGAGTCTCTCCCTGCGTTGCGGGAGATGACGAATGGGACGGTTCCTTTGGCACCTTTTGCTAACGCTGGTCCTCCCGGCGTACATTACCATTACCCTACAGCAGCATACTCCCCAGATTATCATTGGCGTCGGGGACGTCGCCTTTAATTCTTGTTCTGCGCCTTCACGCCGCCACTCTAAGAACTACGGGCACTTGACTTTTTTGTCTACATGCATAACATAATCTTATTGTACACCACCATCCATCTTCCCACACGCTCGCATACAACCTACTTTCTGCATTTTCGGACTCGTTCAATTCATCCCAACACGCATGTCAATTTTCACCACAATTCCACAGAAGCAGCAGTTTTCCTTTATTTTTCCTTTCTCGCATTTGTGTATCACACAACAACCCCCTGGGTTTGATTTCGGTTTACAATTGTGCACGTGCAAACATGATGCAATTATCATATGAGTTACAGTTATAGCGCCCCGGCAAAGGGAAGCTTGGGCCAGTGTCCGAGTTGCCGGTGAATAGAGGTGTAGTGAATGCAGATCTAAACTGCCGATTCGAGCGCACGACGGAAAATGGTGGACCCGACTTGCCGTATTTGTTTGTCTGCGAAGCGCTCCTCGCCACATTTTTTCAATTTGGTCCCGATGGTCATTCCCCTTTTCGGTGTACGGGTTCCATCCTCGGGCTTTTCCCAAGTTTAAGACAGGGAGAGAGGAGAGGGACAGAGATGGGTAGGAGTGCCCTTCTACGCCACACACGATCAAAGGAATCCATGTTGCGCTGCGGGAACGATCTCCGGTCTCGCTCGAATTAACGAAAAGGCACCGACCGACACCTGGGTTGTTCTTTGTCAGTCCAATCCAATCATCGCATCGGGTCTTCTGCCTTTGCGGATGCCCGACCCAACACCGGGCCAGAACCCAGAACTGGGAAAATTTTCCCTTTTCCCTGTCTGTGTCTCACCCATTCCTCACCTTTTCTGGGCGCCCCTTTGCGGCGATTCTCCACTAGTCCAGGCCAGGACTTCTCTCTCACACTTCGTCTTTTTACGCATTCCGGGTGGAGACGTTGCGAACCCATCCCCTGGCGTGAATGGAAAAAAAAAATAGATCAAAGTGCCTGCCCGATTGACAAAACGTTATTCCGTGGGGTCAAGTATCGTTTGCGTGATGGAGGGATGGACCGCAACCCGCTGAACACCACGGTGGAAACGGCGTGACCGACCTTAAACCACCACCATCCCATTTATCCTTTTTTGAACCATTTCCATTATCATTATTTTTTTCGCGCCCCGTCAGCGTCAGCCACACACAGCCCCCCTTCCGTGCCGCACAACGCAACACCGCCAGCAGGGAAGGAAGAGAGAGGGGGTTGGTCATACAATTCGGATGTTATGGAGCCTGATCCGCGCACCGCACTCGCCCCTCTCCTTAGTCTGTCCATTCCCGTCGGACTGACAGACGGACGACGGACGGACGGACGGATCCCACAACCGGGCAAGTTGAAAATAATATCACGCAATCCGCGCTTTTACTTTTTACTATTGTCATGCGGAAACGCGGAAACCCCCCTTTGACACCCGCGCCCAAATGGAACTTTGTTAGTTTAGCGTACAACGTGTGTGTGGTGGTGGACCCGTCCCCTAACCCAAACCCAACCAACCCCAACCTACCCGCAGGCGCACATCTCCGGGGATGAAATTATCACGCTACATTGCACACGCAACGCGCACGCCGCAACCAAGCAAGCGACGAACTCTCGACGCTTCGACGCTTGTCAAATGCTGCCATACCGTATATACGTTACTTATTTTTGTATATGCGGATTCCTTTATGAACGCCAAGGTCAAGTTACATATTTCGCTATATCTACGGCATATTCTCTCCCGCGCGTTCCTCGCGATTCGATTATAGCACCGCAAACCCAATGTTGGTCTCTAACATCACCGTCACAACCCGCATCCGCATCCGAGCCCGAACCTCCGCGCAACGGGGAATGGGTGGAAGGAAGGAGTAGTCGCCTGAGCTCGATTAGTGGCTCTCTCCCTCCCTTCGTTTCGTTTCTTCGCCCATCCATTTTAGCGCCACTTTAGGCTTTGGATCAAAAGAGTGGAGTGGGTTTTTGGATTTATTACGATCAAAAAAATAAAAAAATAAAGTTAAATTAAAATTTGAAGGTTACAAATTTAGGTTATACCCTGAGACCCTTTGTTGGGATCACCGTCCCATCGAATGGCGAACGCGCGCACACGTACGAGTACTGTATGTATCGTGTGTGTGTGCGCGCCGATTTGAACGGGTGTGCCAAATTGCACAATACATCAGAAACCCAAAGGTCGAATCGAATTATACAATTATGATAATCTCCAATTGAAATTTCGTCGTGTTTGGGTTATTTGCGGCTGATGACTGCGCATCGCACTCCAAAGCCGAAGTTGGGGCGGGGGAGGCACCACACAGCAATGTATCAAAGTGGGTTGGTTGCACACCCGGTTGATCTGGGACAGAGAGGGATTTCTCGGGTTCGGGGATGTGGGTAAAACAGTGCAGGGGAAAAAAAAAAGATCGACGGGCGCGAGGAGCTCCAGTGCGATGACCCGACCGGATTCGGATCTCAGGTGTTTTTTGCTCTTTCCTTTCTCGATACTTTTTTTTTTTCGTATGCATGCCTACAGCCGCTACCCCTCACATGCACCGCGGCGCAGTCAAAGGTCAAGGTTACAGTTTTACAAATCCGACGGTCATGATTTCTTTTTTATGGAACACATTCCCTGTTTGATTTGACTTGGAACGCAACGCGGGATAAGGTATCAATCAATTGCTCTCGTCAACATGTGGAGCCTTTGTTTAATGGATGTGGATTGGATTGCTTATTTACTGTTGCTTGAGACAATGGAATGGAAAGTGCATGGAGCGCGCGCCACGCCCGCGCGAACGTTGTATTATTATGGATCTTACACTGAGTTCGAGGGCGATATATGAGAAGAGAAGGAGGTACTTTTTCAGGCCACTGAAAGAGGGATACGTTGAGGGTTAACATTTTTCACGCGGCTCCATGGGGAAAGTGGACCGAGTTGCACGAAATCTGTCAAATCTGGGACAACCACGTCACCCAACATCCCTGCCGTGATATTTGTCGTCTCTCACAAGGGGCTTAGCATGACCACGCTGCGGGAAAGCGACTGGACCCGAGTCGAGCCGTAAATAACGAATGTTGGCACCTTAGGATGCGACCTGGACTTCCGCATAAAAAGATCCATATACTGAACTGACTACATATATCATAGCACTGACGGCACGGGAAGCACCCTGTCTTCGGACTCTAGTTCTCTAGGTGCCACCGATCTGATTGCAAGCGGTGATTGGACGGTCCCGCGGGAGGGGAGGGTCATTTCATCCCTGTCTGTCCTTTTCTTTCGAACAAATGATGTTAGGACCGATAAGTGCCAGCGGACTCCTTGAGCTCCTATTCCAAAGCCCGTTTTTTTTCCACGTCGCTCTTCTGTTCTGGGCCCTCTCTACTCGACTCGGGACTTCCGGGGTTTGAAAAAGCACGCGGCGCGGCTGAGAGGGACGGCTCTGTGACAGGTCAACCTTGTCCAGGCAGGTGGGAACGTAACGATCCGAGTCACGGACACCAGATCCGGCTAGCAGTGGGCAGGAACATGCAAGGTTTGGAAAGGGTGGTGTCCGACCTAGCCGTAGCGCGTGATCTTTGCCATCATCGCCGCCAGCGATGCGATCCATGCCTCCACACCCCCTCCAAACCATTACCGCCCGAGACCCGTGCTGTGAGTCAGTGGAACCCCCTTCTTAGGTTTGACATAACAGGCTGCAACAGATCGGCCCTGAAACAGAGCAAAACAGATTATTATGATAGGTCGCGTCGTGCCGCCCGCCGATGTGATCATCATCCCATTGGACGTGGACCGCCAAGATATGAACAATGAACACAAAAGCGTTGTTCCACCCCCTTTCATTTCATTGGAGGCCTAATAAAAGCCCTTTTGACCCATTGGGGCCACCGACAAGTCCGAGACTGGCAAATCGGCCTCCGCGAGCGCCACAGGTCAGAACTGCGGCGTGTGATCCCCTTCGGAAACGGATGCCTTTCGCTTTGCTTCCTGGGCGGCTGCCACTTCGGCGCGCAGGCGTGACATGTTTGCGGCGCCGAAACCTTGAGTGAACTGATAGCCAGACAGGAATCCAGTGACTGATGGGCACAATGGTCAAGACGCAATCGCTTCTAGGAACTCTGCCGAGAGGAAATAGGAAAGAACACCACCCCCCTGGCGCCGCCATTATGCGCAACTGGTATGGTCGGGTTGATTGGTTTCAGGGTAATTCATTCACTCACGGGTTCCGGCGAGGACAGTGTTGATTCTACTGAGGCCTAATCTGCTCCCGATGATGGCTAAGCGCAGGGCGGTGGTGTTGAGACGGCATGGACGAAATGAAAGGGAAGAGAAGAAGGTGGCGGACCTCCAAGGAGACCAGCAGTGAGGCCTGCGAATGTACCGTCGCGTCGGGCGTTCTAAAGGAAATATGAAGAATGGAGTGGCTGTTCGAAAGGAAGATCAAAATAATCGCGAGACGTACGCCATCAGCCCGAGCAACGGCATCGATAGGGAGTGCATGTTCGGATTCAGACATGGTCGAGTTATGAGGGACCAGCTCAACTGGCACGAGTGGCAAGGCAAATATCTCACACAGCCACTACCTCCGCGGGTCAGACGAACCCTTGCTTGGCTTGGACCCGTGGTCTCTCGCTTTCGGCACATCACGCCTTTTGTGACGCGAAACATGTCACACCCCGTTTTTCAGGCGCCGCCAAGCCAGTCGCTCCGAGTCGCTCCCCTCGAACTCAATTTTTTTTTAAACTGTGTCGTATCCCTCAACTGTATTCTGTGTCCTCGTAATGTCCGCCCGCAAGAGGAAGGAACGGACATCAGATTCCCAAATTTTCGATTCCATTCAAGGTAATCATTCACGCGTTATATTGAGCGTCTGCCCAAAACCTCTGTTTTTTTTTCTCTTTCCCCTCTGTGCAAATATAACGACAACTCCGCAACAGATCTCGTCCTAAGAATCAAAACTAAACTTAATCACCGCGCGGACTCGAAGAGCGCTTATCCAGCTCTCGTCACCGAGCTTTACGAACTTTCAACTTTGTCCGAACGTCTCCTCGTTCTGCGTTCCAATTCGAGCGAGTCCTTGCTGGACCACTGTCAAGTTGATGTCCTCGATCGGGAGGGTTGGTCCCATCTGTTCCGCCGTCCCTTGGCTTCCTTGCTCACCCCACCTTGCCCGAATAGGAACTTATTTATGGAACCATTCCAGCTCTATGCGTCTTTTGGCGGGTGACCAGATACCTGCCGTAGTTGCGGCCTGTACGTGTCTGTCCAACAACTTCCACTGGTCATATTCTTTTCTGCCGTCATCCCCCCTTATGTATCCCACTTCTCTACCCTAGTACGACTCGCCGGTTTCCGCCTTATCGAAGCAGGTTTACCCGAGAACCTCGATGTGGACTGTCAGCCTTCCCTTTCGATGCTTTGCGGCCTGGAAATTGAGCGGTCCGCCGTCCCTGCAGGTCTCATTCACATGTTACAATTGGCGAGTAAGACGGGCGCCACTCTAGCAGGTAAGCGTGTTCCTCTTTCCCAGGAACACAGGTCCCACGGTCCTATATCACCCACGTGTGACACCTCATCATTTTTCATCAACTTTCCCGGACGGTTTTATTCTCAGATTCGGGGAAATTCGAATTGGCTTCCAGCGTTTTAACATCTGCCGCCAAGGTGCGTGCGCCCTTGTAAACGGCGCGTGGAGAATCGCCTTGTCGCCCATATCGCGTGCTTTGGTTGTTCCAGTTTGAGCAAAGCCTCCGAAATGCAGACGATCACCAAAATTCGCATCAACAGTCCATAGCGCAGGCAACCGTGGTCTATTACTGCAGTAGAATGGAAGCAGTAAGCCTCGTGCCCCTGCGAAACGTTTCGCCGCATACAATCGTGTTCCGGTGCTGAGTCATATGCCCAGGCTTGGAAGGAAGGCAACGAGAGCGTCGCACAATATATGCTTCGGAACATCACCGGTATGTTATTCCGGTGCAGTGCTTCCAGCGGGCCCCGTGCCCATCTGATCATCCTAGAAAGCAACGTTGAACACCTGGCCAATTTGTCCGCGCGTGACGTATGCTCTTTCCAATTCCACCTCATGTCCGTTACCCTGAAGGTCTGGACCTTTTTTTTTCTCATCAGCGTGAACTGCTGGCTTCAAAGGTTCTCGAGATCGGGAGGTCACATCTAAACGGTGGTGCCCGAGACTGGGACAAGAAAATTGACTCGAGAGCCGAGGAGGCCGTCATGTGGCTGCAAAAGGCGTTCACCCTAGCAGAGCACCTTGATGATACGTTAACTGCCGGCGCTGTCGAATTGAAGGTGTGAAGTCTCTTTTATAGGATAGTGTAGCTGATGGTGGACACATGCGGCCTCAGAGATGCATATTGAGAAATTTAGGTTCACCCGGTCGTTTCGTCCCTGCCCTTCTTCACCTCACGTTTGGGTTGGTTTGTCCTGTTCCCAGCACGTGCCTACGTTCTTTCATCCAGTCTGAATCCGGATAACCTGCCGCGCGCTGAGACTGCCCTGAATGAGTTACTCGATTCGATACCTTCGGACGACGTAAGCACCCATCAAACCCGCGCGTTATTGTTGTCCCCCAGACGTCGCTCCTAGCAGAAGGACGTAGCAAATCAAGAACTGCATTGGTGGAAACTCGCGGTCCTTAGGCGGCGTAACGCCCCCGAGGACGCCCTTATCGAAAGTGAGCCTCAAGTTTGGGTCGACGTCACAGGGTAACAGATTTGGTTCATTACTGATCGCGGCGCGCTCAGCCTTCAGGTCTATCATTGATAATATGGAGTTCACAGAAGACAACGTCACCAAGTGCATCTCCATCTGTCATTGGATTGTTTTGAGTTATTCACCTCTCGCCTTCACATACCCAGCATCCTACTCGATCTGAGGACGTTGCCTCACCATCAGTAAGTTGATTCCGGCTGTTGCTGTTATAATTTGATGTCGCATGTATGTGAAAGACTTGTGGTCAAAATCATCCAAATGTGCCTTCGAACCGCCCTGGGAGCCGTCAACGACTCGGGGTTGCCATTTGTAGATCGTCTTCTTTTAGCTTTAATATTTCACTGCTCCAAGGACGTGGATCATGCTAGGGCGATGTGTGATCTTAGGGAAACCTTTTCTCGTACGTGGGTGCCATCTACGGGCGCATATCGATGCCATTGAAGTTCTAGTGCTGGAGTCTGCCGAATTTGAGCTCCCCAAGATCGGTGCCACTGCCTGTCTCATGGTACGTTTCTTGTAATCTGCCCTAGTGCCCTGGATAGGAACCCTCCACAGTTGTTTTATCAAAACGGGGAGCGAAGGCGTTCTCTCAAGCGCTGTGCAGATGCCGTAGAGTGGTTCCTACTCGGGACACGTAGCGCCTTTTCGAGTGTCGCAGATAGCTGCGCAAGTAAATGTTTCCGGAAAGCCGCCCTCTGTCATATCGAGCAAGAGGAATACGCGCAAGCGTCGGACATAATCCGCCACTGTCCTGGAGAGGAAGCAGCAACGCATTATTTGTCTTTTTTGGTTGCCGTCAAACAAGGTATGGGATACGTTTTGGGGTGTGGTGCAATTGCACAGCCAACCAATTTCCCTTCTGACCCCGCGCCAAAGGCTGGGAAAATGACGGTGAGGATCAACTGATTTCTATTGATAATCACACTGTCGCCGCCCCATGTTGATGCTTTTCCACCCCTCAGCAATTCGGGCGGTCAAGGCGATGGTTCATGGTTCTGGCTTCGACCAGAGAATGTTACTCATGGCCACGCGGATGGCACATGAAACTGATCTGAAGAATGTGCTCCTTTCTGTTCTACAGGAACTCCTAGACTACGTGAGAGCCGGGAAGGCGACCGAAATGAACGTGGAGCCCATTACCTTGGTTCGTTGCATGATCAGACTCGTTCTTCGCCTCATAGCCGATCCTGCAAACGTTGAGGGGAAGTGAGTGGGGATACACCTTCTGATGTATGTGGCGTCCCTCATGGCGGCGCATGGAAACTAGGGACGCTCTGATCGATGCGTTGACCCAGCACTTCATCACAGGTAAGTTATTACAGAAAATCGCCCTGTGGACCTGTTACTTAGGTTTTGCTTGATTGAGCGAGGGCTTTGGTCGATACTGCTTGCAAGGAGAAACGTGTGTCACCAATGATTAAGGATGTGTCCTGGCTGTGGCGTACTGCATACAACTGCGCAGCGCAGGGTTGTACGGAATGGGAGAATGCAGAAGAAAGGGTACCTCCCCTTTTCGACGCGTCACGCGAGGTACGTCGTGTACTTTACCCCGGGTTACGTTGTGATGTGATCCAACCGCATGGGGCCCAGCTATTGAGCACTTACTTGGAAACGGCACTCGAGGTGGATGAGGAGATGCATTTGTGTGTCGTGTTTTCTTCCTTTGCCGCCGCTTCCGCTAGGGGTGTGTTCCAATTCAACTTCCCCGAGTTACTCCGCCCGTTTGACGCCGATTGTTAGTGTTTGCGATGCGCAAAATGGAACCTCAGATAGTCAATTCTGATAAGGTGTGGGGGTCCCTCCCCTTTATCCCCTACAGGCGTCATTAATTTGCCATTGCAACTCAGCTTGAGTTCACCGCCCACGAAATTCAGTCCTGCGAAGAGCGGCTGCGCAAGATCGTGGAGAAGGGAGTCATAAGTTCCAACAACATTCCTCGTGTCACCCAATGCCTCAGCACACTGTTCATATTCCAGGCCGAACTCGCCTGTCGGATGAAAGAATGGCAGGTGATACTCCAAGTTATCGAAGTAAGGCATTCCCTATGTGCTTTCTGTGCTTCTCTGAACAAGTCCCGTTAAATTGGTAGAAGGTCGGACGATGCCAAGCTCCGTTCTGCGACACGTTTGAGGCCATTGCCGACATGCTCGTAAGTGTACCTCGAAGCGGAGAAGAGTGAACTGCCAAGCGAAGTATCATTCAGTGGTCTGCCCAGGACTGCCCTCTCGATGGTGCGAACATCGGACAGGTGGTATATTCCCCACGTCAGCTGACCTTGCCGAATGCAGTTCTTTTCGTGGCATTAGAGGCACGGCCAAACAAGCCTTCCCAGCTCCTTTTGTCCGAACACTCATGTGCATTGATACTCATGCAGGCGATACTCCATGCCAGCCTCGATCGCAGCGCATTGTCAGTCGAGAAATTTGCGCGATGGTTGCGTGCTATCTGTACCATTCTCCTTGCCCGGAACACGGCCCCCGACCGCCTGAAGGCAATTGGCTATATTGAGCAGGCTATAACCGTGCTGGAAGAGCACGGGGGCGATGACGTCGGCGACGAGGTGATGACAATCTAGCCATTCGACCAGGTGACTTACCCTTTCCTTGTTTCCTTCCCTCCCCGAAGACATACCCCATGGACGAACGCTATTGGCTCCTCACGTCTTCCTATAACACGGGGATTGAGTGTCTTCAGTATGGGCTTTGCCTTCCATCTTTCACACGTCTTTTACACATGACCACGTTGCCAAGTGTATGCTTGCTGGATGACGCCAGGCGATGGTTCGAGGCCAGCAGTCGTATATGTGGGCATGTTCCGGACGGCGTTGTCAGAGCAAAAAGGGTGGGTCCCATCCTCCTGTCTTCCTAACTTTATTCTCATTCCCAGCCGGAAACCAGATCACCGAGACATACACTCATCTCATGGATCGATTCGGTTCGTGATCCTTCGTCGCCGGCCTGTATCCCTGGCGCCTGGATGCTGCTCTAGCTGTGTTTGTCTCTGTCGTCTATTGCTTGTATGCTCCGTTATTCTCGGCTTGTCTCTGCCGCTCCTACTACCTGGTATGCACACTCTCAGACACGTGTAGGGAACGGACGTAATATAAAGTTCTTGGTCATCGTGACCCTCCGTGTGCATCATAATCTTTGAGGTGATATAACAAAACACGTCCACGAGTGTTACCAATGGCCAAGTACTCGCCATCTGCCGAAAAATCAACGCTAGAGACGTGCCCAAGCGGCGTGCTGGACGTTGGCCAGTTCGAAAACGCGGTAAGGGACGGGAGGTGAATCTAGAGATCATAGTATAAGGAACACGCGGCATTTTCAATAGCGCAGGACGAGCCATACCAAACGCATCTGGTCCTTTTGTGCCTTGCTTGCAATCGCAAGTACCTGGGAGTCATGGTTGAATCTGACCGCCGAAATGGAGGTCGTGAGGTTTCCTATTGCCTTCAAAGGCTTAGGCCGGTCACTCTTACTCCACGAGGACGCGTCTGGGCCGTACACGTTAACGATCCCAGATTTCGACCTGTGTGTCACGAGAGAAACAAAAAACAACGACAGTTTTCGGTGATCCGCGAAATTACGCCCAAACAAAACGCGGGATGAGACGACCCACTCACCCAACTGCAACATAGCTCCCTGAGCGATCGCCGGCGAGAACCCGGCTCCCGAATCCGCCGTCGTCCTTCCACCGGTGCAGGCACCGCCGCGTGCCCACGTCCCAGAGATACGCTTCTGCGTCCTCGCCGAGTGTCATGAGCTCCCGGCCGTTGGGCAACCACCAGAGCGCCTTGATGCCACCCGTGTTGTTAGCTTTCACGTTACCGACGACTTGGCCGGAACCGGAACGCCAGTCGACGAGGTGGACGTAGCCACGGCGCCCGGCGACGGCGAGAAGATCTCCGCCGCCGTTGAAGGCGCACACGTGCATGCTGAGGTCCGCGTTGTTGTCGCCGTTATTTACAAACGTCGTGCCCCACAACCCGCGCGGCGACCGCGTTGTTGCCCCAGATTGCAAATCGTATGTGTAATAAAAGGGGCGGTGGCCGGTGAGAAGGACGGACGAGCCGGAAGGGTGGAACTGCGCGTTCGTGACGGGTAATGCGGGGATGTGAAGGGTTTGTAGATGCGAGTTGGTGTGTCCGTCGACCTGTGATTTATGATTTTTCGGATGTTAGAGCAAGGTCTCGTGCAAAAGAAAACAAAAGAAAAAAGTCGCGAGGGAAAGGGTTGTTTATTGTTAAGAGCACAAGAGAAAGAACGAGAGAAAACCAACCAAACACGAACATTGAACAGACGTATCCGACGGTCAGAGCTCGCGACGAGCAACATGGACAGTTGCGAAGATGGGTGAAACTGCGCAGCGGTGACCTCTCCCTCCGCCTGCGCAGCCTGGTTGGCATCGCGCAACCGTTCAATGGCGAGCACACCTGGATCCAAACGAGCACGCCTTTTGCGGCCCAATATCCCACCCGAAGACGTGACGAGCGCGTCCAGACCGTCCAGACCCGGCACGTTGACGTCCGCATTCGCGTGCGCATCGGCATCCACCTCTGTACGTCGCCGTTTTCTTCGGGCGGCGGCGGCGGCGGCCCATTCTGGGGTAGGGTTCATCTTGACGAACTGTCGCCGTAGACGCCGTTCATACTCGGGACCTTTGACCGCGTCTTCTTCCGGCGCATCGCGCAGCTTGCGGAGGCGGGCGGAGGACGCGAGAGAAATCTCGAGGGAGGCATCGTCAGGGTCTGTCCACGCAGGTGCCTTGCGGCTTTTGGGGAGGCGAGGGGCGGAGGGTGCTTCACCCCCGTCACGGGGTTCGTCGGAAATACTTGAGTCTCCACTCTGCTCTTCATCTCCGCTAGCTTGAGAATCCTGCGAGTCTTCAGGTGGACCAACGTCAATGTCGTTTTCTGTCATACTCTTCCTGTTCGTTGTGCCATCGTCTACGAAAAAAAGCTTGGAGGGGTGTTAGGCAACTATCACAGAAGTGCCAACGGTAGCTCACATCGGAATCAAGCATTCCCTCTAGCTCTGCCGTGATCACGTCGGCGCCGCCATCCTCCTCCTCCTCGTCTACGTCCTCGATAGCTGCGACACGCCGTCCTCGTCCTGATACGAAAGGCTGTCCGAATAGCAAGCTTTCTAGCCTGCGCTCTTCGTCGTCTTTGTCGGCATCGTCATCCAATAGTGTTGCGGTACCTAATGGGGCAACAGATTCGTGTGCAGGCCTGTCCTTGCGCTGACGTTTCCGAGGGTGCTTGCCCATCGTTTGTCACTGAGAATCCAGACGCAAATTGTGCGATGCGATGCGAGATACGGCCCGTCGATGCCGTCGAACCCTGGTGTCGGCTGACCGGGCCGGTTACCCGATATCTGCCCTGACACTGATCGTCACGGTGTATAGTAAATAAAATAATGACTCGCTCTTAGCCTCTTGGCACAGGAAACTGCAGAAACGAAAGTGAATTGGCTCCTTGGATACAACAGTACGTGAGGAACCCATGTCAAAGCCACTAAACCACTGTTCAACGATCGGTGTAATGCCGGTTCCGTTTTCTCCACTGATCGGTCAATAGGTTCTCTGACATTTCATATGCACATCATTCGTTTTTGTTGGCATATGGCCCTAGACGACGACCATGGATACGACGCCATGTCATTCTACTGCAATCATGATCATGATGTCTCGCACAGGCACCAGTGTGCACAAATGTGGGAACGCGGGGTGATGCGATCACTGATTTACTAACTGGCGCACACTCTCAGGCTGGAGCTGAAACCTACTGTATCTGAGTATCCTTGGCGAATGGGACATCGGCTACTACGTACCGTCGACGCAGTGGCTTAGTTCGGCCCTTGACTTTTACGACACTGCTCCGGTTTCCGGTACACCTCCACTGGGGAAATTGATACCTACCCTGCGAGACAGTCACATCACCTACCATAGGATACCTGGGTTGCGTAGGCTACTTCACGTTCACCTCCCAACATGAAGACCTGTCGCATCAACCACTCTGCCCTTGTAACCCATTGCCTCCTTGACTTAAGCCATGCTAGATCGTGCACGGAATGGCCGGTGATAAGATACCTCTTTTGTTGTGTTTGAAAATCTGAAGCACTTCCGACAGTCCGGGTGTTTTGATGGATGCCCAACTTTTGTTGGTGGTGTAATATTACTTACCCTTGCAAACGAAACGAACTCAGCCGACGAACCATGTCCGTCCGGTGATGTCGTCGTCGAACTTCTCCCGAGCGGGTTCTTTTGCTTACAAACCATCTATATCCTAAAGAATGCATCTATTCCGTACCGTCCTCGCGCTGGTAAGCCAGATAGACGTTCCTCGGGTGCGATCTGATGCACAGTAGTGCCAGTTGACATCGCATCCTGATCGCTCCAGAGATGCGCTTCGTGCAAACCCGCGGCCTCAACTCGCCTCAGGGAATAGAGAACCTCCATGGAAGCTCTATCTCGAAC
>Ga0307512_10004861_pt1 | contig 14397 bp, 12 predicted proteins | sample 14_EM_MG_FD_200267 | JGI IMG/M metagenome (GOLD analysis project Ga0307512, IMG submission 200267) | Populus trichocarpa ectomycorrhiza microbial communities from riparian zone in the Pacific Northwest, United States - 14_EM | ecosystem: Host-associated > Plants > Roots > Unclassified | place... | reverse complement strand
GACGTCGTGATAAATTTTCCTTCACGTTAAGATAATGAAGGTGAAGGGATCGAGCTATGGCGACGAACGCAAGTAGAGCGGGAAGAATCGCCTCCGCGCTCTCGCGGCCGCAAGGCGGAGAGGCCGGCGCGCGGACCGTCGCGTTGACCATCGCGCTGGCCGTCCTAGGGGTCTTCGTGACGTACGTTCCGATCACGGCGGTCAGCGATTCGCTGACCACGATCGGCGCCTCGACCGGCGCCTCGACGGCGGACCTGCAGTGGATCAGTGACAGCTACATCATTCCGATGGCGGCGATGATTCTGTCGGCTGGTGTCTTCGGGGATCTTCATGGCCGCCGCCGCGTCTATCTCACCGGTATGGCGCTGACCGTGCTCGGCACCGTGATCGCCGCGCTCGCCGGCACGCTGAGCGGCATGTCCGCACTTCAGCTGCTGTGGACCGGCCAAGCCGTCACTGGCGTCGGCGCCGGTCTGCTGCTGCCGACCACGCTCGCGCTGATCGCCCACGCGGTGCCCGATCTGCGGGCCCGGGCGCGCTACGTCGCGCTGTGGGCGACCGGACTCGTGCTCGGCATCGCCGTCGGACCGCTGATGTCCGGGACCATCCTCCGGTACGCCGAATGGGGCTGGGTTTTCGTACCCGATGCAGGCCTCGCCCTCGTCGCCGGTGTCATCGCCGCGCTGCGCCTACCGGAATCAAAGGCGCCGGAGGGCCGCCGCCTGGACTGGCCCGGCCAGATCACCGCGACGATCGCGATCGCCGCCAGCATCTTCGGTGTGATCGAGGGCGGCCAGTCCGGTTGGAGCTCGGCTCAGGCCGTCATCGGGTTGGCGGTGGGCGCTGTCGCGTTCGCCGCGTTCCTCCGTATCGAGGCACGCTCGAGCTCACCGCTGTTGAACCTGTCCCTGTTCCGGTCGCCCGCCTTCAGCGCCGCCGGCTTCTCCGCACTGATCGCCCTGTTCGCGCTCGTCGGGACGATCTTTCTGCTCAGCCTGTTCTTCGGTGCCGGGCAGCACCTGTCACCACTTGCCATCGGTGTGCGGCTGCTGTTCATCAACGGCGTCACCGCCGTGGCGAACCCGCTGGTCGGGCGGCTGCTGACCAGATGGCCACCGGTCGCGCTCCTGGCCGTCGGGCTGGGGCTGGGCGCGGCGGCGATGTTCCTGCTGACCGGGATGCAAGCCGACACCTCGATCGGCGCCGCCGCCTGGCGGCTCGCCGTCCTGGGCGTCGCCGACGCATTCATGCTCAGCGCCGTCGCCGTCGCCGCGATCCACGCCGTCCCGCATCGCCTCGCCGGCATGGCGGCAGCCGCGAACACCGCCCTGCGCCAGTACGGTGCCGTCCTCGGTCCCGCCGTCCTCGGCGTGATCCTCACCAGTCGGATCGCGAATGGCGCCAGCATGTCCTCCGCCCTGCACACCGCGCTGGACGTCAACGGCGTACTCCTGCTCATCGCCGCCGTCGTCTGCGCGATGACGGTGCGGCTGGGACGCAACACCGCAAGCTGAGCACCGAATCGTTCCTCGGCTACAGGGTCACCAGCAGCGCCCGCGGTGAGCGGTGGATCATCGCGGGGAGCCCACCGGCAGGTAGCCGCCGAGGCGCCTGAACCGCGGCGAACCCTGACCGGTACCGGCCCGATCACCGGGGCGGCACCGGTCAGGCGAGCCTGCCAAGATCGTACGCATGTCATTGCCGTTGGATCTTGACGCCGTCGTCTTCGACTGCGACGGCCTGCTCGTCGACACCGAAACCTGCTGGACCCGCGCCGAAACCACACTCTTCGCCGAACACGGGCACAGCTTCGGCCTCGAACAGAAGAAGATCGTCATCGGCGGCACCCTCGAAGCGGCCGGGGCGGCGATGGCCGACTACTTCGGCAGACCCGGCGACGGCCCGGTGCTCGCTCAGCGGCTGCACGAGCTCGTGGCGATCGAGCTGGCAGCCGGCGCGAACGCGCTGCCCGGCGCCCGCGACCTGGTGCTGAGCCTGCGCGGCCGGCTACCGATCGCGGTGGCCAGCAACAGCCCGCGTTCCTTCGTCGAGACCGCACTCGGCTCGGCCGGCCTCGACGACCTGTTCACCCATGTGCTCGCCGCCGAGGACGTCACACGCCCGAAACCGGCACCGGATCTCTACCTGGCTGCGTGCCGGGCCCTGGGCGCCGACCCGGCACGGAGCATCGCGTTCGAGGACTCCCGCACCGGCCTCGCCTCGGCCCGCGCCGCCGGCATGCACGTCGTCGGGGTGCCGTCGCTGCCCGGCGTCGTCCTGGACGCCGACATCATCTTCACCGCCCTGACCGACCCGGCCCTCACCGGTTGGGCGGCCGCCGCCGGCACCCAGGCCGGGCCCGCCGGAAGCCGCCCCGAACAGCATGAGCCTCCCGCGGACCATCGAGCCCGCTGACTGGCCGGACCCGCGCGGCTGGCGAAACAGACCGGAACCGGCTTTGGCGATACTGATGTCGGTGCCGCCGAGAAGGTGCGGCCGCGAGGTGGGAGGTGGGTGATGACAGCAGACCAGCTGGCGTACGCCCGCGCCGACCTGCGCCGCCGCACCCACCAGAGCGCCTGGACCCGGGGCCGGATCGCGCACGGACGCGGATAGTGCCGCTGCGCTAGGGATCTTCCTGGTCAGTGCCGCTCGTCAGACTCCGTCCGTGCACTTCCTCACCCGTGAGGTCCACCATGACCATGGCCGATATCTCTCGTTCCATGCCGCGGGACTGCACCTTCGACCCCGCGGACTGGGCGATCCTGGCCCGCTACTGATACCCGGTCGCCGTCTCCCGCGACGTCACCACTGCCCCGATCGCAGCGACGCTGTTGGACGAACCGCTGGTGGTCTACCGGGCCGGCGACAGCGTCGTGGTCGCTAACGACATCTGCCCGCACCGCGGCCGACACAACCGTCTACAACGGCCGCCGACAGACAGCCGACTCAGCCGGATACGAGGGCCCTAAGGCGCCCGGGAGCGTCGCCGGCCGGACCGTGTCCCTCGGGGCTCAAGCCACGGTCCGCGTCGTCGCGCCTACCCCGCGATGCGCGGTGCCGACCCTCGCACAGGGCACGGACCTGGGTGACGACCCGGACGTGCTGCGCACTGCGGCGCGGCTCAACCGGGTGCCGGTGCTGGATCTGGGGGTGCTGACCTGCGTCGGCGCCTACGGTGCGGTCCACCGCGGCGGCCACCTGCGCGTCGGCGATCCCGTTGCGGTGACGGCCTAGCGGGTCGTTCCGCAGCGCCCGGGACGGGGTGTCGGCGCCGGGTGGGATGATCATCGTCATGGCTTGGCTCTTCTCGTATGGCACGTTGCGTGATCCGGCGGTGCAGCAGGCCACCTTCGGCCGGCAGCTCGCCAGCCGGGACGACCGGCTGCCCGGCTACCGGGTGGCGATGTTGGAGATCACCGACCCCGACGTCCTCGCGGTCAGTGGGCTGAGCCATCACCCGATCCTCGTCGAGACCGGCGACGCCGCCGACACCGTGCCCGGCACCGCGCTCGAGGTGACCGATGACGACCTGGTCGCCGCCGATGGCTACGAGGTCGACGACTATCACCGCGTCCTGGTGTCGCTTGCCTCCGGCGTGCAGGCCTGGGTGTACGTGGGCGCCACCCCATGACCGAGGACCTCGACCCGTGGCTGCGCCCGGCCTGGGACCGCGCGGCCCTGTTGATCATCGACACCCAGGTCGACTTCCTCGACGGCGGCGCCAGCCCGATCGCGGGCACCCGCCAGGTGCTGCCGGCGATCACCCGCCTCGCCACCGCGTTCCGGGCGGCGCACCGCCCGATCGTGCACGTCGTGCGCCTCTACGACGGCGCGGACGTCGACCTGCCCCGGCGCACCCTGCTCGACTCCGGCGCGCCCATCGTGCGGCCCGGCACGCCCGGCTCGCAGCTCGCGCCGCAACTACGCGCGCCGGCGGCCCCGCCGCTCGACCCGGACGAACTGCTCGGCGGCGGGTTCCAGCAGCTCGGACCCGCCGAGTGGGCGATGTGGAAACCCCGCTGGGGCGCGTTCTACCGCACCGGCCTCGACCCGTTCCTGCGCGATCTGCCGGTCTCCACCCTCGTGCTGGCCGGCTGCAACTTCCCGAACTGCCCCCGCGCCACCCTCGTCGAGGCCAGCGAACGCGACTACCAGGTCGTGATCGCCGCCGACGCCATCTCCGGCCTGCAGCCGTGGCACCTGCCCGAGGCCGAGAACATCGGCGTGCTGCCCGCCACCACCGCCACCATCACCGCCAACGTCCAAAGTGGCGAGCAAGCCGACCTTTCATCAGCGCGACCCGCGCGCTGAGACGTTCTGCGTGGGGATTCTCGCCTCGATCCAGGACCGCCTGGTCCTGGCCGAGTACAACGGATCCATGCTTGCCGTGCTTTGCGGCAGTGCGGCGAGGACGCCGACCAGGTCCATCGCGCCGAGGCCCGGCTCGCGGAGGAGGCCGCTGTCGGGGCCGACCGGCTGGCTGCCCCACCCCCGGGTGGAGATCCTGGCGGTGCAGGTCGGCGTGGCGCCGGAGCACCGTTGCGGAGTCGATCCCCGCTCGGGCGAGGTGGCCGATCTCGAAGGAGTCGCCGAGCTGGTCGGCTGGGACGGCCGCCGGGGTCTGCTCGATCTCGTCCTCGGTCGGACGACCGGGCTCAACCGTCCACGGCTGCGCGCCGCCGCAGTGCGGCGTGGGGGTCTGTCAGGATGCTGCCGTGACGATGTTGCTCAAGCTGGTGTTGGCGCCGGCGCTGGTGGTCATGTCGTCGATGGCGGGGCGCCGGTGGGGGCAGCAGGTCTCGGGCATGCTGGTGGCCCTGCCGATCGTGGCGGGACCGATCCTGCTGATCACTTGTCTGGAGCAGGGCACCGGGTTCGGGTCGCGGGCGGCGGCCGGCGCGCTGCTGGGTCTGGTGCCGTTGGCGTTGTTCGCCTTGATCTTCGCGTGGCTGTCGCGGTGTTTCGGCTGGGTGTCGACGTTGCTGATCTCCTGGGCGAGTTGCCTGCTGATCGATCTCGTGTTGTCCCGGTTGGCGCTGGGCCCGTGGTGGGATCTGCCGGCGCGGGCTGTTGCGACGGCGCTGTTGGTGCTGGTCGTGACGGCTGCGGCGGCGACTCTTGGACCGGACCTGACCGGTGTGCTGGCACCGTTTCCGATCGCGACCAGTGTGGTTGCCGCGTTCGCGCTGGCCCAGCTGGGTTCCCCCGGTGCCGTGCGGGTGCTGCACGGTGTCCCTCGGGGGTTGCTCGGCTTCTCCGTCTTCTGTTTCCTCGTGGCTGTGCTGGTGGTGCCGTTGGGCACCGGCATGGCGTTCGTAATCGCCTTGGGTACGACGCTTACGGTGCAGGTGGTGTGGCGAGCGGTAATGGCGCGCTTGGCGCAGCCCGCCCGGCTGGCGCTGGCGGGGCGGTCAGCGGGCGTTGCCGAGGTCGAGTAGTCCCTCGTGGAAGCCGCCGAAGCCATGATCGTGGTCGACGAGGTGGATCTCCAGGATCCAGCGTCGCGGCCCGGGGAGATGTAGTGCTCGATCTCGTCGCCGTTGATGCGTTCGTGGGGGAACTCGCCGGACCGCGTCAGAGCCACGGGCCGAGGCGGGGAGCCTCGGCGGTGCGGCCGGTGAGCCAGCCGGCCAGGGCCGGTCCCTCGCCGGCCGCCACCCGTCTGCCGATCACGTCGGCCAGCAGTGCGGCGGTCAGCTCGCTCGGCAGGTCGGCGAAGCCCACCCCGGCGTCGAGGTCGATAGCGTGCACGGCGACCTCGCGGACGCGCATCCAGGGGATCTCGGTGGCGGCCACGCTGCGCCCCTGCGCGGTGACCACCGTCGCCCGCCAGGCGTCGGCAGACAGGGCGTCGAGCGCCGTGGCCAGCGCGGCGGCGGAGTCACGCACGAGGCGGCGCAACTCGCCGGCGGGGAGCAGGGCGCCGTTCTCGATCTCGGCCGTGCGCTGCTCGGGGGAGGGGTACATGCGTTGCTCGGTCCCGGTCGCCGCCCAGCTCGTCAGGCGGCCCAGGGCGCGCGCGTTGAAGTGCACATGCGCGACGATGTGCCGCCGGCTCCAACCCGGCAGCGACGTCGCGGCGTCCAGGTCGTGATCAGAGAGCCGGTCCACCACATCCAGGAAGGCGGCCGTGCCGGTGGTCATCCACTCTCGCGAGTCCTCCGGAAGCACGACCATCACGCTACCTCGACGCGGTCCTGGCCGAGCCGCTCGACCAGTGGCGCGTCGCTGAACCGGAACAGGTCCAGTCCGGCCTCGGTCCGCACGCTCAGCCGTTGCCAGGACGGGACGACGAACAGGTCGCCGCGCTCGACGGTCCAGCTCACGTCGCCGACCGTCACCTCGCCCGCGCCCTCGAAGACCTGGAACACGCTGGAGCCGACCTCGCGCCGGCCGGCCGTCTCGGCGCCCGGTGCGAGGCGGTGGAATTCGGCTCGGATCGTCGCCATCACGTCCCCGCCGGTCGTCGGGTTGCTGTAGCGGACCGCGGCGTGGCCGGGCTCGACCGTGACCGGATGCCCCTCGGCCTCGAGGGCGAGCTGGTCGGCCAGGGCCCGGTCGGTGTGCTCCCAGCGGTACGCGAGCAGCGGGGTGGCGGGCGCCGGCGTCAGATGGGTGAGCGGGCGCAGGCCCGGGTGGCCCCACAGCCGCTCGGACCGGGAGCGCTGCGGGGTGCTGGTGTCCTCGACCGCGTCCGGACCCAGCTCGAAGAAGGTTGAGCCCGCGTAGTGCTGGAACGGGATGTCGAGGCCGTCGATCCAGGCCATCGGCTGCTCGCTGGCGTTGTGGTGACCGTGCCAGTTCCAGCCCGCCTGCGGCAGGAAGTCCCCGCGGCGCATGGCGACCGGGTCGCCGTTGACCACGGTCCACACCCCCTCGCCCTCCACCACGAACCGGAAGGCGTTCTGGGTGTGCCGGTGCACCGGCGCGTCCTCGTGCGGGTTGAGATACTGGATCGCCGCCCACAGGGTGGGGGTGGCGAACGGCCGCCCGTCCAGCCCGGGGTTGGCCAGCGCGATGGCCCGCCGTTCCCCGCCGCGGCCGACGGGCACGAGCTCCCCGGCCCGGCGCGCCAGCGGCAGCAGATCCGCCCAGCGCCAGCAATGGGCCACCGCCGCCGACCGCGGAGTGCCGGGCATCAGATCGCCGATCTCCGTCCAGAGCGGGACCAGCAGTTCCTTCGTGAACCCGCGGTACAACTCCTCCAGCGCCGCGCTGCGCGGCGGCTGTCCCGGCCCGTCGGTCGCCGAAATCTTGACCGGCGACTGCGCTGCACTCATCGTCTGTCCTCCTCGACGCGCAATGACGCGGAATGACCAGCCTCACGACCCTTTCACTGTTCCTCAGTCAGGGATAACCTTTTCTGCTATGAAGAATCGCCCAGCGTACGCGGTCGCCTCGGTCGATTCGGCGTTGTTGCTGGCCACGCTCCTGCAGCAGGAGGGGCCGATGCGCGTGACCGACGCGGCGCAGCGGCTGGGTGTCTCGGCGTCGACAGCGCACCGGCTGCTCGCGATGTTGGTGTATCGAGACTTCGCCGAGCAGTTGCCGGATCGCCGCTACGGCGCCGGCCCGGTGCTGCGCAGCGGCCCGGTCCGGCCCACTCCGAGCGCCCGGCTGCGCGAGGTCGCCTTGCCGCACATGCGGCGGCTGGTCGACACGCTCGCCGAGACGGTCAACCTCACGGTCCTGACCGGCTCGGAGGTCCGCTTCATCGGGTCCGTCGAGTGCGACCGGGTGCTGCGGGTCGGCGACCGGACCGGGCGCACCCTGCCGGCGCACCTGAGCTCCGGTGGCAAGGCGGTCCTGGCCACCCTTTCGCCCGATGACCTGGCCGCGGCGCTCGGCCACCTCGACGAGGCGACGGCGGCCCGGCTGGTGCGGGAGCTGCGCACCGTCCGGCGCCGCGGCATCGCGGTCAACGACCAGGAGACCGAGACCGGCCTGACGGCGGTCGGCGTGGTCGTCCCGGACCGCTCCGGGGCGCCGTCCGCCGCGCTCTGCCTGGCGACGCCGTCGGCCAGATACTCCCGGGATCTGCTTCCCTCCTGGCGGGCCGCGCTGTCCGAGGCCGCCGAAAAGATCGCCGTGGACCTGGCCGCTAGCTGAGCCGATCGGCCGCGGCGGCCGCCACGCGGTTGCGGCCGGCGCGCTTGGCCTCGTACAGGGCCGCGTCGGCTGCCTCGATCAGCAGGTCCGGCCTGCTGTCCGCGGTGGGCTTTATCGTGGCCACGCCGATGCTGACGGTGACCATGCCGTGGCCCGTCTTGGCGTGTGGTTCGGCGAGGGCGAAGACGGCGGCCCGGACGCGTTCGGCGACGATGGTCGCGGTTTCCGTGTCGGTGTCCGGTAGCACGATGCAGAATTCCTCGCCGCCGTAGCGGGCCACCAGGTCGTAGCCGCGCACGGAGGTGGCCATGGTCTTGGCCACCTGGCTCAGGCAGGCGTCGCCGCCGAGGTGGCCGTAGTGGTCGTTGTAGAGCTTGAAGTGGTCGATGTCGACCATCGCGACGCCGATCGGGTTGCCGGTGCGCTGGGCGTATTCCCACGCGGAGTGCAGCCCTTCCTGCAGCCGGCGCCGGTTGGGCAGCCCGGTGAGCTGGTCGGTGAGGCTGAGCAGTTCCAGCTGGTCGCGGGCGGCGGCCAATTCCCGGGTCCGCTCGGCGACTTTGCGTTCCAGCGACGTGTACAGCAGCGCGTTGTCGACGCAGACGGCCAGTTGCCCGGCGATCAGCAGGACCGCGTCGAGGCGGTCGGCGGTGAAGGCGCCGGAGGTGAGCCGGTTCTCCATCGTCAGCATCGCGCGGGGCCGGCCCTGCGAGAGGATCGGTACCACGAGTAGGGAGCAGCTGGTCAGCCCGGCGAGGTACAGGTCGGCGGCGAACCGGTCGTCGCGGGTGGCGTCGTCGACGACCAGCGGCTCCCGGGTACGTTCGGCGTAGCAGAAGGCGGACAGCGGCACCGTGGCCGCGTCGGCCGCGTCGATCGGCTGGTCGCCGTCGAGCAGCCAGCCGGCCGTCTCGGCGTCCCAGAGCGCGACCTGGATGTCGGTCGCGCCGGTCATCGCGCGCAGGATCTCCACCACCCGCTCGCGCAGCCGGTCCAGGCTCGTCTCCGAGCTGAGGGCTTGGGCCGCGGCCAGCACGCCATGCAGGTCGATCACGTCGCTGGACATCGTGGTGGTGGCGCCGATGGTGCCGCCCTCCCGCAGCCGCCCGGCGTCCGGCCGCAGGCCAGGATACTGCCGGTCCAACTGGGCGACCTTGCCGGTGGCGCCCCACTGCGCGTAGCAACCCCGGGCCTCGCCGAGCAGCGAGCGGCCGACCTGGTCCATCCCGAACGCGAGATGGCAGCGGGCGGCGCGTTCGGTGATCAGCGCCCGCTGCCAGGGCCGGCACCGGGCCCGCACCTCGCGCAGCGCCACGTCGAAGGCTTGCACCGCGGCGAGCCCGTCGCCGGCGGCCCAGGCCCGCTCCGCCTCGACCAGGCGCAGCAACGGCAGAAAGCTGCTGGGATTGTCGGCGGCGCGGGCGGCCAACGAGGTCACGTGCTCGTCGATGCCGTCGAGCAGTTCGGCCCGGTCCCCGTCGGCCGCCTGTGCCTGCCTGGCCAGAGCGAGCGCTCGCAGGCTGTTGGTGAGCGCTCGCTGATACACGACCCAGTTGTACTTGCGCATCGCGAAGGCCTGCTCCGCGTACGCGGAAAGCCGTTGTGGATCGTCGAACAGTGCGGCCGACAGCGCTCGGACGGCGAACAACTGGGCCTGCGCCGTCGGAATGGCGGCCACCATCGCGAACAGTTCGTCCTCGCCCACCTCCGAGTCGCCGAAGCTGCCCGGCAGACTGGTCTCGCCGCGCATCGCCCGCGCCAACTGCCGGTAGGCAAGGAGGCTCGTGTAGTCGTGGTGGCTGCCGACGCGGACAGCAGTGGCCAACCCTGCCTCGGCCTCCGCCTCGTAAGCGTCCAGTTCCGGCGCGGAGTCCAACGTCAGCGTCAGGGATGTGCCGTACATCCGGCACACGGACTGCGCGTCGCCGAACCGTTGCAGGGTCTCCCGAATCCGGGCCGCCTGCTCCGCGACGGCCTCCACGGGTTCGAACCAGGGCGCGGCCGACATGACGAGCAGCATGCCGCCCTGTGCCACGGCCCGCTGGTACCCGCGCGTTTCGCATACCTTCGCGACCCGGCGTCCGGCGAGGTAGCCGACGCGGAAGTCGCCGCGCAGCGCGTTCATCGGGTAGTACGCGCCGGAGATCGGGGCCGCCAGCGCGGCCACCGGCCCGTGCGCCGCCCACAGCCGCTGCGCCTCGCCGATCAGCCAGGCGTAGGCCGGGTGGCCGGACATGAACGCGGCCGCCAGCATCTTCGGCATCACGTCCGCTACGGCAAGGACCCTCCGGTCGGTGACCTCCGGCCGGGCGAGGTCGGCGGTGACCCCGTCCTCCTCAGCCGCCCACCGTGCCATCGCGTCCAGGCAGCGTTCGGTCGCGGCTGGCAGCTCGGTCTCGTCCGGAACCTCGACTCCCAGGCGTCGCAGCAGGTCCAGGCCCAGCGCCACGGCGTCGGCCGGCCGGTTGCGGTTGCTGAGGCCGGATATCTGTTGGGCTGCCGCGCCCGCCAGTTCCAGCGGTTCCGGGTGCCGGCGCTCGATGGCCTGGTAAACCTCGTCGGCCTCGTCCAGGCGGCCCAGTCCGCACAGCGTGGCGTGCCGGTCGATGTCGAACGCGAGCAGGAGCGGCTCGTCCTCGGCCCGGGCGGCCGGGGCGAGCAGTGCCGCGCCGGCGGCCAGTAGGTCTTCGGCGACGGCGGGGTTGAGCAGCCGGGCCGCCCGGGCGCTCGTGTGCAGCAGCACGGCAGCCCGGCGCCGTTCGCCCGGGTCGGTCACCGAGTCGACCACGGCCCGGTACTGTTCGGCGGCCAGCCCTGCCAGATCCGGGCGCTCCGCGAGGCGCCGGGCCAGGTCCAGTTGCAGGCGCCGCCGGTCGGCGGGGTCGCTGCGGTGGTGGGCGGCCTGCTGCACCCGGTCGTGGCGGAACCGGACCGTGTCACGGGCGCCGTCGACGACCAGCAGACCGTCCTCCAGCGCCGGAGCCAACGCGTCCGTCACCGTGTCGCAGGGCTGACCGGTGGCCGCGGCGAGCACGTCCAGGCCGATCTCGCCGCCTAGGCAGGCCGTGGTCTCCAGCAGGGCCTGCGCGGGCTCGGGCAGCCGGGCGATGCGGGCCGCTACCAGGTCCAGCACATCGCCGTCGCCCACATGCCGGCGCAGGACCGCGGCGTCCCAGTGCCAGCCGTCGGCCCCGGCGACCAGTGCGCCCTCGTCGCGTAACGCGTTGATCAGCTCGACCGTGTCGAACGGGTTGCCGCCGGTACGCGGCCCGATCTCGGCGGTCAGCGCGGCCGCGTCGGTGGCGGGCAGGCGGAGCATCTCGGCGAGCATCGTCGTCAGCTCGCCCGCCGGCAGGTTTTGCAGGTGCAGTACCGGCGGGGCCACACCGAGCCGTCCCCAGCGGGCCAGCTTGGCGGTCAGCGGGTGCACCGCGTCGACCTCCCGGTGCCGGTAGGCGCCGACCAGCAGCAGACCGGTGAGTTCGGGGTCGGTGAGCAGCGCGTCCACGAAACCGACCGGAGTGGCCGCCGCCCATTGCAGGTCGTCCAGCACCATCACCAGGGGCCGGGTCGGGCCGGCCACCGCCCGGATCAGCTCCAGCCCGGCCTGCACGAGCCGTTTCTCCTCCACGGCCGCCATCGCCTCGGGGTCCAACGGTGCGACGTCCAGGACCGACGCGAACTGCGGCAGTAACGCGGCCATCAGCGCGGCGTTGTCGCCCAACGCCTCGCGTAGCCGCTGCCGGTGCTCGGCGAGGGCGGTGGCGGGCTCGGCCAGCAGGAGCCGGCCCAGCGCGGCGATGGCCTGGCTGACCGCGTCCGATTCGCCGTCCTGCCGGTACTGGTCGAACTTACCGGTGACGAACCAACCCCCGGCGGCCGTCACGGACGAGCGCAACTGGTCGATCAGGGCGGTCTTGCCGACACCGGGGTCACCGGTCACCAACAGTCCCCGGCAGTGCCCAGCGATCGCCTGCGCCAACGCGTCACGCAACGCGTCGACCTCCGCGTCCCGGCCGACCAGCCGTGACGGCGGGCTCAACCGGAGCGGGAAGTCCCGTTCACCCAGAGCGAACACACCGCCGTCGCCGCGGGTCAGGTTGGCGCGTAGCCGGAACAGGTCGTGCAGCAGCCCGTCGGCGCTCTGATACCGGCGGTCCGGCTCCTTCTCCAGCAACCGCAGGATGATCCGGGCCAGGCCCTCAGGCACCGCCGGGTTCAACCCGGCCGGCGAGTCCGGAATCCGGGCCAGGTGGTCGTGCACCAGCCGGGCCAACTCACCACGCCCGAACGGCGGCTGCCCGGTGGCCAGCTCGTAGAGCGTCGCGCCGATCGCGTACAGGTCGGCCCGTTTGTCCACCGGCCAACTGGTCCGGCCGGTCTGCTCCGGCGCCAGGTAGGCGGGCGTACCCGCGATCTGGCTCTGGTGGCCGAAACCAGGCCGTTCCTCCGCGTACGTGGTGGCCAGATCGAAGTCGATCAGATGCACCTCGCCGCCGACGCCGTACAACACGTTCGCCGGGTTGATGTCCTTGTGGATCACCCCGCGGCGATGCACCTCCGCGACGATCGCGGCAAGCCGGACCGCGACCTCGACCAGCGGCTCGGCCGGCAGCGGACCGTCGTCGGCCAGACGCTGAGTGAGGGCCATCCCGCCGATGTCCCGCAGGATGATCATGCCGTCGGCGGCGGAATCGGAGACCACGCCGGGCACACCGGCCACATCGGCCAGCCGGGACATGACGGCGCCCTCGTGCCGCAGCCGGCGCGACGCGCCGGAGCCCAGCGGGCGCTTGCACACCACCGCGGTGCCGTCGGGCAGACGGGCACGGAATACCTCGGTGCGCTCGGTGGCATACAGAGACTCCTGCACTGCCGTCATCCGCCGCTCCCTCTCCAGCACTCGCCGATCCATTCGGTTGCCGGTGCCAGCCCCTGAGCGGCTAGCGCGATATGGTTCCACTTGTGCTGGTACGGGGGGTCCTGGCGGTGGGCGCCGCGGGGCTGGCCGTCGCGGCCGAGTCGGCGCTGCGCCGGCGCCGTCCGAGCACCCGATACGGCCGGTACGCGGACTGGGTCCATCCGGGTGGACCATCGGCTCTGCCCGCGAACATGCTCGCCAACAGCCGCCTGGCCCGGGCGTTGTGTGAGCCGCTACCGGTCGCCGCGATGGCGAGCACCATCGTCGATGTCGTCTATGTCAATTACCTGGCCCCCGCACACGAGCTCGCGCCTTTGGTGCCGCGCGGGCTGGAGATTCAGCGGGTCGGCGCGGAGCACGATCGGGCGGTTCTCAGTTTTCTGACCTACCGTCACGGCCATCTGGGGCCGGCCCGGCTCGAGCGATTCCGCCGGTTCCTGCCTTCGCCGGTGCAGAGCAACTGGCGCGTGTACGTCACCGATCCGCGCACCGGGCGGCGCGGGGTCTACTTCGTCAGCACCGCGGTGAACCAGATCGCGTACGCCCTCGGCGGGAGACTGTTGTGCGAGGGCCTGCCGATGCACCTGCTGCGCCAGGCATCGGTGGGCACCCGCGACGGCGGCCGGCGGGTCGATCTGCATCTGGACCCGGGAACGGGCAGCGGACCGGACGCCGACGGCGAGTTTCTGGTCGCCGATACTCCCGGCACGGGCCCTTGGCGTTCCGCGTTCGCCAGCTACCCGCAGATGCTGGCGTACGTGGTTCCGCAGGACCGGGCGCTGTCCGTGCAGCCCTGGCACCACCGGGTGACTCGGCAGGAGATCACCGTCGACATCAGCTCGGAAGGTTGCGTGCCGCTCGTCGGTGCGGTCCGCTCGCGGTACGCACAGGCGCTCGTCGGCGACCTCGAGCCGTTCAGCTTCCTCGTCCGGCACGTCGACTTCCGCTTCGACCGGGAGGTGCGCGAGCCGGATCGCTGAGCCGGGCGGATCGGGCTTGTCCTGCCCGGCGCCCGAGGTCAGCCGCTGAGCGGCTTGCGGTAGCGACGGTATTCGCGCACCGCCTGGAAGCCGAGCCGCTCGTACAGGGACCGGGCCCCGGCCGGATCATGACCCTCCGTGTGCAGGCGGACCGGGCCGGCCTCCCGCTCCGCGAGCCCGGCCAGGGTCTGCGTGATCAGCGCGCTGGCGAGGCCGCGACGCTGGAAACCCGGATCCACCTGAACGTCCTCGATCTCGGGGCCGCGGCGCACGGCGACGAAGCCCACCAGGCGATCGCCGACGGTCGCGACTTTGAACAGCGCCAGCTCCGAGCGGCGTAGCCAGTCGCGAAGCTGCTCCTCGGTGGGCAGCTCGAAGAACTGT
>Ga0307512_10004860_pt1 | contig 14397 bp, 17 predicted proteins | sample 14_EM_MG_FD_200267 | JGI IMG/M metagenome (GOLD analysis project Ga0307512, IMG submission 200267) | Populus trichocarpa ectomycorrhiza microbial communities from riparian zone in the Pacific Northwest, United States - 14_EM | ecosystem: Host-associated > Plants > Roots > Unclassified | place... | reverse complement strand
GTCTGGATATGAAGCGGCGAGAATATTCGGTATTATCAAAGAACGTTTCCCAGTGCGTATCATTCCCAATCTTGTTTCTGCCGATGGAAGCAGGAGATAAGAGCACTTACTGACTGGCACATCCGACTGTGATAGATACGTACTTGACCAGATCCTATCTGGGGAGATGACCGAGATTGTTGTGGAAAACATCCACGAGTACCTACGTTCGGTGGGCGAGAACATCAGAGCTGGACGAATAAAGTCAGAGGATTTCATTATCTTCAAGGTATGCACATGGTCCTAAGATCCGATCAAAACGCACATCAGACTCTTTGGTTGACATTTGAATTCCTTCGCAGCGCTTGGGAAAGAACCCGGAGGATTACCCGGATATAAAAAGTCAACCCCATGTGCAAGTCGCGTTGAGGATGAAATCGAAGGGAGGTACTGCCCGTATGGGAGATGTTGTACCGTATATCTTCTGTTTGGGATCCGGTGGCGAATCTTCCAAGACCGGCCAAGCTGATAGAGCTAGGCACCCTGATGAAGTCAGGAAGGCTGAAAAGGACTGTCAGATAGGTGCGGCGCCTGGTCCTTCCTCTGATGCGCTGGTCTCTAAACCCGATCTTTTCTCCCGAGTAACAGATTACGATTATTATTTGTCCCAGCAGATATTGCCACCGATTGAAAGATTGTGTGAGAGGATCGAGGGAACTGATCGTTCTCGACTCGCTGAATGCCTCGGTAAGCCGGTGTTTTCTGGGATGAGCGTTGTAGTCGTTGACCAGAGTTGTACTTCCCGCGTCTTGTGCCACACTGTATCGGATAGGTTTGGACCCTGCACGTTTCCGAAGTCACTCAACTGCGGAAGGCGAGGAGTTGAGCATCACAACCCTCGATTCCCAGATCCCAGAAAGTGAACGGTACAATGATGCGGATCCGCTCAAGATTCGATGTCGTCACTGCAAAATGGAGACAGACTTTGTTCCAATCTATGACCGTCAGGTTCGTTGTGATATCACAGATACTGTTCGGGCTTCATTGCTTACCCGTCTCGATCTCCGACGTGACAGAAATCCCTCTTATTACCCTCGGGGCCGACGTGTCCAGCTTGTCGCAAAGCTCTCGGAAACGCGAGTATTCAAGTACAGCTGGAGAGACAGATCCGAGAACATATATCGAAGTACTATCTGGGATGGACCGTGTGTGACGATTCTACGTGTGGGAACAGAACGAGGATGATGAGCGTGTATGGGAAGCGGTGTTTGCAACCCGGATGCACCGGTCGCGTAGCCTTTGAAGTAGGTCCAGGTCCTTCTATCCGGGGGCGGTTACTCAGTGAACCTTTTCAGTACTCGGATACGCAACTGTACAATCAGCTCAGGTATTACGCTTATCTGTTTGACGGGGAAGCTGCGTTCAGGTGTTCGCGAGGAGCCGATGAAGGTCTGTGCTTTTACCCTGGTGAAACTCGTTCGACACTCACATGAATACAGATCGAGTCAAGGCGCTGATAGATAAACACGCAGAATTCCTGTCGACTCTGAATCACACGGTGAAGAGGTTCTTGGATGAAAACGCGAGGCGCTGGGTGGATATGCAGAGTCTGTTTTCGTTCATGAAGATCTCGTGAAGAGCGAGCTGGTTAGAGAAGGTGTATGCATCTTATTTGAACCCCCTTGCAATCTATATTTTGATGTGGTGGTTATGGCGGTTTGATGCATGTGGCCGACTGGATCTAGGGGTCGGTTCCTGTGGAGTAACAACAAGGACGATTCCCTGGCCCCATCTCCCAGTTGGCTATGGAAGCTATTTCAGCCACCCCCGCGGCCGACTCTAAAAAAACCGAGGCGCACAGGACCCAGCACGTCTCCCGGCCGGGCCGATATTTATCTGGATCCCGACGGCGAGTCTCAACCTGAGGAGATCCTGCTCATTAGTTCGGCCATCCTCAGACCTTGAGCCCCGCACATTTCTCTCACGGCTACCTCAAGACCTGACCGTGGATATGGATTGTCGAAGTGTCGGGATGCTGCCATTTCCCTTTTGAGTGCAGCCATCGATGCTTTGAACCTCGTGAAGGAGGCAATGGACATGACGACAGGAAAAATTGACTAGATAGTCGCCGGTAGTGGGAAACCGTGGATTTGAACACAAACGGACACAGAGGGTCGACGGAGGTCTGATGATTGGAGAGAAAGAAGGCAAGTGGAGGAGACGTGACAGATGGGTATTTCGAGGATCTGTCTCATACGAAGCAATCAGGAAGACCAAGTAAAAAGGAAGTGCACAGGGTTGCACCAGTGGTCAGCGAAAAAAGCCGAGAGGCGGGAACTAAGCGAAGATTCTGGGCGATCAACCTACTGAATCACAGGGTTCTCATTGCACTGCATACCTCAACACGAATACAATCCTTCCGCCAGATTGATCTGTTCGCACGAGGCGTGTCATGACAAAGTTGCCGCTCATCTCTATTAGGGTTCGCGCCCTTCATCACAGCCTTCACACCGCACGGTTCTTTCGCACCCACCTCCAGTTTCGACTATGAAAGCCGAATCACAACGACCTGAGGGGCGAGAGGGTGCTATTTCAGCACTGAACGCAGCCATCGAAGCCGTGAATCTGGCAGAGAAGATCTCTAGTATCCCACCAGCCAAGACTGTTTTTGGCTCCGCAAGCGCCCTTCTTACGATGATTAGGGTATATTTCCTGCCCATCTGCAACCATCTACACCAGGTTCACATCTGGCTAGGACTCAACGGTCAATGAAACGGATTGCGTCGAGCTCGGGTTATTTTGCGCTGATATCTGCCAAGCGCTTGACCGGGGGACGAATGGAAAGAAACCGGACGAGCTCAGTCAAACCATGTATGATGCGATGAATCGATTGACGTTGTGGGTTGAGCCAGCGACATCCATTTCGAACTGTCCACTAAAATACTCTCAATCGTAGGACTGTGGGAGAGATTCAGAGGAAGCTAGTCAAGTGGGGTAAACGGAATGTGGTCTCTCGACACTTCCACACGAAGAACGACAAAAAGATGATCGCGACCTGGAGGTCCGACCTCGACAAGATTCTTCAGATATTTAACGTGTGTTCCGTCATTTGAAGAGAGACGGGTGTTAACTTCCTGCTTCCAGAAGGCATTTACAATGAACAAAAATGTAGCCGTTTCTACCATTCGCCACAATGTCATGAACATCCACGCCCTCGTTTCCGACATTCATCCCAACACGTCGAAAAGCCCCGAGGATAAGCGTGTTCAAGATCTGAGAGTAAGCACCATTCGTGCTTTACCTGTCACTGAGTAACCACTTAACGCTGCCCAGACTCACGCCAGGTTAGCGGTATTGACAATAAATGAATATGGTATCTAACATTTGCGTCCAGTGCACCTGGGCATTCACCGCCTCCGCCGCCGAGAAGCACGCACGGAACCGCTTCCGACATTCGTCACGACGTCGCAAAAGCCCGCGCCATTGTTTCCGAACTCGAGCAAAATGTTACGAGCACTCACACCATGATCTCTGATATCCGTCGCACCATGGCGAAAGGTCAAGAAGGAAGTGATGGTAAAACTCTCTTGGTGAGTGAACGTGGACCGTACCTACAACCGAATACATGCTCATTGCTGCCCAGACTCAAACAAGGTTGGCATCCTCAACTATGGACAGGCCCAATATCTCATATTCGTATAGAATACTCAGTGAATTACCACCCCCGGCGCCAAGAGCCTGTTTCGGTCGTGGGGAGCTGATCGAGAAGATCGTTGGTCTGGTCGAAAACCTCACACCCATCGCTCTCATTGGTGTCGGCGGGATCGGGAAAACGTCCGTCGTTCTGACCGTCCTCCATCACGATCGCATCAAACAACGATTCGGTGACCACCGTCACTTCATCCGTTGTGACCAATTCTCCCCCTCGTGCTCTCACTTGCTTAGCCGGATATCCAAGATTGTCGGTGCGAGTATCGAGAACCCTGAGAATTTGGCTTCTTTGCGTCCATTCCTACCCTCCAAGGAGGTCCTGATAGTGCTCGACAATGCGGAGTCCATCCTTGATCCTCAGGGGACGGATGCGCAGGAGATCTACGCTGTGGTGGAGGAGCTGAGTCAGCTCGACAATATCTGCCTTTGCATCACCTCGCGCATCTCTACTATTCCTCCCGACTGCAAGACTCTCAATGTTCCAACCCTATCGATCGAGGCTGCGCGCGATGCCTTCTATCGGATATACGGGGGTGGAGAGTCGAATCTTGTCGACAAAATTCTGGATCAACTGGACTTCCATCCGCTCTCCATCACCTTACTTGCAACAGTTGGACATCACAACCAGTGGGACGTGGATCGCTTGGCCAGGGAATGGGAAACACGACGAACGAGGGTGTTGCAGACCGACCATAACAAGAGCTTCGCTGCTACGATCGAACTTTCGCTTGCCTCCCCCATGTTCCAAGAACTTGGCCCTGACGCCTGGGCGCTTCTCGAAGTCGTTGCCTTCTTCCCGCAAGGCGTTAATGAGCATAACCTCACCTGGCTATTCCCCACCATCCCCAACAGAACTAATGTCTTTGACAAGTTCTGCGTCCTTTCTTTGACGTATCGGAGTGGTGGATTTGTAACGATGCTCGCACCACTCCGAGATTATCTTTCTCCCAAGGATCCAAAGTCATCTCCACTCCTCTGTGCAACCAAAGAGCGTTACTTCGCCCGGATGTCGGTCAATATTAATCCGAATGAGCCCAACTTCGGAGAAATGCGATGGATCACATCAGAGGACGTAAATGTCGAGTACTTGCTCGATGTCTTCACAACGATCGATGGAAACTCGGACGGTATCTGGGAAGCCTGCGCTCATTTCATTGCACACCTTTATTGGCACAAGAATCGACACACCATTCTGAAATCAAAGATCGAAGGACTCCCAGATGATCATCCTTCCAAGCCAGAATGCTTGTTTCAGCTCTCGCGGTTATTTCACTCGGTTGGAAACTATGTGGAATGCAAACAACTTCTTTCTCATGCCTTAAGGGTCGAGAGAGATCGGAGGAATGACTCTCAGGTCGCTCAAGCATTGGGTCACCTGTCTCGTACAAATCGGCTAATGGGCCTCCACAAGGAAGGGATACAACAGGCAAAAGAAGCTTTCGAGATTCTTAAACGACTCGGTGAAACGGTGGGACAGGTACAGTGTTTGATCGAACTCGCCTGGTTGTTGCGCGGTGACAAACAGTTCGACGCCGCCGAAGAATCCGCATCCCGCGCAATCAGTCTCATCCCAGAGCAAGGCGAACGATTTCTGGTCTGTCAATCCCATCGTACTCTCGGCAATATATATCGGTCCAAGGGCGAGACCGAAAAGGCCATTCACCATTTCGAGGTAGCTCTCGGGATTGCGTCCTCTTCCGACTGGTACGATGAACTATTTTGGGTTCATTATTCCCTGGCAGCGCTGTTCTATGGTAAAGGAAGGTTCGACGACGCAAACGTTCACCTTGAACGTGCCAAGCCACACGCAGTTAACAGCGCATACGACCTGGGTTATGCGATGGAGCTGCAGGCTAGGGTTTGGTACAAGCAGCATAGGTTCGAGGAGGCGAAGTCTGAGGCTCTACGCGCTGCCGACGTTTACGAGAAGCTTGGGGCTGCTAAGATGGTGGAGGAATGTAGAACGCTCCTCTGGCGCATCCAAAAGGAATTGGACAGCCTGATTGCCTCTGGTCAATCTAGCTTTGATTGTGAGCTCCTGCAAACGATGTTATTTCCTCCGCATACTAACATTCCGTTCGGAGCTCAGAAAACGAAATGATAACGTCGATGGGTGCTTCAAAGGTATCCTCCCACAAGTCTCCAACATCTCATCCTCTCGCCCCGCCTTCCCTTAGTCTTGTTTGTCCTTGTTTGATTTCGGAGCTATCACCTTCCATTTTTGGAAATGTCCTATTGTCCCCTTCCTCTCCGTCCTCTCGTCCGCCCTGGTCGTTTACCCCCAGATTACCAAGGTCAGCCTTCCCTAGTCTTATCTCGTGTTGGTCAACTCACGGAATCTTCCGTGTAGGAATTAACAATGAGGGACAATAGAAGGAGCCTTCATTGCGTTCCGCTCCATTGTCCGGATGGCTATTGTCCGATCTAGCTGATACCCCTACAAAAGCATACAGTTTACGACCCACTCCCTCACCCCCTCACCCCCTCATCATATCCACACACTAATTGGCCTGGAGCCAAACATTTCGGTCGCAGCCATCCCCTCTCTTCTCTCACACACTTTTTCTGCCTCGTGATCATTCCAATCTCTCCCACTCCTTCGTGTCGGCATCGATAATGTTCAAAATGTCTTATATCATGTACACGCCCCAGCATGTTCGCCTTCCTGCCTGGCTAGAACCGGCGTCTTCCGGAGCTAGACGGAGAACCGCCAAGTGAGTGCATCGTTTCTCGTGGAATATCATTGCTGATCTATTTCGGTATCTCACCCACGAAACGTATTGGTTGGTGCATAGGAGTATGTTTTCGCGGTGGCGCAACCATCTTCCGTTCCTACCCAGGCGATTCCAGCACCAGGCCAACAGCCCCTCACCCGAACCAGTCCACATTCGAGTTCGGATCCTGAGTTACAATCAGGGTATCCAGCTCTACGGTTGACGCTCGGATGATCGTTTTTAGGAACGCCCTTCCCCACTGTACTACTGTTATTTAAGCGACGATTCTCACCCACCCCACCCCACCCAATACCATTCGGTGAAAGCAAAGTCGAGGGATTTATTGTGCATGCGGAACGAACTGTAATCACGGTGTATTATTACGATTTATGATGTATATGATGTACAAGCGATGTAAAGATACACAATCATTCCAAGTAAGCGGCCTGGCTACCGAGGGCAAATTGACGCCACTCGATCGTGGTCCCCGCGCCGCACATGGAACGACCATCAACTTCAAAACCAAGAGGCGTCTGCAAGTTCTACGAAACCCCTCGGGGTTGTTTCGCCGGAAAGAATTGCAAGTTTCTCCACGGGGAAGAAGAGAAACTCACCCCATACGACAAGAACAAGACATGCAGATACTATCGAGCTGGTCCGTCTCTCTCTCATCGCGCTCTGGCTCGTATCCGATACCGGAACACTGACGGATGTGATGCGTGCAGGGTATTGCAAACGTGGGGATAAGTGTTGGTTCTTGCATGTCGACGGATCCGAGGAGCCCAGTCCACCCGGCTCCGACGCCGAGTGTATCATCTGCTATGATAAACCGGTCACTTACGGTCTCATGGGTGCGTCCGGAAACACCATCCATGCGAATCTGATCTCTAATAACCAGCTATCAGATGGGTGTAGTCACGTACTTTGCGTCCAGGTGTGCATCACCTCCGTGAACTCCAAATATATTCTCGTCCCTCCGATGCCTGACCTCCGCCTCCGCCACGCAGTGCATTCGACAATGGCGTCATCCAAACAACAGAACCGACGATGCGGAAACTACCAACATCTCCTGTCCTTACTGTAGGGTACCCTCCTACTTCGTGACGCCTTCGAGCCAGTTCTTCCCAAAGGGTCACCCCCGACGCGCTGAAATCGTCGTCCAGTACAAGGCCAGCATGGCCAGGGTTCCATGCAGGTGGGGATTAGCCTCTCATCTTGCGTCGATGGCAATATTGTAACGGATTTCCAAATTCCACAGAAACTTCCAGAACTCACCACCCAATCGCCGACACTGCCCGTTCGGCAAAAACTGTTTTTACCAGCACTTGAACGCGGATGGGACACCTTACATTTTTCCGGAGAACTCGAATGTGAGTGCGATTTATGTCGTGCATTTTTGACGATTTGCACGCTGGTGTGTTCACACCGCCCCTTCCCCTCCACTTCTGTGTATGTGTGTCAACACAGCCGCATCGATGGATACGGGTCAGGGATTTGGACGATTTATCAGCGAGTTTGGAGAGGTTGAGAAGGTCTATCCCGGAGGTTTTTGGGAATGATGCTCCACAGGCTGAACAGCAGAGACGGCTAGTCGACCTGGTAAGTTTGGTGTATTCTCATCTTCTGGTGCTTGAAAGCCTAACTTCCGCAATTCTCTAAGGCGTTGGACGTTGGAAGAACTCTGACCCGGTTTAATTTCCCTCAAGCCGAAGTCTTCAACCCTCTTGGAGTATTGCTCGCTCGCCATCTAACACAACTGGATGAAGCGCGACGTGACGCTACGGAGGGAACAGAGGAAGATGACGCTGATGACGATCAGCAACCAGAGGTTGCCGACGCGATCCTCGCTATCTCCACTGCAACGCTCGCGAGAGAACCATCGGGACCACAGTCCACAGATGACGGTGAGCAAGGTGGCGGGAGTAGTGGTTCAGGCGACGGGATCGTCGTGCGAAACTTTCGATTCACAACAGATTCCACCTTATTCCCAGTAAACATCCCCGTAGACTCCATTCGAGTGGACTTCACCGCCGGAAATTTACGTTTCACGGCTGAAAGCACGCTTGGCATCGCTTTCCCGGATGAAGGCTCAAGTGGTTCCCCAGAGGACCAATCGCCAACCACCAATACTGTGGTTGAAGATCAAACCGAGGTTGGGACGTCAACCCTGCTTGAAAGAGTACTGGAAGGTACGATTTTTGCATCCATTACGTGCTCAGACTGATATATGGAGCGGCAGCTGATCTACCACCACGAATCGAGGTCTCACAGCCTGAAGTTTCCGAAGGGTCCATAGAACCGTCCGGGAATGCGATTCCAGGGAGGTCACCTACACCGATCTACCATGATCCGCACCCACCCTTCGAAACGGACGGCAGAGGAAGAGTCGTTTGGAGCAACTCGAGCGAGCGAGCTCGACTTCGGTCGCGATCTTCGCCGCCAGTACAGCTTCGGAAGTCCGACGACGATGAGACGGGTGTGACGAGTGAGAAGGATAATTGCGGAGCTATTGGTCTCGGAATTCGAACTAGGGATGACGGTGATGTGGGTGTCAATGCCGATTCTAATGTCAGCGGTTGTGGACAAGAAACGAGGGGTGGGACTACAAGAGTCCCCTGATACGAGGACCATATCTTTGTAGCACCTTAAACGTGAGGATGCTTGGAAGCTAGTTGTGAAAGCCTATGTACTATTATATATGTATTCTCTTGTTCCAAATGGTCCGACAGGTTCTCGAGCGCAATCAGTTGGATTGACGAAGCAGCTGGTTGAAGCGCCCGAAAAACCCAAAATCGCGTGAAATCCATTCGGACGACATTTCCTCGATTATGCGCAAACTGATGGAATGGAACGGTAGGTGGGCATCCCCGTCTGCCGTAACTCTCGCGAGACATCCGGGCGAAGCTTAAAGTTTGAAGTTTGGTGTTCCTTCTCCCCATCTTCGGTGCTCTCCACCCCGGCGTTCCTGCAACCGCATATGATCGGTTCCCACCCGATCTCTCATGCCCTCCCCCCTCAATGCTGCTACCGCATTGCAGCAACGTTGCTTTCCGATGGCCATATCTCTATTCGTTCCGAATGTTGAATGTCAATCTGTGTCTTGGAAGAAAACATACCGGCGTTACATAATCGTCGTCTCCGGAGCCCCAGTCGTGACATGCCGTATATATTCCTTGCCATTCGCAGGATTGCGCCTCGCGCATCCCCCTTCTTCTCCCTGTCGTCATGCTGCCTCGTAGGAATACGAAAAATGTCGCCCCAAACTACATCTCACCGCAGCCGACGAATGGCTCTGTCGGTGGCAGACGACCCCTGAGCCTGGCCACCAATCGACAGCCTTTTCGCGCATTTACGGCTCAGATGGTCGGGACCGAGTCCTTGGTGCCCGAAACTTCGCCTCGGGGAATCCCTCCGATACCCCTTCAGCCCCTCCCTCACTTGCCCCCCGGTAGCAGTGGGCTTCGACGGCAATCGACTCGACACAACACCGATGAAACCTATAACTCCTCCTCTGAAGGACGTAACCCACCACAACCACCGAACATTGCGCCTATGCCCTCTCCTCACCTGGACTCCAGTCCAACCCATTACGAACCCGCCGGAATATCCGAGGGTATACACGCGGGGGTTTGGCCCACCTATAATAAGGTTTCTCAAGAGTTTGATGAAAAGAGGTTGAAACAGTGGAATGATGATTTAGATGTTCTCCTCATCTTCGTGAGTCTCGTGGTCAGAGCGATCAACGACTTCGATCGAGTTGACACACGGTTCCTCAGGCCGCCTTGTTCTCTGCCATCGTCACAGCCTTCCTCATCAGGGCCCTCGATGACTTAGAACCAAACTATCAACGACAGTCGGCTCTGCTCCTTTACCAGCTGTTGAACGGCCGCGACCCAAAGCTGGCAAACATATCCAACCCGACTATCCCCGACAGATCCACCAATTCTGCGATTGCAGTCAATTGTCTTTGGTTCGCTAGCCTCCTCACCAGTCTTGGTGCCAGTCTCTGTGCCATCGTTTGTAAAGGTTGGCTCACGGAGTATAACAGCGGTACGAACCCGGTCGTAGGCCTCCTTCGCGCTTGCAAGCGACATATCCGATTTATGGCACTCCAGCGGTTGAACGTTCACACCCTCGTCGCTTTCCTCCCGGCACTCCTTCACTCTTCTGTCCTCTTGTTCTTCGCGGGCGTCATTGTATATCTCCGACGAGTAGATGAGAGGGTGGCGATCGTCTTCGTAATAATGGGCGGAATCTTCGGCATCGCGTACTTCCTCTTGACCATCCTCCCCTTTATGACGGATCCTCCCTTCCGCCCTTACTCGACGTTCTCCTTCTATCGACTCTCTGTCGTCATCGGGAAGGTCGTGATACCAATCGTGGATATTTTCGTACATATCTGTTACCTCGCTCTCCGCTACGCGATCGGCGCGGTCCTGTTTCCGCTGACTATCTTTAGTACGAGAACACTCCGTGGTTGGCACATGCAATCCCGGATGATCCTTCCAGAGGAATACAAGCACATGCACGTCTGGTGGGCGGACGCGCTGAACGACCCTCTGGATGAGATCGATACGAGTCAGAAGGTTCAAGAAGAGGCCATCCTGTGGCTCTCTCAGGTGCCACTCGACCCATTCGAGTCCAAGGCCTTGGTCTCAAGCTTGGCCCTCATCTCCTCTTCCCGTCCCTACAGATTCCAGAAGCCGGTGATCATATTCCTCAACTTGGTTCTCGAAGCCTCACTTCGCGAAGAAGATAGCCAAGGTCGGACCGATGTTGCCATCGACTGCGTTCTCGTACTTGGACATATGAAATTTCAGTCGGCGGTAGATCGAGACTGGGATCTTGATCACAACGTTGGGGGGATTCCTATAACCGCCTCCGTTGCCTGGGCAGCCCAGCAGCTCACCATCAATGCCTTTCGAGACAAATCCGATACCCCGCACTCCGAGGGGATTCGCGCCCGGCTTTTGACGGCGGCTGCCTGGCTATCTCCAGTGGACTCCGCCGAGGATGTGCATTTGGACAGCGAAGATGTATTGAAGATCCAGGACCGATATCAGTTCATCCAGGAGATCAGGAACACGCTTCTACGCCACGTTAGCGGAGAAAAGGCCCTCGATAACAAGATCCTCGTAAACCTCATCCATGGGATGCATGCATATATCCCTCGAGGCGACTACGGGAATGTCTCATCCATAGTCTCCTTCCTCCCGTCATTTTGCAAAGATTACGAGTCGCCGTGGTCAGAAGACGAGGCCGTGCTCAGAGCTCTGACTACGTACGCCTTAGACCTCCTCTTGCCCCCAGAAAGGAGGAAGCCGTTAGTGGAGCGGGAGGTCGGGTTCGACGAACTTGCCTCAGAACTGATCGATACCTTGATGATCAACAGCTTTAACCTCGACGTCGTTACGTTTGGGTTCTGGCTCATATATCGTGTTCCATACGCATTCAAATCGCGGAAGACGATGCTCTCGGATATCGCTCGTATTTGGACCTCGGCGAACAAGGTAATACCGGAAGACTACCGCGAACAGCTGAACCTTTATACCGTAGACGCGTTCGCTGCAATCGCCCAATCCTACGTCGCTGTTAACGGTACACTGCCGAAACTAACGCCCCACACCTCCCTGAGGCTCCTGAACACCGCCCTCGAGTACCACTACAGCCGGCCGATGGCAACTTACGCGATTGCTCTGATCCTCAACCTCGGGACATCGACCCAAGTGGCCAACTTCATGAGCGGGATCAGGACGGAGTCATTTGCAAAAGCACTGTTCAATGTCAGAGGTGACCTTGAGAGGAATACGACGGAAGAGGACATCGTGGACTTGCGCATCTATTCGGCTCTTATACTGCACAAATTCCGACCGCTCGAGTTGGACGTTGAAAAAGTGAAGGCGCTGATTGGGGAGATGGAGAAGGCGACTGGGGATGCCGTTACCAGGACTTTCGAGGCTGACGTCGGTCCCGACCTCGACCGGGTGAGATGGAAGTCGGTCTATCTCTCGGCCCTGCTCCTCACGTTTGTGCCTGAGGATGAGAGGGAGGAACGTATCCAAGGGTTACGTGCGAGGGTACAGACGGTGTTGCGAAGCCGAGGGTTACCTCTTGCGGGTGATTACGAGCGTTGCCTCAAACTTTTGGGCATGGGCACGGTGGAGTTGAGATCTCCTAAGCAACGGGAAACGGTTTACCCAGCCTTCGAGGTGTGGATTGGTGAATTCCCTTTATCCCCGTTGATTGGTAGCGTCACTTCTGCCAAGACCTAGGAATAGTTAGCTGGCTCTTTTTTTGTTATTTTCAAACGGAACTTTCTGACAATGCTTTGGTGTCGATACATCGTTTTTCCAGATTTGTTTTCTCCTGCTATCGTTGACCTCTCGACTTTGTGGGGTTCTCTTTGCTATTTTCGTTTTCGAGTATGATGATGTTATCGGCTTCGCGTATGTATCTTATTCGCCCGTGGGCTTCATGTAGTACGTAGGGTATGATGGGTCGCGGATAACGCACCTGGGTAACCGTCCGAAAGGCTAAACATCAATCTAGACAAGAGCCTTTTAAACGAACTGTCAGGACCCCGGCAGTTACACTCAGTGTTCGACAATCAACGATAAAAACCAGGTCAAAGTTGCTTATATAGTGTAGTCACCCTCTCTTGATTTTTTGATTTGATTTGACTTGAGCCTTCGGACTTCTCGGGGTCAGATTGTACGGGTCTCGTTGAGAGATCGAAGATTGTTGTATGCCGTGATTGACGCGGTGACCTAGTCTCTTCAATCAGATCACGTAATACTGCTAACAATCACTCGTAAGGACGTATAACGACAACCTGTATTTTGTCAACCAGCCATTGGCCTACATCAGCAAAACCGCCCCCCTCCTATGTAGCGCTACCCGAGGGGAGCGGTTTTGCTGATGTATCCTAGGCCGCTTCCTTACGCCAACCGTTGAATACCCTTGGACTCCGAGATGGTTTTGCACAATTGCTCAAAAATCCGATTTATTATCCGAGGACGGGACGTCGGGTTTTGGCCTCCCTGACCTCCTTCCTATTGCACTAGGACCAGATACACAAGGCTTTGTTTGTATCTCGGAGGCGACGGCGTGGACACCTACCTGCAAGTTTGCCAGGAGCTTCGACTTCAACCCACGCGACACTCCAGGTATATAGTATAGCGGGTAAATTACACCGTGCCTTGCTAACAGGACAAAAATGCGGGATACAATTTCTGCCTCGATCTGTGGCACGACTCGCTCAAATCACCTTTTTTCAGCCTAGGGACTCACTTGTGAACCTTTGTACATGAGATGGGGTTCTACACCTGGGTCAAGAGAACCTGACCTACGAACCACCCAGCGGCGTGGCCGAGAATGCGAGAACGATTGCTGTGAAGGCTGGGATTTATCGAGTCACAATGCCCGTTATGCGTCCGGTCCGCCAAACCGTGCCGTGATGCGAGCCAGATTTGAATGCCAGGACCATGGATAGGACCAATGTGGAGCGATGAACCGGATTGTGACGATTGAAGTGAGGAAGACGGCGCCGTGCAGGTATTTGAAATCTGAATGGTCGGAATGGGTGGACCATCGCAGCCTGGAGCCAACAATCTTCAATCTGCCCACCGATTCGATCTGTCGTCCGAACGATACCTGCCACAGGGGAGAATGATCCTGGGTCGAGCGACAGCCCAACACAGGCATTCCGTCGCGCACTCGCTGTCTCTACCAGTTTCGTGTTCTGTTGTTTGGACGTGTTTGGGCAATGAATGTTGAGTTCCTTTGTCCCTGGATCAGCGTGATCGATCTCGTGACGCGCCCCACGATTCACGGCGAAACCGCTCAGACCCGTTTCACCACCGCTTGGTCTTTGTCCGTGTGGCCCTCAGGGATTATCCGGCCATGGTCTTGGTCGACTTCTATCAACTCGCCGTACTACATAAGCTGTCTCATGGCGATGCAGGGGATCTCTTCGACTGCCCGGATCCTCCCA
>Ga0307512_10004859_pt1 | contig 14397 bp, 15 predicted proteins | sample 14_EM_MG_FD_200267 | JGI IMG/M metagenome (GOLD analysis project Ga0307512, IMG submission 200267) | Populus trichocarpa ectomycorrhiza microbial communities from riparian zone in the Pacific Northwest, United States - 14_EM | ecosystem: Host-associated > Plants > Roots > Unclassified | place... | reverse complement strand
ACGGGACTTGTCTAAATGTACGCACCTTGATCTGTCTCCTTTCACTTACCGATGTTTCGAAAGCATCACGGTCCAACCCACCGAAGACCTCTCGGGGCTCGATCAGCGATCTACGAACCTACGCCTTGCTATTACTAGAACCCGATCCAGTTGCACTGTCGGCGTTTCCGGTTGTGCGCGCGACGGTGGACGATCAGGAGTTGCACGGATCGGGGGGAGGCCTGACGGGCTGCCGCGAAGCCATCGAAGTTCTTACGCGTGTTCCCAAGAAGGTTTCATACGACGTGAATAAGGATGGGGTCAAAGTTGCCGTGTTGACCTTCATGAAATCGGCGTGGCGACTTGGCGAGACTGTTTTAGGCGTGGTCGAACTCAACGATCGCGAGGGACGCGCACGCATTCTTAAGGCAGGTACCGTACTCTTTGTCACCCACACCAGGTCTAACGAGTTGGTTGTTTTTTCACCCCTCGTGTGGTCGATGACACAGCTCTCCGCCATGCTCGAAGCGCACGAATCCCTCCCGTCCGAGATCGCTGCTACCCCTGATGCACGGCACGCCCCTCATATGCGTCGCGTGCACGCGGAGCACCACGCGTCATTCATGCCGCAGACGCTCCGCACGACGTTCGCGCTCGACATACCCCCCGATGCCGCACCCGCGTTCCGGATATCGCTAGGTGGCGGCGCCTCATCGTCTTCCGATGGTGGCCTCGCGTGGAAGGTGCGTCTCTGCCTCCTCGTGGCGGTCGCCGCGCCTGGCGCGCAGGTGCGCGGTTTGGTGCGCGAGGGTCTCCGTGGGCAATGGGGCAGCACCTGGGTGGCGACGGAAAGCCTCGCGCCGCTCGAGCGGCCGCCAGAGCTTCCCGGTTCGCCTTCGTCAACGAAGAGTCTGGCCACCGCACCTCAGACGCGCTCATGGGTGTCGCTGCTCACGTCGACGTTCTTGGGCATGTCAGAGGGCGGGTTTCATGACGGCGACGAGGGTCTAGTCGACGAGGATGCAGACGGCGAGGTGGACCCCAGGGCTGGGGAGGAGGGCTGGCGGGAGGTCGCTGTTGAGACTGTTGAGTGTGAGGTGCCAGTGACGGTGTGGCCCGGAAACACTGCATTCAGGCCTGAGAATGTCGTATTTGATGTTTAGTTTATTTTTATTCGTCCGCCTTTTCATCACGATAGACGATCAATGTTATCGACGGGTTACCTGTTATAGGGTGATCACGCAGCACAAGTCGTCTGGGCAAAACCAGAGTAAAGTTGTGGGTGGAAAGTAGGGTTACAGTGGTGTGAACATGTCGACGGCTATGTTTTACAACGAGAGAAAGACAGAAAATAGGAGACATCGTAAACGTTCGTCAATTCCTATTGCGCTTGGCTTTCGCCTTGACCATTTCCTGTGCCCTGAGAGAGTGATATCAACGTCTGGGAGGCAAACCCAAACGAAAAGGGACCACACGTACTTTCTGCCCCCTTTTCCAGCGCCCGATCCCCCGGGCTCGTCGACCTCCATCCCGTCCACGTCACGCCCGTCCTTCCGTCCTGCAGCAGCGGCCGCGCGCTTGCTCGCGTTCTGCTTCTCCCGCAGACGGTCTGCGACGTCCTTGAGCACCACGTTGAGCACCTCCTGGTGTTCGGACTCCTCGCGCGCTTTGGCGGCGTTGTGTTCCGAGAGCGAGACGAGCTTTGCATCGAGTGTCTGGATGAGCGTCGAGGTCGTCGAGGACCTTTTGGAAAGGGTGATCGATGGGGGTTAGAGGATGAACGAAAAGAAGGGCGGCAGTAGCGCGATGCTTACCAGTGCTCCAAGGCGGTCAGAATTCCCCCGATAGCTTCGTGTGGCACATCTCTGCCGATGGTATATTCGACCTCGAACTGCTGCTCCTTTTGGTCGAGTCTCCCGCGGATGATGTCAAGATAAATGGCCTCAATGATAAGATCCTCTAGTTGCCGGATGGTGGGGATGTCTAAATTCGTTTGTAGGTAGGAGTAAGGAAGGACCTGTCTTTCTAGTCAAGTCCGGGAACCAAGAAGAAAGGGGGTTGAAGATACCCTTTGTTGCATGGCATAGCTAAGGAGAGAGAGGTGCTTGAGCTTTGTTATTTGTGTCGCTGAGAGTTCTGGCAACGTCGCCTTTTGTTCTACTCAGAGGATCGTCAGGCCTTATATAACGTGGATGTGGACGAGACGGCGTCGTACTGAGATAATCTTGATAGGTTTTGTATGTGAATACCTCGAGTAATGTATAATACGGTCGGTGTTGTTCGTTGTTCGCAAGCTGAAAGAGTCCGCATCAGATGATTGGAACAGGCATGGGCTGATTCACTTGACGCACTTCCTTAATGCTCGGTGTATCAAGGAGTTCCGCGAAAAAGTACACGCCTTGGGCAGATATCGCATCCTGGATTAATTTCACCGCGGCTGCGCCTTTTGCAGACTTGGAAATGAGCAGGAATGGCTCTAATTTTGAGGCTAGATGAGATCCGAGCTCCATGGAACGATATCCAGTAGGTCTTTATAAGGAGGATGTGATGTAGATGGAGTCGCCGCCGTTCGAGTCCGCCAATGTCGCTCACGTGCGTGTGCCCCCTACGAGCGCCTTCGAACGCGTTCTGACCTTCTCACATGGCAACCTCGACGATTAAACCTCTCTTACGGTTTGCACCCTCTCCGACGGGACCTCTTCACCTCGGAGGCCTGCGAACGGCCCTATTCAATCACGCCTTTGCGCGAAAGACAGGTGGCCGCTGGATTCTCCGCATCGAGGACACCGACGCCGTATGTTCGCGACCTTCACAGCCTCCCTAAATGGGTGCCTCACAAAACTACTGCTCGTAGACACGAACTGTGCCACATTCTGTCGAGGGGATACAGCACGGTCTCTCGTGGGCAGGGCTCGAATATGACTTTGGTATGTTCAATACGGTCACTTTGACTCTTACTTTGCCAAATGTCCGACATTCGTTGCTTCATCAAGGTCCAGGTAGAAATGGCCCTCATGGCCCTTACTTCCAGGTATGTGTGTCCAAATGTGGCTCCTCTCCAGACCTAACGGTATCGTCTCCAGTCGGAGCGATTAGATTTGTACCGCCATTATGCAAGAAAGCTGTTAGATGTTCGTATATCCATATCGTCTCCCCTTCGTTGACCCACCATAACCAAATAACAACAGAGCGGCCATGCATACCGATGCTTTTGCAGTCCCGATCGCTTGGCGCAGACGCGTGAACGCCTTGCACGCGCAGGGTTGAACTCTACCTACGACAAACAGTGTTTGTCTCTCTCCTCCGAGGAAGCTGCCCGGCGCGTGCGTGCCGGGGAAAAGAGCGTCGTCCGTCTGAACGTGAGTCGTTCGATCCACGCGAGTCAACCGCTTACGTTCGAGCAGTGATCCATCCAGGACTCGATACTCCCAGCGCGCGCAGCCCCAGAGTCGGACCTCATTTTCGGGACTCTTCGCGACGCACACGCATCCCTCCCAACGGATCCCGTCCTGCTCAAATCAGATCTATTCCCCACTTATCACCTTGCATCGGTCGTCGATGACCATGAAATGGGGATAACGCATGTGCTACGGGGAGAGGTTAAAGCGCTACCCTATTCTAGGTCGTGCGTTTACTAAAAGGACACCCCATCCCCACAGGAATGGTTGGCCTCACTTCCTCTCCACCTCGACCTCTATGCCGCAATGTCGCTCACCCCTCCAAAATATGCCCATCTACCTCTCCTTCTCAACCCCGATGGCAGTAAAATGTCGAAACGAAAAGGCAATGTCCAAGTCTTGGATTATATGGTGATCATATTCTAGCGTGGGTTGTATGTTGTGATCCTGACTGGTACTCAGCGGCGCGGATGGGAACCGGATGCTGTGCTGAACTGGCTCGCGCTAGCGGGATGGGGCACACATACCGGACCATCAGAGCAGGGTGATCAACCCTCCAAGACCGTTAAAGCGCCTGATAGCACGACGGTCATGAATCTGTCTGAGATCATCGAGAACGTCTGTTTGTTTCTCCTTTTGAGAACGAGGGCTCCAGTTGACGAGCTTTGCAGTTCGAGTTGGATGCTCTCACGCACCGCCGCACGATACTGGATTCCGCCAAGCTGGAGTTCCTCAATAAACACCATCTCGCAAGCGCGCGATCCACAGAGGCCGGTCTACGCGCCTTGGCGTTGCGTAGTCAAGGATACATTAAAGACGCGTTTCCTGATACGTCAGTACCCATTCCATGTTTTTCCTTTGTTCCTGATTTACATGGTGTGCCCATGTAGCACGTTCAACTCGTTGGAATATATCGAGAAGATCATTCTTGCTCTTCAAGGCCGCCTGGTGACTCTGATGGACCTACCCACTGCCGCACCCTATTTCTTCGTATCACCAGCTTGGGATGATGCGGAAGCGCGCGCGATGCTCGACGGAATCTCGCTGGCAGACTATCAAGCCGCGATGCAAGGGACAGCGGCACGCCTCAGATCCACGTCACCAGGGGATGTGCAAGCCATCGCAGACGTTCTGCATATTGAGAATGAAGCGGCGGGGGTTAAACCCGCCAGGTTTATGACCGCTCTGCGTCATGCCATGAGCGGTATGAAGGTGAGCTTTTAGGGATCTCATCTTTTGGTACAGAAATCTAACCCGCCCGACGCAGAATGGCCCGAGCGTTGCGGAGATAATGTATGTGTTGGACACACAAAGAACGATCGCGCGTTTGGAAGAGGCAGGCAAATTGTGTCATGCATGGTTTCAAAGCTAGTCTAACAACCCAGATTTACATGTGTCCGTTCCGATGACGTAGATGCACTAAGCTACAGAAAATCATTTGTGGGAGAAGCAAGGCTTGACAACAAGAAAACAAAAACACGCAGAATACAATTGTCCTACAGAGTCTCCCATCCACCGCTGTCAACGGTGCCCTCTAATTTCCGGGCGACCAAGGTCGGGATACCGTGATTGAGCCACGTTTTCCGAACTTCTTCCCAACGAGCTGGATGTAAGAATTGTCGGCGCCCTCTTCTAAAAGTACGTAACGTTAGCAGGCATGGATTGCAAATGGCCAGAAGGCAAGGGGAGCCAAGGAAAGTGAACGAAGGGCCTCACCGCATCGATGTATCGACCTCGCCGTGAATGTCGAGGTAAGGCGCAAGGGCGAATGTGCCGTTGCCCGCATACAAGTACAACAAGCAACATCGCTTGACCAAGAAATACAGCCCGATCACTCCCCCACACCTGCAAGATGTCGCATTTGCGTTTATCAGCATGCAGTAACGGTGATCAGATATCAAAAAAAAAGTCGCGCGTAGACTCACTCCCGCATATGCATGTTACACTCGCCTCTGTCCCCGCCCTCCTTGTCGGTGCAACAATGGCTCTGGAAGCACACCGCGGTCCCGCAAATCAGGCAGATCGCCGCGTCGGCGGGAAGGGTGTTGCAGCGCTTGCACGTCAGAGCCCTGTCCAGCTCCCCGAAGAGCGTGTCGAGCATGGTGGGCAGACGCGCGGTGCGGTAGATCGTCGGGTTTTCGAGGATGATGCCGCAGTTGAGTTGCGACGCCGCGTGCGAGTGTCCGTAGTGCGAGCACCAGCCCGCGAGGCTCGTCTGGAGCGTGTCCTGCGACGGCAGATCCGCAAGGGGAGGGATGCCCAGCATCGAGAGCAGGCGCGAGTATTCGCTCCGCTCGTTGCCGGCGTTCGTGAGCGCGGGCGACGGAAACGCCCCGGGCAGGACGGCACGCACGAGGATCGCGGCGCGGCGCAGGAAGGGAAGCGTAAAGCAGTACATGAGCTTCTCGATCCGCGCCTCGCCGTACGTCGTGAAGACGATCTCTGACGCGTGTTCCACTACCGGAGAGTGGCGCACGACGGACGTGAAGAACATCCGCAGGTCACCAAAGATGTTCTCGTGCGTGCGCTGTGTCGGCTGCTGCACAGGCCAGCTTCGGGTCTTATTCAAGACGTAGATGAGCCCAATTACGGTGCGCGCGAGGAATGCGTAGTACGAGAGGATGAGGACATGTCTGAGCATTTCGGGAGCTACCCCAGCGGTCTCGACCACGATCGTGAATGGGTCGCGTAGGAGTAGGGGATAAGAGACGGGATTCAGAGTTGAGAGGCTCCACTCGGGTAGCAGACGCTTGATGATGGCCTGCCGTAACGCTTCCCTTCCTTCGTCGGGCCTGCCTTTGAACGGGACGACCGCGAGTTTACCTAGACAGGTGATGAGCCCACGTAACATTCTTGCTTGAGATTCTGTGACATTGTCTGCGACTGTTCCCCCCGGGCTTCCTACTCCACGCTGTGCGATCTCCAAGCACGATATTGTGTAACCCACTAGATCTTCAGGTAGATACAGACCTGCACCACGCTCCCCGGCCTCAGGTTCGGGCCGATCGCGCAAATGACGTGATTGCTGGGAAATGGCGCGGGCGATGTTCATCACGCTATCGACCATCTTGTGCATGACCCAATCGGGCCAGCGGTCTCCTGCTCGGAAGAACGAGATGTAACCTGGATCCTGTGCGCCCCAGAATACGAGCTCCCCAGTACCATTGCTGACGAGCAAAGAATCCAAGAGCGGATCCGACTTGGATTTCAGGATGCTGATGCCTGCCGCGCGGGTCCAGTCCGCGAAGGGCAACTGGTTGAGTTGGACTGGCGCTGGATGCGAGACGGGGAGGATGACGTTGCCAAGACTTTTGCATAGTGGGCAAATATACTCCTTGCGTGGAATGCTTTCTGGATGATTTCGTGCGGCTTGCGTTCGATGGCGTTGGCGGATGGAAAGGGTGTACGCGTTAAAACAATCGAGATGCATCAAGTGACTGCAAATCGAGGCATGTAGGCCAAAGCGAATATTTTGGGACGGGAATACCTCAAATGTCGAGACTTTGGGGTCATGAAGCGCTTCTCCTCGCGGGGGAAACGTGGCAGCTTCAGACGCTGGAGGACTGCGATCGAGGGAGGAAGGAGAAGTCATCACGTCGTTCATCAACCCGCCGTTGCCATCGGGCTGTTTGCGCACGAGCTTGCTAGGCTGGATAAGCCCTAATGCACCGAATGGTTTCGATGTGTTGAGCTCCTCCTGGCACACGATGCATGTCCCGAGAGATGCCGGTTCATCCGCGTCGTCGGTGTCTTCGTCCTCATAGTCGTCGTCCTCAATGTTGCTCACGAAGCTTGCTTGTTGCTCTCTCATCTGCCGCATGATCGCTTCCTGTCTTGCCCGAGCAGCCCTCTTTTTGGCATCTTCGGGACCCTCGCCTGCTTCTGGTAGGACGACTCGTCGGCGCATGCGGACGGGTTCTGGCACGTGCTGAGCAAGCGTACGCAAGATCCAGTCGCACCGCGCCTTGTAAGAGCGATATTGTTCGTGATGTTCAAGAAGGCAGAGCATATCGACCAGGTTCTTGCCGTCCTCAAACAGCTTTGTCGCGGCAAGGTGACTGAATACGTCCGGACGCTCTACCAAAGCAAGCATGGTAAGGTGCAACGTCTGGTCAAGGATGGCTTCACCCGATGAAGGTGTGGCACCCGACACTTCGGTTAGGACGAGGATATTGAAGGACGTGTAGAACAGGACTTGTAAGAGCACCTCGGAATCGAACGCCGCAGGGAGCGTGGCAAACGGGCCATCCACGATACCTAGGGGTCGCGGAACGACAACGGGATCTCGCACACCACGCTTCTTCAAGTGATTGTGCAACACTGTCTCGACCTCTTCGCGCTTGTTGCGCGTGTAGTGGTAGAAGAATGGATTGATCTCGTCATATGCCTCGGGCTTGAGCTCATACATGCCTGAGTCGGCTGTCGCCTCGGGTGCTCGGAAGTTCGCAATTTCGCGCAGCACACGTTCGAAGCATGGATCTTCAACGAGACGCTCTGCGACGCGCTTAACAAGGTCAGTGAAGGTACACGGCCCGACTGCCAGTGCGTGTACAATCTCGCGGCGAACTGCGTCCTTTATTGGCATCTTGTTCGCGTTGGCGCCTTCACTAAGGATCGTAATGAGGACGTATAAAAATTCTTCGACCATGCTCAGCAACTGTTGGGGATCGTATGAAGGATGTACCACGCCGCCTTCGAAGAAATGAAGTAGTTGGAAGCGATCCATCATGCTGACGAAAACGAGGTCGGGATCCAGGATAATGAGCGCTGCCTGGAGGATGTAGAGATCCTGATCGTAGCATAGTTCGCGAAGCATGAAATCACGATAATGCAAGAGTTGGCCGCGAATTGCAAAACCGTTCCGTACCCAGAGGCCTGTACGGATCTGCGCGACCATAGCCAGAACTATCCAGAACATGAGTACATACGTCCCATCAACAGGCAAAAACCTCACCTCTGAGTGGGAAATCGACTATTGTTAGCACCGCTTTCTCACTCGCGCTCCTTAGAAGAATATCTCGTATGCTCCGTAAACCGACCTCACTGAGTGAGCGCTCCGAAAGCGTGTCCACGTGTTTGAACAGTTCCGCGAGAAGCCATTGTAAAGAGTGGTGGAAGCTGACCCACCCCTCCAGAACGTCAAACTGTATGATGGAGTAGAGCGAGCCTCCGAACTTGACGTCGTGGAAAACGATGGGGCTAAACTTGGTCCTATCCAGTCTGTCGTCTGAGAGTGTGACAGACATAAGGATGTTGTGCGTGACAGTAGCAATGGCCGCGACTAGCTCCGCCGGTGTAGCATATTGAAACGCCTCGCCGTATACCTTGATAACCCTTGACAAAGACAGCGTCACGTTGAACACACTGATCCACCCGTCTGTCTCAAACTCCACATGTGAGTTCGCCGCGCGTTTGTTCGGGTTAATGCACATGAACAATTGGCAGGTCTGGGCGAATTGGGTGATGAACTCGTGGCGACGGGCGATGAGCCGCTGCACGGGCTCGTTGTGACACAGGTAGCGCAGATCGCTGAAGACGGGCATGAAGCGTTTCGACTTGAATGGCTCGCTGTCAACGTCGACGTCCGCAACGGAAGCAGCTGGGTAGTTGATCCGCCGATCCGAGATCTGGTTTGTGAAAAAGGCAGTGATGATATTGAGAATGCGCGAGACGATGTTGTAAAATTGCACGATATGTAGAGCAGCCGATGGAACAGTGAATAGCTGTAGGGCGAAGTATTTGATAGATGTTTCGGCCTCCCGGTCGACTAGTAGGTAGTTGTCGATGACCCGCGGATAGACGATAGCAAAGTGCGCAGCTTTTTTTTATCATCAGCGGAGGCGAAAAAACACAAGAGAAAGACCGAGGCATACCGACGCTGAGCTTGTGCCGATGCGACAAACCCAATACTGCTGCATATATCTCCTTTAGGCTAAGTCGGGGCTTCTTCCAGAGCTTTGTGTGATACAAGTAAAGCCAAGTAATCCGCACCGCATCCGGGATTTCGGTCTCGATAGATAGGACTTCTGAGGGTAGGTTGGCCATAGCGTTACTCCTTCGCCTTGGAACAAGCAGCTCTTCCGCGATCACCTCTTTCAAAATTATCGTATCGGTATCAAGGCGGGCCCGCGTCAGGTCGAGTAACCACTCAACGATAACTGCGACAACCTGCTCTCGAAAGGTATCGTAAGCACGGCGCACTGTGATACCAAGCTCGATCTGTGCAAACTTTTGCGCAACGTCGAGGATGTGCGGAACGTCCGTGCTCATCTCGATGACCTCGCGACCAAGATCATCCACACGATTCGCAATCTCTCCAGCGTCCTCACGGGATGCTGCAGTATGCAAGCATAATAACTCGATGACCTCGGAGAAGGAGTGTTTCTCGTCGTTCCAGAGCACGACACAATAGTGGTCCTTCATCATCGGGTCCGCACTTGGCTGTAGACGAAGATCCGCTTCACCTGTCGGTACGCTGGTCTCGTCGGGGGAACAGTCGAGTGTCTCGAGGACAAAGTCGAGAGCGTACGCAACGGTACGCGTCATACTGTCACGTAATTCAGGAGGGATGGGCATGCGATGTGGGTAGTTTGGTACAGGAGGGATTTCACGACCCCACAACGTAGGCGGATGTTCGGCCGCATAAGCAACAAGGGAGGCGGGAGTTTCAGAGCCGGGAGGATGGTAGGGGCATGAGATGGGCACGCGCCAGGCCCCAACGTCACCACAATCACAGCACCCGCCGGACTGTTGTGCAATAAAGAACGAGACGTTGTGGTCCGTGTGATCCGTGGCGTGGAAGCAGCGGGAACAGAGGACGCAACTGTCATCGAGGGCACAATCCCTGGGGTATCATTATTAGTCCGATCTCAACCCGAGAAATGCATGGTTGTACAAGGCTTACTTGCACCGGAAACAGCTCTCTCCCTTCTTAAAAATATACCCGCAGGGCCTCCCCGGAACTGGAGTATCATTGAGCGCAGCAGCGGCGAAATTGAGGCGCGTTTGCACATCCGCTAGGGTAGCATGGAGCGGGAGACTGGAGTTGGAGTTGGGAAGGAAGAGGTGAGAGTATGGCCCCCAGAAAGCATCATAAAGCTCCGAGAGGATTTCCGCGCGTGTTGAGGGGGTGAAAACGTACTTGCGCGTACTTGGCATTGACTCGAGTGTGGCGCGAAGGCGAGAGACTGGGTCTGGAGGGCGATCGCGGGGATTGATGGAACCAAGACCCTTGAAGGGAAATATGGAAGAAAGTGCAGACATGGCCTTCGATGTGTGGGTGAACCAGCACTCGAGAGGTACGCGTAACGAGCGAGCACGAGAGCAGAGCGTGTTGTGATTACAGTGTGATTACAATAATACAAGTGAACCCCAATGCCGCCTCACCCGGTCCGGTCACGCCGTCATTTGCTGCCACACTCACACGCACACCGCTACACTACGACCCATGAGTACAGCCGCAGCAGTAGGCCCTTCGACCGCTCCTTCCCTGTCTGCTTTGGCAGATCCACAGTCACGCTTGGTGGATGCAGCAGCAATGGAATACTTTTTGATCGAAGCTGTGCAAGCGTTGCGCCATTCCTCGGCCGTTGCTGATGCCCGTGCCAAAAAAGTGGAGGACGAGATGATTGAAGCAGGACTAATCCCACCAACCCCGCCACCTCAAGCTAAAGCAAAGAAGGATGGACAGCGCGACTCCGTTGGAACTGGGTCTTCGACCCTGAGCGATGATGAGGATGAGGGTCTTCGCGCACGTTTGGAAGCAATCGGTTTACACGTTGGCGCGAACATCACCGAAAGGTGCGGAGATCATATGGTCTTACAAAGAGGAGCGCAGACCAACATTCAAAGGTTGTGCCATGGTCGGGCTGGGTTTACTGATTCCCTAGACATTGTCAAGTTCGTATGTAAGGACCTGTGGTCGACATGTTGGGATAAGCAGGTCGACAACCTCCGAACAAACCACCGAGTGAGGTTTCCCACTTCACAATATATCCATCAACCTATTTCTTAGAATTTATAGGGCGTCTATGTTCTACAAGACAACTCTTTCAAACCCATTGGGCGTATCTCTTCCTGGGAGAGCAGAGCGGATGCCACAAGGCGGGCTAGACTTGTACGTCGCGTTCTTATTCTATCAAAGCATTCTGTCAGGGTACCCAAAATGTGTAGTATGTAGCGATTCCAGCTGGTATCATCCGCGGCGCATTAATGAGGTTGGGATTGCAAGTAACGGTAACACCAGAGATTAACTTACCTCAATGTACGTCTCTATGGGCTCTATGGAGAATTTGTCCGCTGAGGAGGTCGTAGGTACATTCCAAGTCAAAATTCCCAAATCATCTTGAAGACAGAGCTCTGGCTATCACTCACGGAGTATGTTATGATACCTCCGTCCTGCATTGGTTTGCCTGCGTCCGGTTTTATGCCAGCCAATGATTGTGGCAACATTTGTCGCATATATGATGACACCTTACTGAGTCATGACCAAACATTGTTCAATCAAACGTAGGATGTGGGGGAAGGGATGGCGAGAAGCCAAGCGAGAACGAGCTTCAAATGCGTATGGAATTGTTGCCTGTTTTCCCTGAGCATAGGTAGTACACTTTTTTCATGGCTATAATTTAGCGGGTGCCACAACCACTATGATTAGGCTCAAAACCGCGTGTGCCCAACACCAGCATTAATTCCTCCCCCAAGTCAAGGGGGTCGCGGAATGGAAAAAAAAGACCCGCGGTCGATTGGGCTAAGGGCGCTTATCCATATATGGTAATGGTGTTTGGGGTGGTATGGTAAATCCCTCAACGTTCTCAACTTCGAAAGAGGGTCGAGTATACCTGTCTGTAAAAGAGGATGGACTTCCACATGACCACATCACTTGCATCACTTGTTTAACCAATCGCAATGGCATATACCATAGCTCCGGGAACGCCCTTGCACGCACATTTTTCCCGGGGCTCCCCCACCCGGCGTGTTTTAGGGGGGCTCCTTGAACCGCTACCGGTTAATTGGCATTATCAGGGGTCCTACAACCCTCAGGCTTCACTTCTCAACATTCAACATGCGCCCGGTCCTTCCACCCGCCGATCCCCTCGATGAACTCTGGCAACGCCTGTCTGACAACGAACTCATGCACGGAGATGGGGAGGAAGTTAAGGATCCAGAATATGATGTCACCCCTGCCCCCCTCAACAGCGTTGCGGGTGTTCTACACCCCTCCGACTCAAGTCGGGCTTTTGTGTTCTGTGGGGACGAGTACGTGACGATCAAGGTGATTCCTGGCACCACGGGCGACACCACCGTAAGGGGCTCAAAGTTTACTGTCGACGACTGGCCGTCATTGATGAAGATAGCGTTCGCCGGGTGGATAGATGCCGTGTTACCAATTCCGAACGACACCAAACAGATGTATTTTTTTTCCGGCGAGGATTATGCTCTCATCAACGCTGATCCTGGTTCGTGATTGTCGATGGACTCCGTGGCATTGACCATATTCCCACTGATAGGTCCCCCCAATGACTGCGTCACCGATGGACCGAAGAACATCATCGCAGAGTGGCCGTCTCTCAGAGATGCTGGCTTCAAGACCATTGATGCCGTCCTGCTGAATCCGGTGAACAGCGAACAGGCATACTTCTTTAGGGGTGAGCAGTACGCACTTATTCATATCCTGCAAGGTGAGTTCCTTCTCTTTGCTTTGTCCCGGAACCTGGTCGAGCTGACGTCACTTTTCAGGGCCAAACAAAGACTACATCGTCGATGGCCCGAAGCCGATGTGGCCATGCTTGAAGGATGCAGGGTTCAAGGAGATCGTTATGATCCTGCCAAATCCGCCAAACGCAAATGAGGCCTTCGTATTCTCAAGAAATGAATATGCACTGATCAGCATCGGACGCGGTATGTTCGTCACGTTGAGAGCAGCGACGAAATCTACTATAATGCATGCGCAGATGCATCAGATAGCCACGTTGTCGACGGACCGAAGGCCATCCACACTGGGTGGCCTTCGCTTCGCCAGGCAAACTTCTGTTGAATTCATAATCGTAGCCCCATGGTGGTCTGATGTAAGGTGAGCGTTCGTTTATGTGTGATGACATGCTTGGGAGTACCCACGACATTCTTTCGGCCAATGATTTATCAGCGGTTTTAAAAGTAGTGCGTAGTACGATACATATAGTACTCCTGTATGTAACTCCCAAAAGCCCTCCTGTAAGAGGGAGGAGACCGAAACCCCTTCGACGATGATACAAAGAGGTTGCCCGTGTCTCTGACCGGAGCAAGATCGCCAACGTTAAACTGACGTCTCCACACTCAAGCTCCTTTCCATGTCTCTGCCGCCGCGGTAAGGTGTAGGTTCATAGATCGCTGATCAAGCTATCGCGCCTCGAGAGGCCCTCGGTGGGTTGGACTGTGATACTTTCGAAGAATCGTCAAGAGAAAAGAGTCAGATCAAGGTGGTACCCCTCTTCAATCTTTTCTTCCAGCTTCCCACCCTCTGCGGCTGTGACCCCCACAGTTGTGCGAGTGGGTTCGAGGACAGCAGCGCCCCTGGTGAGGGGACAGTTGTTGGGGTGGGGTCCGTGATCGACACCACCCCCCCTCGTTGGTGCACCTCAATGTCAGCAGATGCGGCTGCATCGGCGTCTGTGTTCTCAGTCATACAAGCAAAGTCAAGGCTGCCAAGATCCTCTCAGACTCTCGAATGTGCCAAACAAGCGGAAAGTAGACCCAACATACCACACATGCTAGTGCAACACATGTCAGTGCCCTCGCCCCCGTCGACTGGCAAGGACGCGTCATTCCGCGGGAACACTTGACCTGTACTTGTCAAAATCCGCGCCGCACTTAGGGCCTAAGGACTTGATTATAAACGGAGTGACGACCAGGGAGGCAACAATACAACAACGCAGACGATTCTGACAATACCAGTGATCATCGCCTTATAGTCGGATTCCTCTGCAGAGCGTTAAAATCAGGGTACCTCAGAACAAAAAGTGCATGGTGGAACGCAATATCAGTG
>Ga0307512_10004858_pt1 | contig 14398 bp, 14 predicted proteins | sample 14_EM_MG_FD_200267 | JGI IMG/M metagenome (GOLD analysis project Ga0307512, IMG submission 200267) | Populus trichocarpa ectomycorrhiza microbial communities from riparian zone in the Pacific Northwest, United States - 14_EM | ecosystem: Host-associated > Plants > Roots > Unclassified | place... | reverse complement strand
CAAACACTGGCGTAACAACACAGCCCCAGCTTGTTAACGTTTTAACGGTCTCTAAATGGTCATGTTGCCATCCAATTGCAATTGAACACCTCCCGCCCTCTCAACGTTCCCAACCTTCGCTGTCATCACAGAAGGCAGAGAGGGACGGCAAGTGCCGCCTTTGTGGAAGTGTGGAAGTGACAATGCTCTAAGTGAGGCTTCAATCGGCATGGAGACACTGTATCCCTGTTCTCACGAATCAGACACGATGTCACCGCACCGCGTCAGTACCGCGTCTACGTCGGCCTCATCTACGTCCCCCTTATGTTGGATTAATGGGGCTGTGCAAATTTCTGGAGGCATACACAGGTCACAATGCCGCGAATATAAGGAAGAGTTACGTTAACGGATGCCACTACAAGCGATGCCGAACACAATACTTCTCGGTACGTATGACAACAACTCCTCTATGATTGTCCACAGCCAGGGCACTTTCACAGCCGCTTTTTTTGTATCCGGGGACTTTGTATTGTGGTGATCCTTTGGGGTCCTTGGGGACGATTCGACACTATATAATGGGGGAGAAATGGGGGCTGTGCCCCCACCTCACACTCCGCTCATCCTTCAACACCCCCATGTCTATGAGCAGCACCCGATCCCCCTCTTCTGTCTCTGATGAAATTTTTGGTGTCGCCTTGGGCAATTACACTAGACAGACAGGGATAGACCTTATGAACAATCCAATCACTAGTAAAGTTAAAAACTGTGACACCCCTAATGCCATCCTTGATATCCTTCGGGAAGAAGCCTTGACCTTTGATGGGGGAAAGGATGGCAACGCCCAAGTATTGGAGTGTCTTACGCCTATCAGGAATATCATCGAGTCCTTTTATGTCTTTTCTGGCCACCATGCTCCAAGTGTAAGTGCATGTCCTGTAAGTCTATCGATTTCCGTCCTCAACAACCGCACATTGATATATATATTCTAGATCTTCATCCTGGCTAAACACATCTTTTCCGGAATCGGCCTCCTTCTTGCGGTATGTGTTTTCGTTGCCACTTCCAACCAACCTGCTCCGATTTCTAAAACTTTGAGTGTGCCAGGCGGCTAAAAGCAACAGTGCAAGCTATGGCGCTCTCTTGGAGCTCTTTGGATGTATTGAAAGTCTCCTCAGAAGCATTAACCGTCTCATGGTTCAGACTGAGACCACGCTGACACCAGCAATGACCGAAACCGTCACCAAGATAATGGCTGAATTGCTGTCAGTACTCACACTAGCAACCAAGCAAGTCAATGAAGGACGACTTAGTATGTTCTGCGTCTTTGGACGGTTCTATTGACCAACATGGCTCAGGAAACTATGCGAAAGAACTACTTGAGCAAAATGACGTTGGGGCTGTGCTACAGCGACTAGCCAGACTCACACAGGAGGAGGCTCGGGTGACCTTCGGCCTGATTCTCGAGGTCATCTACGGCATAATTAGTAATATGACAGTAGTCATGGAAGGTGATCAAATTCTGTTCGGCTTGTTACACGCATACCGCTGAACTCGTTTCTGGCTAGATGGCAATGCACCGACGGGGGGGATCAGACAGGCTCTGGGTATGTCTATTCTACGTTACACTGCGCGACCCTTGAACGGGCTTGGGTTGACTCTGTTTTCTAGTTTCCATACATCAGACAGCGAACGGGGTGACCAGGATAAACAGTTCGTAACTAACTTACGTCTCGATAATTAGCGGAAAAAGCTGAAATGTCTCGCAGGCGATCAATTACAACAAGACCTCCACCGTTGGCTGTCTCCTCCAGACCTATCGGCAAACCACAATATCGCTCGCAGGGCCCATCACAGAGGAACAGCTACATGGTTTACCGAAAGCAAGACTTTTCAACAGTGGAAATTGACAGGATCTTTATTGTGGATCAACGGCAAACGTGCGCACTTCGTCTTGATATCCTGACTACTGTTGACTGGTCCTACGATATAACAGCTGGATCAGGAAAAAGTGTCTTGAGGTACGTGAAACCGCAACTAATTCCTCTTGAATACACTGACTTGATTGATCAGTTCAACCATCATCCACAACGTCCAGCTCTTGCGTGCAGCGGGATTGGCCATCGTGGGATACTTTTACGCCGACTTCAGGGATCGTGCTAAGCACAGCGCTCGCGGATTACTTTCTTCGTTGCTCGTTCAACTCTGCATTCAATCCGATAATTTCTGCGAAATTCTCTATTCCTTCTACTTGAAACACAATCGTGGTCTCCAACAGCCTAGCGATGGCGCACTTACAAGTTGCTTGAAGGAAATGCTTGCCATTCCTGGCGAAGGGCCATCATACATCATCATAGATGCCTTGGACGAATATCCGAATTCCCATGGATTTCCCTCCCCACGTGAACAGACTCTCGAGGTCGTGAAGAACATTGTCGACTTGAATCTACCACATCTACATTTCTGTGTCACCAGTCGACCCGAGGTGGACATCAGAATGGCTCTCGCGCCATTGGCAACCCACAGCATGTGCCTTCATGACGAAGTTGGACAAATTAAGGATATCGCGGATTACATCGAGGACATCGTCCACTCGGACGCAATCATGCGGGGGTGGCCCAAAGAGGATAAGAGATTGGTCATTGACACTTTGGCAGAAAACGGAGGTGGCATGTACGTGAAAACCCTCACCTCATTTCGCAATGCTTCTCACCGGATGACGTACTAGGTTCCGGTGGGCTTACTGTCAATTAGAGACACTGCGTCGCTGTCCCTTACAGAGGATCCGAAAAGTTTTGAAAGGATTACCTAGGACATTGGACGAAACTTACGAACGCACGCTGCAAGGCATCGATGAAGAGAAGTGGGAATGTGCCCATCGTATTTTCCAGCTCCTCACGATATCTGCTCGTCCGCTTCGTGTAGAGGAGCTCGCGGAGGTTTTCGCAATCCGCGTCGATGCGGAGTCGACTGGGATTCCTGAATTCGACGCCCGCTGGCGCCCCGCGGATGCCGAGGCAGCCGTGCTTTCTGCATGCTCCAGCTTGATCACCATTGTCGACGTCTGTGGAGAGCAAGTTGTCCAGTTCTCGCACTTTTCGGTGCAAGAATACCTCACTGGAAATCGTCTGGCAAGATCCAAACATCTCTCCCGTTATCATGTGCTGCTACGATCTGCGCATACCTTTCTCGCAAAGGCGTGCCTGAGCATACTCCTTCGGTTGAGCACCCGCATCCACAAAAGAAGTGTCAAGAAGATGTTCCCTCTGGTTGACTATGCTGCAGAGCACTGGGTTGGCCATGCTCATCAGGGAGATGCTTCATCTCTTATCGATAATGGGATGGAACATCTCTTCGATGAGAAGAAGCCCTACTTCGCTGCTTGGGTCTGGGCATACGATATGGACAACCCTCCCGGGCCACACATGATCCATACCCACCCAGAGAAACCGGAAGCGGGTCCCTTATATTATGCGGCATTGTGTGGTTTCCAGAGCATGGTAGTGCGCCTCATCGATGCATATCCACAAGTTGTCAATGCTCCGGGCGGCATCGGCGGGACTCCCCTTCATGCAGCATTGTGCAAGGGCCATTCGGAGCTCGCGCTGTTCCTCCTGCAGCACCGCGCCAAAGCAAATGTTAAGGATAGCCGGTATCAGACTCCCTTACACGTAGCATCACATCAAGGATATACCGACGTCATCCGGTCCCTGATCACCCACGACGCAGACCTGAATGCGGAGGACAGGGAAAATGAGACGCCACTGTCGTTGGCATCGAGACATGGGGAAATAGAGGCCGTACTGTTACTATTGCAGTATGGCGCCGATGCCAATCACCAAGGTTCATGTGGGCGGACACCGCTCCATGTGGCGTCAAATTACGGGCACCATGAGGTGGCCCGGCTATTGCTCGATAACGGCGCGAATCCCAACGCACAGGATCAGCATCTTCAGGGCCCATTGCATCTAGCATCGGACCTAGGTTGTCTCGCCGCTGCAAGTGTACTCCTCGAACATGGCGCAGAAGTTGAGGCCAGAGACGTGCGTGGGTGCACCCCGTTGCACATGGCGTCTTCGAGTGGGAAAGTAGAGGCGGCGAGGCTCTTGTTGGACCACGGCGCAAATGTAGACGCTGAGGAGGAAGATCGCTGGACTGCGTTGCACCTGGCGGCATATAATGGACGCTACCAAGTTGTGGATCTTTTGCTCCAGCGCGGTGCAGATCCTCATACTAAGAACAAAGAAGGCAACACGCCATTCCGAGTAGTATCGGAGGGTCATAACACCGCTCAAGCTGAAGCTGCACGACTGTTGTCGAGGAAGATGGAGAGGAGAGATAGAGGGTGCAGACGCCTACAGGGTGGTGTTTCAAGGTTGTATCATATTGCATCGTATCATGATGCATAATACCCCCTCACTTGTTGCGAATTTCGTCCGTCGAAGAGGATTAATGAATTCTTCTGAACTTTTTAGTTGTTCTGAAAATTTCGGCCGCGACAGTAAGATGAGACCAGGGGACATCTTTCCCTCCTTTCATGTTCAATCAAATGGGTCTGATGGATCCAAGCCGAAAGAACCGACCTCGTAGAGTTTGTTTTTCCTTTCATCATTCCGGCTCCCCCTTGTTGCGAATATCCTCCCCTACAGACAGAGGGGAACTAATCACGAATCGGACATCCCGAATGATACGTAATGTACAAGTACAACTACTCGTGGTCACACCCCCTTATTCTTCTTCTGCACCATGCATTAATAAGAATTGAGCAACTTCGCCACGTCCCATGAATGTAGCCGTCTGAAATGGGGTCCAATCAAACACTCCTCGGATGTGCACGTGCGCCCCGTATCCGAGTAGTACCTGCACAACTTCGAGATGTCCACTTCGCGATGCTTGATGCAGGGGGGTGTTTTGGGTATTTGATTGTGTGTCGGAATCGGCCCCGTATTCCAAGAGAACCCGTGAGATCTCCGCGTGTCCTCCTGCAGACGCCGAGTGCAGTGGCGTCCGGTTCTTGCTGCATCTGGCATACGCGGCATCGTGCTGCAGGAGCAATTGAACAACTTCAGCTCGTCCATGGTACGACCCATGACGCGATAGAAGCCCATTGAGCCGTGCCGCACGTCTGGGTTTGCTCGCGTTCTAGCAACCGTCGCATGGCATTTTGAACTTGTGGCGTTTTCATGTCCCCGAACTTGGCGTGATCAATCCAGTGCCAGGCGGCGTAGAACGCCAGAGGAAATGTCGCGAGGCGTTTCTCGTCGACGTTTTCGCCCAACAGGCAGGCTCGAGAGTGATGTGGGCAGCATCTAGGGAAATGTGGTATCGACGGATATTTGCAACATCGGAGTTCCAGAGGCGATCAGAGATCAGATATTTTTTCACTGAAAAGTGAGAAAATTGAAAAAAAACCTCGGACCGTTGTCCTTGACGATGGAACATGTGCCTGTTCGGGATTTTCCGGTTGCCGCCATGAGAGCTGTCCTTCAACGTTTCAACTCCTCCGCATCTGACAGCTCGCCTCCTCTCCCAACTCTCCGACCAACAAGTCGTCATTAATTCGATTCTTCGCCGTCTACATGATTTACCTTCCAGAGCTACGCGACAGCGTGAGTACCCGTCCTTCGCCTGATACGGTGCTGACGCGCCTGCCTATAAAAGTTACACCACCAAACCTTGTCACTTCCCTGGGCCGATTCGAGCTTTCGCACCGTACCCCAGGCTCACAAACAGCACCTCAAACCGCGTGACATGTTCAAGTAATATGTGCCGACGCTGTGCGAGCCTCTTGAGTTCCACTTGTGCTGTGCTGGATACCCTGGGCCCTACGGCGCGGAGAGCCACTTTTGACCAAGTTGTGAGCCTGCCCATGTTGCGTTCCGTCGACATCCTGAGGAACGGTTTTTTTACCTGACCAATTTCCCCTCCTCCTTTGCATCATCTACAACCTCCATGGCTACTCACGTCTTCCATCGCGCGGTCCTTCGGAGTCTCCTTCGCCCACATCTTCCGCGACCAGCCGCCGAACTTACTCACCGTATCACTGGCGGGACGACGTTCTTTCCCGTTTGCTCGGACTAGGGCCCCTCTGAGGCTCTGAGACGCCGCAGACGGGTCACCACGCTGGGTCGTTTACAGATTACTGGATTCCCGAAATCTCTACGCTTCCCAGGGGCCCATACCCGCATAACATCCGCCCTGCTGTAAGGCAAGCTATACAGCCACACGCGAACCGCCACGACGGAGCGCCTGTCAACGCCTCACGTCTTCCTGTCAGTCTTGCTGTCTCATAGCCCCGTTCCCTGGTTCCTTTCCCTTCCTCTGCACCTGGCATCTGGTACAACCGTACAAGATCACGCGTTCACATTCCTTCTTTGTTCCCCTCCACCACTCCTCTCACTGCCTCTACTAAGGCGCCGGTAGGTATCCTTATGTGCATATACTGTACACGTCTTCTGCTCGTCGTAATGGACAATCAATTAATAAATCACAACAATTAGAAATACACTCTTTGTTCGAAGTGTTTCGTGTGTGCGTTCGTTCTCTCCTCTGTCTCTGTCTCTCTCTCCCTCCCTCCTCTCTCTCTATCCTCACCCTCGGGTCGACAACAATCATTCTCGCAGCGCTACATTGCGACAACGTTTGGGCCCAATCTACTACAAAAAGCCGAGTCTTCCCCCCTACTTCATCCATCAAGCTTAACTATTGCTTGTTGCGGTTGCGATGCACATAAAGTTACTCCACAAGTTTGAATAGCTTAAGAGATATAGTATGTAAGTGTGGGTCGTAGATTACATTACGATGTAATACAATCGCATATCGCGTGAAATCGCAGAATCGCACAGCCTTCGAAACCCAAACAGTGGTGTACTACAGTAGAGTCCCGAGCCCCAAGAAAATAAAGTGACTTTCTCGTGGGCATCTAAACCCCCTTTTTGTGCTGTCGCAGGCGCAGATTCTCGTCATGTTGATGAACGCACTCCGTGTGTAACATGCTGCCAAGCGTAACGTCGTTTCTCCACGCACCTTCTGGGTATCCATAGTAACGTTGTTGGTGAGTAACAGTTCCGCAACTCACTCGTTCCATCTCTCGACACTAGGAATAGTTGGGCCTCCTTGTCTTCGTCCCCTACGTTCGGGTTTGGGCCATGGTCGATTAGTAAGAGTATGACCTAGACGTGTCCACGTTGTGATGCTACATGTAACTGAGTCGGATCTTCGTCGTGGCGCGCATTCACGTTGGTAACCTCTGCATATCGAATGTGTCAATGGATGATATTCAGGTTCTAGGAGATCCGCGCCTCAATTCGTTCGACGAATTGCACAAAATGTGGGGGAAAAACTAGCGCGACCTGGAGGTGAGAAGAGTTAAGGTAGAGAACCGAGAAAAGGACATTCAAAATCTTTGTCATCTTACACCGTCGCAATACGTGCCCCTACCAGCGGCCATGTGAGGAGTGATGTGAGCCGATTTCCCGTTTCACTATTTTCATTGGCCGTGAGCGGGGCTGGACAACAATCGCGCGTTAGAAGGAAAACGTCGACTTGGGGAGATGGCGATACTCACAGGTGACAAGATGCTCGAACAGAACATAGAACGGTTTTCTATCAGTGGCCTAGGAGACCTTGATCATAAACCTCCCTGACCAGTGAGACGTGCGGTTGTAGTTGCCGATGTTGGCAGCCTGGTGGGCTGAGCAAGGACGCTCGCGATCTTGGGACAGCGAGGGACACGCCGCAACAGCACTGGACGCCGCCGCCAGTTACCACATCTGTGTCAAGTAGTCAATGATGACAGTCCGAGGGCGCAGTTGACATGACCCAGACAAACCCCCATACTGAAGGTCTGGGCCTTTCTGCTGGAACAGTTACCCACATGTACAGTACTACAGTATCGACTGTTGGGCTGTCGTGGTGTTACGTTCACCGCCTCACGATTTAGAATTCCGAAATATGGGGAATAGTTTTAAGTGCCGACTGAAATTCAGCCACATGACACGTGGTCAGTGCGCACGTCCAGTTTTGGCTGCTTACCTGAGCTGTATTACATAGCGAAGTTGGTCGTATTTATGATCCTGATTCCGCTGCCCCACTCCACCACCCACTCAGCGCTCAGCGCTCGGCACCGGCACCCATGCCCACCTTGCAAGTGTCTGCAATCCTTTCCCCTCCCCAAAATAAAAGAGACCAGAAGTGAGACTCCATTCTAATTTGTAGTGCGTCTACATGAGGCATCCTAAGCTTATCTGCCAGTGGGATCTGGGTGGAGCATAGCCAGATAGAGTATAGTGCTGTCACCCGGGACAGTACCGTACTGTCCCGCGGTGGCTCCGTACTTTGTACTTTTATCACCAAGCAGTGACACTCTAGGTCAAACTGGTGATAGTTTCATGAGGCACTAAAGCTATACGTTAGAAATGAGCACTGCCCCTACCCAGCCATGCCACAGGTCATGAATACCTCCTCGTGACGAGGTTTCGCCAGGGCTCCACGGTCAGCTGGGCGCGCATGGAGCAATCTGCATGGGGAAAATGGCTTTGCTCCACCACGGTTGCCTATTCATGTCCCGTATTAAAATAAAGAATGCCGTAGCACATCAGACTGACGAATAGAGCGGTGCCACCGCGGACTTCTGATGGGCGTGAGAATTCAGTTGCAGTGCTTGTTTGTACAGCAGTTGTCGGCCCGGGGCTGTCCATGTATCCAGGCGTTCAAGTTGTGAAGCTGTGAAGTCTCAGGCTCTAAACGACCACTCAGTCATTCAACACTTCAGCTCTCAACCTAGCAAAGAAGGTGAGGAGAGATTACCGGCCTTTGTAAAAGGGACAAGGGCCTGAGAGAGGCACTTCGATCTGTCAGAATATTCAGTTCATGTCACTGTAGCTCGAAGTGTCACCGCCACTGCTTCAGTTCAAGTTGGTACCTGTAACAGTGACCTTCCCCCCCCCTTCGTAAAATTTCACACAGCATGCTTCAGCCACTTTCAGCCTAGTTTCATAAAATAAATCGAAGGCTTCTATTCCCACTATATCATTGGCGACAGCGAGTAAACTGGGGGTTGTCCCCCATCACACACCCTACACATCCACGAAGATCCCCTGGTATCTCATGTCTTTGAAAAGTGGCACATTCCCCTCCTCTTCTGTCGCTGATGTAATTTTTGGCATGGCCTTGAACAACTACACTAGACAGACGGGAATAGACCTCATCAATGATCCGCTCGCTGTCCAGGTTAAAAACTGTCACACCCCGAATGCCATCCTTGATGTCCTTCGGAAACAAGCCTTGGCCATTGATGGGGTTGAGGATGGCAACACTCAATTAATGGAGTGTCTTAGGCCTATCAAGGCTATTATTGATTACTTGCATGTGTTTTCTGGTCACCATACTCCAAGCGGCAGTGCCAGTGCCAGTCCAGTAAGCACGGCAATTTCTGTCTCCTCAACAACGACACGTTAATGCATTTTCCAGGTTTTCAAACTGGCAAAACACGTCTTTTCAGGAATCGGCTTCCTTCTCGCAGTATGTATCTTCCCCATTTATAAGTCCGAATCTTCTCCGAGTTGTGACCTTTTGCATCCACCAGGCAGCCAAAAGCAATAGTGCAGGATATGGAGCACTCTTAGAGCTCTTCGAATGTATTGAAAATATCCTCAGAGGTCCCATAATCCATATCAAGATGACACTGACACCGGCAATGTCCGAAACTGTCACCAAGATAATAGCCGAATTACTATCTGTACTCACTCTCGCGATCAAGCAAGTCAATGAAGGACGACTCAGTATGTTCAGCCCCTTCGTAAATCTCTCTTAACCAAGTTTGTATCAGGAAATTATGCGAATCAACTTCTTGAGAAAAACAACGTTAGGGCTGTACTACAAAGACTCGTCAGACTCACACAGGAGGAGGTTCGGATGACAGCTGAACTCATTCTCGAGGTCATCTACGGCCTAATTAGTAACTTGACAGTGGTCATGGAAGGTGAATATATTCAGTTCGGCTTGTCACCCGCATATCACTAACCGCCTTTCTGGTTAGACGAAAATGCATCGACGAAAGGTATCAGACTCTGGGAAGCCCTGGGTATGTCTATTCGACGTGCGTGGCTCTTGAATGGGCCTTGGTTGACTTTTTTTTCCAGTTTCAATACATCAGACTGCGAACAAGATGACCAATATAAACCGTCCGTAACGCACCGTCTCCCAGGAATTTGGCAATAGAAGCTGAGCAGTCTTTTAGGCGATCAATTACAACAAGACTTTCACCGCTGGTTGTCTCCTCCGGATCCATCGACAAACCACAACATCGCTCGCAAGATCCATCACAGTGGAACCGCCAGATGGTTTACCGAAAGCAAGGGCTTTCAGCGATGGAAATTGACAGGGTCCTTAATATGGATTAATGGCAAACGTGCGCACATCGTCTCGACGTCTTGACTGCTATTGACGATCCGCTACGATATCGCAGCCGGGTCAGGAAAAAGTGTCTTGTGGTATGCGAGGCCGTAACTTATTCCTCTTGAATGTGCTCACTCCATTGACCAGTTCAACCATTATCCACAACGTCCAACTCATGCGTGAAGCGGGGTTAGCCACCGTTGGATATTTCTACGCCGACTTTCGGGATCACGCTAAGCACAGCGCTCGTGGCTTACTGTCGTCGTTGCTCATTCAACTCTGCATTCAATCTGATGGTTTCTGTGAAACTTTGTATTCCCTCTATTTGAAACACAATCGCGGTCTACAACAGCCTAGCAATGATGCGCTGACAGGCTGCTTGAAAGAAATGCTCGCAATCCCAGACCAAGGGCCATCATACATCATAGTAGATGCCTTGGATGAATACCCAAATTCCCGTGGCTTTCCGTCACCACGCGAACAGGCTCTCAAGATTGTGAAGGATCTTGTCGACCTGAATCTCCCACATCTGCATTTCTGTATCACTAGTCGACCCGAGATGGACATCAAAATGGCTCTCGCTCCCTTGGCAATGTTCAGCATTTCCCTTCATGACGAAGTTGGACAAATTAAGGATATCGCGAATTACGTCCAGGCCATCGTTCACTCGGACACGATCATGCGGGGGTGGCCCAAAGAGGATAAGAGATTGGTCATCGATATTTTAGCGAAAAATGGAGGCGGAATGTACGTGTAACTTTCACCCGATTTTTCAATGCTTCTCACTCGATGATGTAGGTTCCGGTGGGCTTGCTGTCAATTAGAGACGCTACGCCGCTCTCCCTCACAGAGGATCCGACAAGTTTTGAAAGAATTGCCCAGGACTTTGGACGAAACTTACGAACGCACTCTGCAAGGCATCGATGAAGAGAAGTGGGAATGTGCCCATCGTATTTTCCAGTTCCTCACGATATCTGCTCGTCCGCTTCGTGTCGAGGAACTCGCTGAGGTTTTCGCAATCCGCGTCGATGCGGAGACGACTGGGATTCCTGAATTCAACGCCCGATGGCGCCCGGCGAATGCCGAGGCAGCTGTGCTTTCTGCATGCTCCAGCTTGATCACCATTGTCGATGTCTGTGGAGAGAAAATTGTCCAGTTCTCGCACTTTTCAGTGCAAGAATTCCTCACCGGAAATCGTCTCGCAGGTTCCAAACATCTCTCCCGTTATCATGTACTCCCACGATCTGCGCATACCCTTCTCGCCAGGGCTTGCCTCAGCGTACTCCTTTGCTTGGGCACCCGTATCCATAAAAGAAGTGTCAAAAAGATGTTCCCTCTGGCTACCTATGCTGCCGAACACTGGGTTGGCCATGCTCATCAGGGAGATGCTTCATCTCTCATTGATGATGGAATGGGAAGTCTGTTCGACAAGAATAAGCCCCACTTCGCTGCCTGGGTTTGGACATACGACGTGGACAACCCTTCTGGGCCACACATGGTTCACACCCACCCAGAGAGACAGGAAGCGGCCCCCTTATATTACGCGGCATTGTGTGGTTTCAAGAGCATGGTTGTACGCCTTGTCGATGCACACCCACAAGATATCAATACTCGGAGAGGTGATGGAGGGACTGCTCTTCATGCAGCGTTGCGCAAGGGCCATTCTGAAGTAGCGCTGTACCTCCTGCAGCACTATGCCAAGGCAAATGTCAAGGACGGCCGGTATCAGGCTCCCTTGCACATTGCATCGAATCAAGGATATACCGACGTCATTCGATCCCTGATTACCCGCGGTGCAGATCTTAATGCTGAGGACAGGGAAAGAGAGACACCACTATCTTTGGCATCGAGACATGGGAGACTAGAGGCCATACGGTTGCTATTGCAGCACGGTGCTGATGCGGATCATCAGGGTTCATTCGGGCGTGCTCCTCTCCATGTGGCGTCAAATAACGGGCACCATGAAGTGGTCCGGTTATTGCTGAATGGGGGCGCGGATGCCAACGCGAAGGATGAGCATCTTCAGTCCCCATTACATCTTGCATCGGACCTGGGATATGTCACTGTTGCAAGTGTACTCTTCGCACATGGTGCGGGCGTTGACGCCAGGGACGTGCGTGGGTGGACCCCATTGCACATGGCGTCGTCAGGTGGGCAGGTGGAGGCAGCGCGAATGCTGTTGGACCACGGCGCGGACGTAAACTCAGAGGAGCACGATTGCTGGACTGCGTTGCACCTCGCGGCATATAATGGACGCTACCAAGTTGTGGATCTTTTGCTCCAGCGTGGTGCAGATCCTCGTACCAAAAACAAAGAAGGTAACACGCCATTTGGGGTGGTTTCAGGGAGTAATAACGCCGCTCATGTTAAAGCTGCACGCCTGCTGTCGAAGAAAGCAGAGAGGGGAAATAGGACCTATAGACGTCTGTAGGCTGGGCGAAAACCATAGATAAAATATCCACTACAGGATCCAATCATTTCACCAAAGTTTCGTCGTCGTCGCAAATTTTAATGAAAGTCTGCGCTTGTGTTTAACGTACCCTCGACGCAGCTTCGGACCGAGCTTTGTCGAGGAAGGGTGGGACTCTGAGTGATTTGAATAATTTCACCTCACTGTTTGGTACTCGTGAAGGTTTGAGGCAGTAATAAAGATTGTCGGAAAGTTGGGGACCGGATTGAGAATACGAAAGAAAAAAAAAAAAAACACCGAGTTGAAGCTTTTACGGGTACTGTATGGTTATGTTGGCGGCCCATAGTGTCGGATCAAGCTGAAAGAACCGGGCCAAGGTGGTTTTTATTTATTATTTATTTATTATTTGCATTTTCAGCCCCCACGCCCTCACGGGTATTCCAAATACCCTCTCAACAGATGTGTCTCTAACGCCTCCTTTTCCTCTAACCACCATCATCTGTGAAAACCGCCTGCATAAACAAGTTTACAACTGTTTCTCGCGACTCACACTGCTGGTGATTGTTGTCTACGTCAAACAAACAATACACCTTTTTGTCCCAATTCTCTTCCATCGCATTGTCGCCGTCCCTCTCCCCCAATCCTTCCGCCCCAGGGCCTCCTCCTCCTCACATGGATTCCTATATCCCAAACGTCGCTGAACTCCCCGTTCCCATCCCTTATGGCGAGCTCACCTATTCTGCCATTGAAGACACTCCCAATCCTCACCCCATCACCGTCACCAACCCTCTTCAACTTCATGAATTCCCAGAAACTCCCCAAGGTGCCGTCACTTTCCAAGCCCTTACTCGGGTCCAGGAATTCCTCTCCCATGGTTTCCACAACCCTGATGACACCACCCCCTCCTGTGCCCTTTGGCTTGGATTCACCTCTCAGCTTCTTGTCGCCATCCATAACAGTATTTGCCGCACTCACGACACTGAACCCCAACCCCATTTCTTTTCCTCCCTCTCGTCCCTAGAGGACGTCGACTTCCAACTCTTAGCCTCTACCTCTTCTGCTCTCCAATCCTTTTTTACTAACAGACAGAACGATGACTCCGCCCCTGGCTCCCACAAGATATGCCTTCGCTGTCTCGAAGAGTGTAAGGTGCCCATCTCCGAAACGGAATGGGAATCCGTTCTTCTCTCCTGCGGCCAGAATATCAAAGCAGCACACCGCACCATCATCAACACCAAACTTCGTGAAATCACTGAAGAAATGGACACCTGGGTCAACAACGCCCGTGCCCACATCAAAGACGCTTTTATCAACTCCGTCATCAATGATGACATTCCCAATTTCCATAACGAACATGCTAACGATGCCCGTCTTGTTGAATGGGCTACACGCATGAAAGCGGCTGTCCGCCAGACAGCGCTCGCCTATATCACTAACGATACTATCCTAGACATTGTTGATCCCTGGGCCTCCGAGGCTCTGGAAGGTGCCAAAGCTCACGCCATTGAGGAAAACAAGACCTTCCTCGTCAACTACACTCGTGATCAGCGCACCATCGCTGAAGCGTCTGCAATTTCTGACGCTAACGACTTCTACAACTCCACCCTTGCCACC
>Ga0307512_10004857_pt1 | contig 14399 bp, 19 predicted proteins | sample 14_EM_MG_FD_200267 | JGI IMG/M metagenome (GOLD analysis project Ga0307512, IMG submission 200267) | Populus trichocarpa ectomycorrhiza microbial communities from riparian zone in the Pacific Northwest, United States - 14_EM | ecosystem: Host-associated > Plants > Roots > Unclassified | place... | reverse complement strand
CGGACCATCGGAAGTATTCGTTCTGGAGGGAGGATAATCATAAGTCCTAGGGGACATGGAGCGGGGAGGGTAATCTCTGGGAAAGATTTAAGAGATGGTGTTGTAGAACAAAGGAAGGTCTTACCGAGGTGGGCGATCAAGGTCATCCCGACCACGGGGTGGTGGTGGGCTACGACGACCACCGCTGGGGGGAGGGTAAGGCGGGTACCTCTCAGGGGGAGGCCCTCTGCGGTCGTACATGTCACGATTAGCCGGCTGAGCATAGTTCCTACCCGGCGGGTAAGGGGCTGGGCCGTCATAGTCTGGATAGTATGATGTCCTCGTGTCGTATCGGGCTGGAGGAGGCCCGCGCATCCGGTAGTCATCGTAGTCACGACGTGGAGGAGGTCCAGGAGGATAGTCCCGCGGAGGAGTTGCACCTCTGCGGTAATCCCTGGCGGGTGGCGGTGGCGGGTAGTCATAGTACCTATCGCGGGGAGGGGGATAGGTTCGAGGAAGGTCGTCTCCCCTGTACGGAGGATAGTCCCGTGGTGCTGAGTATTCCTTGGAGGGCTGTATTCTATCAATCAAGGGGGCGTCGTTGTGGTGACTTCCGCGACGCATGTTTGCTCCATGGTTAGGGCATTCCCTGTTTGAGGAGGTTAATCACGAGGAATCTCGAGTAGCCAGAGCCGACAAACCTAGCCCAGTGTCCCTGCTGCCCACACTTGAAGCAGGCACCAGGTTCTCCGTTGTATTTGGCGGTTCTCCCACCGCCATGAGAAAGTTCGACTCGAATCTTGTTTCCCATAAAGAACCCTTCGTGGTACTTTGCGACGCTCTCCTCAGCAGCCTCCTTACTCTCAAATTCGACGAAACCATAACCAAGCCTATGAATTAGGAGTCAGTGAGAAGTTTGGAGTGTGCTCGGTAGACATACTTTAGTTCAACGTTGAGAATTGTTCCAATTTTACCAAAGCAGCTCTCTAAGTCTTCTTTTCGAGTGTGCTCAGGAAGACCGCCGATATAGACCTTGTTCGGCTGGAGAGACAAGACGGAGGCATGAGCACCAGGTTAGAACGGCAGATAGATAGTGGATAGAAGCAAGCAAAGCTGGGGAGGTCAAAGGACAGTCTCGGAGTAATGTGTTAAGTGCCCTCCGGCCAGACGCAAAGCTGAGGAACACGAAGAACGCGAGGCAGGTAAGTGATATGTACGCGTGTGGGTGCGCCACGCGTTTCACTCGTTGGCCGAGACCGCACAGTCGAAAACAGAGAGGAATGGGATATAAGGAGAGGTAATGGTAGAGTCCAACAATCAGTGAGCATGTCGAGGGCAAGCAAGCACCTTGATTTGTTTCTCGCCACGGTAGCCTCCTCTTCCTTCTCCTCCACTTGGTCCATCCTGGTCATGTCCGATGCCGTTCCCAGTAGGATGCTGAGAGTATTCCGTTGACCCAGACTCTCCCGGTCCTCCAAGATGGTCGTCGGCAGATGATCCGTTGGGATGTTCTCCAGGTCCCCCAATTGGGTCGGAGCCTGGACCCCCAACGTTCTGTCCGCTGGTTTCCCACTTGGTTTGGTTAGAGGGTGTCACTGGATCCGCAGCACTAGAGCCCATCGCTGTCTTTTATCACAGTAGAGAGATGGTGGGCGAACTGCAGAGGGTTCGCACTGGTGACAGAGAGAGGGGCCGTGAGAAATTTTTCGAGAAACGCGGGTTACAATCGTCACAGATCAGGGCAAATCGGATTTAGCCGGGCGGAGCTACAATATTCACACTCAGACAAGCTCAAGAGGGCGACCTCAGTGCATAACATCCCTTCTCTTTTCGTATTTACGGAGACCGAACGTATAAAAGTGATCTGTACACAACGGAAATATGAGAGGGTGGTAGATGATAAGAAAGACATCAATCACAGAGGTCTCCAAGGCGAGACACGTTGATCAAGCAGCTGTCCAGGTGCATCGACTGCATCGATATCCTAAAGCTTTGAATTGAGCTCGTATGAGACGGAGTTTCCGTCATCTCCACCACTTCCGCTTGTACTCGTAGGCCTTCCACGTACATGACACCGTCCCACTCACCCACGACTCTCGCCTCGCTCGATACGACGGCAGCGTGAAACGTTGATCACTTTTTCAGTTCCTTGAACTTCCAAGTCCTTGCATGCGATTACCGTCTCCGTGGCGAAGGCAGTTGAGGGTCTAATGGAGTGAATCCTAATCAAGGATCAGAGGCGTAATGCAATTGATTAGCATGGAATCCTACAGAGCGGGGGGGGATCGAGACAAACGATCATACCGCCTTGACTCCGGGTCGGCTTTTTGGTTGCGTTGTCCAGCACCAGTTCAGCATCTCCCATAAGTCATCTGTGACATGCGAACCGCAACTCCACCCCGCTTCTGCTATTTCCAGGCATTCACCCTCGGTGGCCTTCCGTATGAAGATAAGGTCCTTCAATGCTGCGAAGGGAACTTTATCATTGAGCACTTCGTAGATAACCATCCCTAACGCACAGCGACCGGACTCCTGTATCGGCCTACTGTCTTTAAGACAAAACTTGTCTGGAAGGAGGAACTCTGGACTCACCGTCATATCGCGCTGCATGTAACGACTGAACTTGAGGGTGTGAAGTATGTCGGAACCGAGACGATTACGAGAAGTCCGAAGTCATCTAAGCGTGCGTGGCCCATTTGGTCGATCAGGATGTTGACCTCGACGAAAAACGCGCTAGGCGGCGAGGCAAAACCTAGAGTCCGAAACCACACCCATTTCAGATCTCCATGTATCATCGCCTACCCGCGTAAATATATCAAACCCCTAGAGGCCTCTTTGAGTTATCAGGAGCAATGATCAGTAACAGCCGCGGTCAGCAGTGGGGGCAAGACCATACAAGCTCGAACCGACTTGCATCCTTGCGCGCTTTGACGAACTCATTAACGTTCCCACTCGTCATCCATTTTGATGCCATCGCGAGCTGGTCGCTACTCGTTGTAATTCCCAGAAGTGACAGCGCATTTGGATGATGAAGAGTCTTCCACGTCGCAACCTCCTTGTAGAACCTCTACACAGCATCAGCCGCTCGACGGATGCTTTTGACAAGACTGTGGGAACCCACGCTCGCGATCTTAAAAAAGTCGCCCGTCGAGTACACCCTCAATATTTTGACTGTAACATGGTGACCCTGATATTCACCCTTCCACACGTCAGCGAGCCCGCCGCAATACAGCGGGATATTGAATTGGTCGCAGCAAAGTGGGATTTGCAATGATCTCGGAAACAAAGCCTGACGACCGCAGATCCTGTATAATGGTCTCAGACACTTCCTCCGTAGGTACGGTTGGAGACCCGGGAGATCCGGAGTCTGATCAGAAGGTGGAAGTTCGGAAGCGAAGGGGCAGAAGAAGACAGGTAATCAGATCGTACCCGGGAAAGAGTGTGGGGCGTACCTCATGTACTACGTCGTCCCCATGGAGGCCATGGATTATTTTTATGTCATCTTTGCTCGCGAGGATTGCCTCAATTAGAGAGATGAGGTCACGCGGGGGGAAGAAGGCACGACTAATCAAATATTCGCAGGCCGGTGCGTCGAGGGACAAGGTTGGGTGAATCCGGGACCGGGTAGACCATGAAGTGGTAGACTATCGTCGCGAGTATGAGCATTGTCGTGTAAGAGCAACGGTTGAGAGGAATGGCCAGCGTTTCGTGCTCGGTCAACGCTGAATTGCAGTTGTTTTTCCAGACGCTCGGGTAAGCAGTCAGTACCAAAAGGGTTGGGCACTATTGGGATCCACATTGACGGTGATCAGGAGTGTTCGGAGGTGTGGCATAGCATAAACCAGGGTTCCGGTGGTACAGAAGCTGAGCGAGGGCCCGAAAGGGTAAGGTGGTGGCGCCGACTCGCGACGTGAACCTGGGTAGTTTGACATGACAAAGTTCTGAGATGGGAGAATGACAACGAGTTTATATTTCCTTTCAGAAGCGAGCGTAAGAGGGATTGCCACGTGGACGGGGATGGATAACGGCTCTGCCGATCGAAATGAACACTTATGGACAGATAAATACAAGACGGTACTGTCAATTTTGACCGCTAAAGTTTACAATTTTACGACGTCAGGACCCGGGATGGGATAAGTCTTCTGATTAATGGAGGTGTCGTAGAGCTGAAACCGATATAGATTAGCCGGTCTGGCGTTTCTGCCAGGAGGAAATGTGGGTATATCACTTACGTTCCACTTGATTCCAGGAGTAGTGTCGGTATAAGCACTGGTGGAGAGTGTGCATGTGAGCACCGTCGTTAAAGAAAAAAGAGCTGAAGCTTACCCCGGGAAAGAGACACCAGATGGCAACTCCTTCTTGCCATCTCCGGTGACTTCGATTTGGATACAAGAAGGGTAGAATTGGGCACCATGGGTAGGGTCTTGTGAGTAGAGGGAGTATGCCTCGTGGAGAGCGATGATCTCGACACGGAGGATGTACCGCCCTGGTTTCAATCCAGAGGGAATGGGAATGCTATACTATATGAAACCGCTCAAACTACACGGCCACCTGTCGGGAACACCGAGAAAGTTTACCAATCCTTTGTTGCTCAGCAACTTTTCGACGGCCCAGATGCCAGTATTACCCTCCTGAAAGATCTTGGACCAAGCATTACCCACACCGTTTGAATCTTTAGATGCGAGGTATGCAACTTCGGGCTCCATTAGGGATGCGTCTGATATATGTAAATGTCTCACGCACCAATTGGTCCTTTATGCGAACTAGCTATGATATCATCGTGCCGGTAGTTGTGGACTAAAACAAAATGAGGCCTATTGATCCACGGGGGAAGGGGCATACGTACACCATTCCGTAGTCACTGTGCCACCAGCTGGGACCGACACATAGGTTGGGACAGGGAGGGATCCGTTTACGTTGCAGCGGATGTCCAACGATTTGAGGTTCTTGACGGGATCGTTCGCCGGAGGTTGTCGAATGTAGCGACCAGCTCCAGCACCCTGATCAGAACCACCTATCCAGACAGACCACACACGGCTGTGGGCGCTGACTTCGGCGATGAGAATAGCGGTGATAGCAACAAGAGTGGGGAACTTCATAGTTGGTCGGGGGTACAGGACAGCAGAAGTCAGCACCTCTTTACATAGGATCTGGAAATTTGGAAATGTTCTTTTTCTGCTTGAAAAGACGTGGATAAGCGGAGACAACACCAAAAACGCACGATCGTAAAGCAACAGTGCAATCGTGTGTCGATTATCACCAGGCGACACAAACATATTACCGTTGTAGGTTAGTGACTGGTTGCTCACGCATTAACATTTTCACGGACAATCAGGTGCGTATATTCAGAGATCTATAGTTGAGACTTACTTCTAACGAACGATCAGAGCGTCGCCCACTCTGCTGGTCCGTTCGCTAGCGACACGCCAGCTACATCAGTGAATCGGAATGTGCCGGAATATATTGGTCAACTATTTTCGCAATACTGGTAGCGGGCAATGAGTTGTAATCCGTTACAAGCCCCTATCGGGGAAGCGCTTCGATCACCAGGCACTGTAGGGTTATATAGGACTTTCCACGACTTGCTGATGCTACACGGTCAGGTGTTCAACAAAAACTTTTAACAAGACTGCGGGAACCCACACTTGCGATCTTAACAAAGTTGCTCGTTGAGTATACTCTCAATACTTTGACTGCAACATGGCGACCTTGGTATTCGTCCTTCCACGCGTAAGCGAACCCGCCGCGATATAGCGAGGTGTCGAATCGACTGTAGCAAAGTGGGGTTTGCAGTGATATCGCAAGCAAAGCCCGACGACCGCAGATCCGGTATAATGCTCTCAGATACTTCCTCCGTGGGTATGGTTGGAGACCCGGGAGATCTGGAGCCTGGTCGGTAGAGGGTGAAAATTCGAAAGCGAAGGAGCGAAAGAAGATAAGTAATTGAATTGGGAAAGAGTGTGGAGCGTACCTCACGTACCACGTCGTCCCCATGGAGGCCATGGGTTATTTTTATGTCATCTTTGCTCGCGAGGATTGCCTCAATTAGAGAGATGAGGTCACGCGGGGGAAGAAGGCACGACTGATCAGATATTTGTAAGCCGGTACGTCGAGGTTAACCAGGTTGGATGAATCTGGGACCGGATAGACCATGAGTAGTCGACCATCGCCACGAGTATCAGTGTTGTCGCGTGAAAGCAACGGTTGAGAGGGACGGCCAGTGTTTCGTGCTTGGTCAACGCTGAATTGCAGTTGTTTTTCCAGACGCTCGGGTAGGTAGTCAGTACCAAAATGGTCGGGCATTGCTGGGATGGCGGGCTCTTCGGCAGATTCGACCACGGGTTCATTGGGGTGACATTGTATGTCGGGGATCTCACAGTATGAAGGAATTAGATGCGGGAGGAGATGCATAGGCAGACATTGTCGAACTGACTCAGCCCCTCTACCACTGCATAGATCTTGGCATTGCCGAGGACTAGGAGGATCCCCCTCGAGGATGAGAATGGGCGTAGGGAAGCCAAGTCCTCGGGTTTCTCGATACCCGCACCGATGATCTTGGATAGCCGGCTGAGCAAGTGATTACACAAGACCGGGAATTGGTCGCAACGGATAAACCGACGGTCGACACTGAATCGTCGTTTGGTGCGACCGTGATAGAGGAAAGTCAGATCGATGAATGTCTTCCCAACGCTACTGGCACCGATAAGAGTGATGGATGTCAAGTTTTCTGCCAGACCAACAATCTTCTCGATCAGCTCGTCACGTTCGAAACAAGGGAGGCGATTCACCAGGTTTACTAGATGCAAATATAAGCTACCGGATCCAATAGGGGTCAGGGTTGCTGACCTACTTTGAGTCTGGGCGGCAGTGAGCCTGCATTTGGTGGTAGGGTGGTCCGGGTGTCACTCACTGACCAACGTCTATCACCAGTCCTATCTTGAAGCATTCTATGACGAATTCCGGAAACCACGATGCGGGCATCCGCAATATTGCATTGGGTCTGGTTGGAAACAACAGTGTCTATGTCCGCAACGACGGCGTGTGCCTTCACGACACCGCTACCAACGTCAGAAATAGCTACGTATGTGTTCGGCCCAAGTTCAGTCTGGGAGTAAACGGTCAGTGCTGACCCTAAAGACAAGCACAATCGTGTCGAGGTTCATCCTCCAGTTGACGATTGTTCGGCTATCGTCTTTGAAAATTCGAGAGAATGGGTTCTGTTTGCTCCGTTCGGTGACCTTGCTTTGGATGACCGCCAGTCCTACAATGAGACATCGTCGATGAGGTGTCCAACCGACTACCGTTGCTTCAACTCATACCGCTAAGTTCACTTAACCACTTCAACCCCTGCCGAGGGCAGTATAGATAGTATCACGGGCCAACCCAAGGTCGACGTAATCGTCATCGAGTCCTGTGTACATTTTATCAGCCTGCGATAGATATCCACAAAGTAGAAGAAGACTCACTCTTATCGTTGCGAGAATGACGCTGACGGTATCCTTGACTGGTGTAATGTTCGAGAACTTCTCCGCGCCTTTCAAGTCCGTGATGACCACATTCAGTGAGGGGAGGAACTCGTCTTGACGCTTCACATCTATAGATCCAAATTCAAGGCAAGAGTGATGAGAAAAGATTCCGGCGCGGGCTGTTGTGGGGGAGACACCGCCAACCTGGACCCGAATTGAGATGAGCAGCAATCGATGGTGCGCACTGCACATAGAGCCATTCGAGGAAGGATGCGGTTTGGCGAGACAAATCCGAGTTCTATAGCGACCTTGCGGTCCACCCTCACCGGGACGAAGTTACTTCGGAGTCTGAGAATCTCGGAATGAGCGAGTGCTCGTGTGATCGAGCGAAATTGCCACGCTACACTGGCTTTGCTCAAGACCGCGATGACCTCTGGTTCACAATCTGACCTGCCCCACATTGAGTTCGACCCTAAGGCCAACAATTAATTAGGTAAACTGCACAAACTCTGGGATGTCTGATTCGCAACTAATGCTATTGTCGTGAATGTTCATTCATAGGCGAAGATTCGACACCGAGAAGTTGCCGACAGAGGTTGTGACTCCTCATATCCCAACTGGCCACCAAAGTCCCATTCGTGTTCTTCCCAAGGGTTGAATTTACATTCGTTTTACCTTGTCGTTCGATTCATAAAGAGATGGGAATGGAACTCCCCCGTTCACTGATCGCCGAAAGTTACACCGTTTTTGGCGAGCAAGGCTTGGAACCGTGACATCGCGTCCCCGTTGTTGTATAGCGTAATTCTGCTCTGTGGTGGACGCGGCCCCCGCTGTTGGGAAGACCTTCCATGACTCCGCGTAGAGTAACGCGAGCGTTCGGCCTGGTCGTCACGACAAGCGGTTCGACCTCTCGAGAGGGGACTCCCGAACTCATCGCTTGTCACTTCAACAGTCGGCTGAGCGAGGGAGAATTGCAGATATAATTCGATGGCTTCCGAGCCTCACAATCTTCACGATGCACACGCAGTCGCACAGAGACTCGGCATATATCACCCATATAGCCTGACTCGATCAGAAAGGAAGATCCTGGCGATCGAGATGAAAATAGCTCTGAATTCAGCAACCCGCGTGTCAAGGAAAGATCCGCCAAACACCATGATACAAATCATGAGGGAGAACGTGAAAGAGAAGAACAATCTGGCGAATTTTCTGTAGATGGACTGTGGCTTCGGGGGCTTATCGAGTCTGGCTACGCCTTCTAGGACGTTGAACGTGGAACCTATCCGCAATGACGTCGTCAAAATTCCCATCCACTGCCATCAGTTTCCCAAGGTCAAGGCTCGAACCAGATTTGATAGGGTCGGTCCCAGTTTCGCCGACATCGAGATCTCCGAGCGCCAGGAGTAGAATTCCAGGGATGTGGACGACTTCGCAGTCAGCTTGAAGGACGCGGGCAGCACGACGGAGTTGAGATTATACGCGGTCAGAGGAGACACTGTAAGCCATTAGCCCGTGGCTGAGCTTATTCAGGAATAATTTACGCTTGTCTAAACAAATTATTAGGCGGGTTGGCGAGTCTGCAAGGCTTGGATGAGTACTGACGGATGATATTGATAATCTGTCAATATCACTTGGGTCTGGTTCGTAAAGCGGAGGAGAGGCACCTGCATACTTTTCAGGGGGATCGTAAAACGTAGACCCGACGCTCGGTCGGTGCGCTTCAGGCCGTTCGATCCACAAGTGCCATGAGGGAGGGTCACTCATCTATCAAGAGTGCCCGGAGGTGCGGGATGGCCGTAGCCAGGGTTCCGGTGGTACAGAATCCGAGCAGGGGGGGGCAAGCTGGACGAGGGCCCAAGTGGTGGCGCCGACTCACGACGTGAACCTGGGTAGTTTGATACGACAAAGTGCTGAGATAGAAAAATGACGAGTTTATATTTCCTTTCGGAAGCAAGTTTAGGGGTATTGCCACGTTGAATTAACGGCACTGCCGATCAAGATAAACGCTTATGGACAGAGCGATAAATACAAGACGATACAGGTCAATTTTGACCGCTAGCATCTACAAATTGATGACGTCAGGACCCGGGATGGGATAAGTCTTCTGATCAATGGAAGTGTCGTAGAGCTGAAACCGATATAGATTAGCTGGTCTGGGGTTTCTGCCAGGAGAAAATGTGGGTATATCACTTACGTTCCACTTGATTCCAGGAGTAGTGTCGGTATAAGCACTGTGGTGGAGGGTGTGCATGTGAGCACCGTCGTTAAAGAAAAAAGAGTGACTTGGAGCCTACCCCGGGAATGAGACACCAGATGGCAACTTCTTCTTGCCATTTCCGGTGACTTGGATTTGGATACATGATGGGTAGAATTGGGCACCACGGGCGGGGTTTTGTGAGTAGAGGGAGTCTGCCTCGTGGAGAGCGATGATCTCGTGACGGAGGATGTACCGCCCTGGTTTCAAATTAGAGGGAATGGGAATGTCGAACTACGGAAAACCGTTCAGACTGCATGGCCACCTGTCGGAAACACTGAGAAAGCTTACCTTTCCTCGGTTGTTCCGCAACTTTTCGACGGCCCAGATGCCAGTATTACCCTCCTGGAAGATCTTGGACCAAACATTACCCGCACCATTCGAGCATTTCGATGCGAGGTATGCAACTTCAGGTTCCATTAGGGATGCGCCTAATATATGTAAATGTCTCACGCACCAATTGGCCCTTTGTGCGAGCCATCTATGATGTCATCATATCGGTTGTCGTGGTCTAAGACCAGATGAGGCCTATTAATCCGCGGAGGAAGGGGCATACGTACACCACTCTGCAGTCACTGTGCCGCCAGCTTGGACCGGCACATAGGTTGGGACACGGAGGGATCCGTTGACGTTGCAGCGAATGTCTGGCGATGTGAGGTCCTTGATAGGACTGTTTGTCGGGGGCTGTCGAATGTAGCGACCAGCTCCAGCACCCTGATCAGTGCCATTTACCCAGATAGTAAACACACGACTGTGGGCGCTGACTTCGGCGATGAGGATAGCGGTGATAGCAACAAGAGTGGGGAATTTCATAGTTGGTCGGGGGTACAGGATAGCAGAAGTCAGCGCCCCCTTACATAGGATCTGGAAATTTGGAAATATTCCTTTGTTCTGCTTGGAAAGACGTGAATGGGCGGAGAAAAATACCCAAAACGTATGGTCGTAAAGCAGCAGTGTAATCTTGTGTCGACTGTCACCATGCGACACGAACATTACCGTTGTAGATTAGTGCCTGGTTGCTCACGCATTAACATTTTCACGAACAATCAGGTGAGTATATTTAGAGATATAGTTGAGACGCACTTCTGACGAGCAATCAGAGCGTCGTTCATCCTGTTCAATGGTCTGTTCGTTAGCGACACGCCACCCGACCAGCATTCTAGCAGGATCCATCCCAACAAATTCTGTGTGAAATGCTTTTCCTGCTCGGTCAAGCGGATAAAAGCACGAAATGCATGAGTAAGTAACTGTCCATAAGGCTGCGCCATATGCACACTTGTCTAGACGAGTATCTAGAACCTTTTACTCCTTGTCCGGTCTCGTTTTTCTCTCTCATGATCGATCGGCGTGTATATAGCCGACATCAGAAACGTTTAGCGAGGTGCACAGTAGCAACCAAGTACCTGGGGGATCTTGCCGATGAGTCGCTTAGCCTCGGCCTCAGCTCGGGCTAAGGGTCCGCTGGTTGATCATAAGAGAAGGGGACTGGGACCGGGTAGGGTTTTCGAAAATCGCTAGTAAAGGGGCTGTTAGGACTCCGATCGTTGCATTGGGTCGTGGATAGTCTCTAAAGGCTGAACGTTGAACCGCAAAAGCGGTCACCTCGCCGGAACTCTTCCAGGACAGTGGGAACCACAGTTGCCGGGGTGGGTTGCTGGGTATCCCACTATTCAACGTTAGAGGCCCCCTTCGTCACTCCCCTGTACAGCGCACGCACCGGTAGATAAAGGTCGATTTGACCAGATTTCACTAAAGTATGTCTCCTGGGATAACACGTCGATAGAACTGGTACGAGCTGGTGCTGCAGCGGGTGAAAAATGCATCTCGATCATTACTCACTTATAGGCCTTCGTAGCTATAGGTACCAGAATATATATCCGAACCATAGTGAAGAGCAGGTACGCTAGGCTAAACCCCGCGGGCAGGGGCTTTCATACCGAGAGGAAGTGAACTCCTGGTGCCTGATGACAGTTGTCTTACCCGCGGGTTGTTAAGGAGATCCTATGCGTCTAAACACGTTTCCCGGGCTGGTGCTCGCGGGAACAGTGACCGCAATCGGATGGCAACGCATGATGCATGAGGGGTCTGTGTGCAACGGAAATATGAGGGGGTGGTAGGTAATGAGGAAAACATCAATCATAGCGGTCTCCCAGATGAGACATCTCCATCGCAGCGGTCCAGAATGCACCGACTGCATCGATACCCATCGAAAGTCTGAGGCTTTGAACCGAGCTCGTGGGAGAGAGGGAGCCACCGTTATCTCTGCCACTCCCGCTTGTGCTCGTAGACCTTCCATATGCATGTAGGTAACACTATCTCACCTACACACACCACCCTCGCTTCTCTCAATGTTACAGTGGCACAAAACCTTCATTACTTCTCACTTTCTCAAACCTCGAAGTCCTTGGAAGTGTACTCAAGTGGCTAATGGAGTCAATTATAATAGAGGATCAGAGGCATAGTCAGTACGGAACCCTCCGCAAGAACATGAAGTAAAGGGAATTGAAACAAGAGACCATACTGGAAGCATAACTTCTGTGAGACCGCAATCATCTTCATTGTCCTCTAGATCCTCGTCAACTTGTTGAGGCAGTGGCTCCCAGGCCCTCAAAACCTGCTCTAGACACTCGAATACAGCCTTGATGCTTGGTCGGCTTTTTGATTGCATTTTCCAGCACAGGTTCAGCATCCCCCATAAATCGTCCCCAAACCACAACCCCTGTGCTCCTTCCGGCGTTTCTGGGCATTCACCCTCGGTGACCTTCCGCATGACAACAAAGTCCGTCGACGCTGCGAAGGGAGCTTTACCACCGAGCACTTCATAGGTAACCATCGCTAATGCATAGAAATCTGATTCCTTCGTCAGTCGACTGTCCTTGAGACCAAACTGGTTTGGATGGAGGAGCTCTGGACTCATCCATCGTATAGTACCAGATGAAACAATGGAACTTGAAGTTGTGAAAATAGCAGGATCCGAGATGATTGCGAGAAGTGCGAAGTCTGCTAGGCGTGCGTGGCAATTTTCGTCGATCAGGATGTCGGCCTTGGTGGAAAGCGCGTCAGGAAGCAGGGTAGGAGCTAGCGTCCGAAATCATACCCCCTTAAGATCACCGTGGATTATTTCCTGGTCGTGCATATACATCAACCCTCTGGCTATATCTTTGAGCTATCGGAGGGGATTATTAGTGGCAATGGTAGTCGGCAGTAGGAGTAAGACGGTACAAGCTCGAACCGATTCGCATCCTTACGCGCTTTAACGAACTCATTGATGTTCCCATTCGTCATCCATTTTGATGCCATCGCGAACTGGCCATTACCCATCGTAATTCCCAGAAGTGACAGCACATCCGGATGACGAAGAGACTTCCACGTCATAACCTCCTTGCAGAACCGCTACACAGCCAGCATCAGCTGCTCGACGAATACTTTCGGCAAGATTGCGGGAACCCACGCTAGTGATCTTAACAAAGTCGCTCGTTGAGTACACCCTCAATGCCTTGACTGTAACGTGGCGACCGCAGATCCGGCATAAGACACCGAGGCACGTCCTCCGAAGTCGTGGTTGGATATCCGGGAGGTCCAGGGCCTGATCAGCGGAAGGTGTAAGTTCGAAAGCAAAGGAGCGGAAGACAGGTGACCGGACTGTGCCTTGGAAAGAAGAGTACAGAGCGTACCTCGTATATCACATCGACGAAGGTCTGGGCGTCGTTTCTGCGGAGGTTACGGACCATCCTGATCTCATCTTTATTCATGAAGATTGCCTCTATTAGAGAGGTGACTCCTTGCGTGGAGAATGTATGACCGATTTGACGTTTACAGGCCGGTACGTCGGAGTTGACAAGATTAGATAAATTTACGGTGTCGAAGAAGGGGTTAAATGCCACAGCATGTGATCTAGGCGGTGGGGACGGCGGAGCGGATTTAACTGTGGATTGGTGGATGTGAACGGCCGGGAGCCATGAAGTGGATTGGGTTGGAGAATGCTGGGGAGCACGGGAGGGGCGGTGGGATGTGGTCGAGGAGAGGTTGAAGGCAGCGGAGGGCAATGCACCGGTCCTAAGAAGCCCAGTGGATTGGGGAGGGTGACGGCGGCTCAAGAGTATCATCTTCGTCATCTGCTTCGTCATCCGCTTCGGCCAGTACTTTGTCGGGACCGGAGATAACTAGATCCTTTCGTTCCCTCCGGACAGAAACAAAACCACCCTTGAACCTGGTGAGGTGCTTCTCCGATGGGTACCCCTCATTCCGGAACTTCTTTAACAAACCGTGAAGCTTTGAACCTTCTGGGATCTGGAAGGAGTCGGCGTCATAGACGAGGATGGATGATGCCTGAGCCCAGGCGGAAATTTTTGTTCGGCCTGACTTGGAAGAAAGCATGAAGGCCAGCTTTTCGAGGGAGTAGAGTGGCCATTTGAGCAGCGTTGAGGGTACGGAGAGCGATAAAGCGTTGGTTAGACGAGCATTTGTAAAAGCAGCATAAGAGCGGATGTCGAGAATGAGACATTCTGGGTCGTTGACGAAGAGAAAGAGTGAAGGTCTCGTACGAGTGAGAGACGATCGAGTAAAGAGAACGCTGTCTTTGCGCGAGCGGAAGGAGATGACACGTGCCGCTCTTCGCGCAACACACCCATCTCCCCGCCGCGCCCAACTCGCTCGTCCACTTCTTTTCACCCTCCCTCCGCTCCCAATAGTACACCAAG
>Ga0307512_10004856_pt1 | contig 14401 bp, 16 predicted proteins | sample 14_EM_MG_FD_200267 | JGI IMG/M metagenome (GOLD analysis project Ga0307512, IMG submission 200267) | Populus trichocarpa ectomycorrhiza microbial communities from riparian zone in the Pacific Northwest, United States - 14_EM | ecosystem: Host-associated > Plants > Roots > Unclassified | place... | reverse complement strand
TCCAGCCATTCTTTCAAAACAATCAATTCAGTTCTTGACATTGAATACAATGGTCCCCATGTTGGTGTCTCTCCATCCTTCAAACGAACTTCATGATCAACTCCAGGTCGATGTGGTGGTAGCCGGTCAGCCAATACCGTACTGAATAGCGGAAGGAATTCATGATACTGTTTGGGGATGACCTCTTCCAGGGGTCGTTGTTTCAAATCCTTTGCCTCAATAGCCTTATTGATATCATGTAAGGAAGCCTTAAACAACGTAAGTTTTCTTCTTTTAACACTCCTAAAGAATGAAGCCCCGTTGAGCATAACAATATCCCCTCGAAATGGCCTTAGGGGTCGAATTTTCGGTTCAAATATATCTTTGACCTGATATATTGGCTCCAGCGGTTCCTCCGTAACTCCTTGAACCGTTACTGATGTATCATGGCAATGTGTAATGCAATATTGTGATCCAAACGTAACTGTATTGGATGCAAAACGCACAGCTACATCGTGTAGTCGTAACCAGGGAATCCCGAGGACAATTGGATAATGTCCTAACTTTGTAATGAACATAGGTAACTGTTCTCTATGTTCCTGTATTTTCATTCCGACTTTAGCAATATGCGTAATATCTCCGGACTCAATAGGTCTTCCGTCAATAACCTCTACTTGTTTCTTTTCCTTCAACTCTTGAAGTGGTATCTGATGATGGCGGGCAAAATCTTGATCCATAAATGCAATGCCAGTAGCTCCGCAATCAATCAGCGCATGTGTAGGTATCTCTTGATTATTCACGGTCAATGAACAGGTTATAACCAAATGTTTGCCTTCCATTGATCCTTCCAATACCTCCACTTTGCTAACTGATAATCACGAAATTCCAAAACATTTCAAAGCATTTAAAACAAAACTTTTTCCGTCAACCAAAGCGCCATCCTGCTTGGGCTGACTTCATCTTTTCCCGATTCCTCGGAACCTTCCTTGGTTCCTACTTCCTTAACCTCCGCTCCCGACGCCTTAAACGTCTGAGCCTTTTTCCTCGCCGCACATTCCGCCGCCCTGTGGTTAAACCCACCACAATACAAACATCTTCCATCCGCGAACCTCTTTGCCCTCTCTTCTGCCGAAATCTTTCTCTAGCCTGCGCTGAGATCCATTGGTGCAGGTCCGGTATATCCGGCGACCGTTCCGGCAGTGGCTACTTCCGGAGCTTTCGGAGCAGGAGGAGGCCTGGAGGAGGCGAAACCTACCCAACTGCCTTTATTCTGCGCTGCTTTCTCCGCACGTCGTTGCCGTATCTGATTATCCCGTTTTTGGCAAACCGTCACTAACGCGGGAAGTTCCTCAGGCATATCGCTATAGGTAAAGGAATCTTTCATTTCCTCGGACAGTCCCATCCTCAGGGCATTCCGTAGGGCCGAAGGGTTCCAGTCGAGGTCGGCAGCTATTACTTGAAACTCAGCGTAATACTGAGAGTACTCACGGTTCTTTTGTTTAATCTCCCGCATTTTCCGTTCGGCGGTGGCTACTCGGTCGGGGTCCCCACAAGCCGCTTCCAGAAGTTGTATCAAGGCCGGCAGGTCTTCCAGCCCGATCGTTCCGTCTTCCCGGACGTGTGGCAAGATCTGTCCTAAGGCTATTCCCCTCAGGCGGTTGAATGCGTACCGCAGCTTCGACTGTTCGTCGGGAAAACTGGCGGGTTTGTGTCGCATGACCATCCGGAGTTGAGCGATCCAGCCTCTCAACTGAGTTCGATCCGACCCTGAAAAGTCCGGGGAGTCGGGAAATTTCTGGCCTCTGTCTTCCGGAGCGTGGGGAGCAGCCGGAGCCGCTCTGGCTGCTAACGTCAACGCGTTGGCTAGCTGCGTCCTCAAACCGCGAACTTCCTCTCCAGATTGCCGTGCATCCCGGGCCATATCGTCCAGCTCCTGCTGTAGGTCCTCGTTTGTTCCTGGGGCTGGAGGTCTCCTCAAGGCTTCGTGCCGCTCTTCCCTCAGAGTCTGTATCTGTTGTTCCAGCCCGGTATGGTCGCACTGCGGGGGTAGGAATTGTTTCGACTGCAGGTCTGTGATCTGCCGCTGTAGGTCGATGATCTGTTGTGGGTGCTCGCAGACCCTCTGTACCTGCCGGATTGGTTGGGAGTATTGCGCCACCCGCATTAATACCCCCTGCATCTGTGCGAACGCCTCCATCAGCTGTTCGTGTCCGATGTTGTCTTTGTCTACGTCGATGAGTGCCATGATGGTGCCCTGATCCTCGATGGAGACCAAGGCCGCTCGGGGTTCCGTTGAACTTGACATCGCAACGGATCAAGCACATCTACCAGTGCCAACTGTATGCGTCAATCTCGGAAGGGGTCGGAGTCGGGGGTACGATAACAATCAGTGGAATCCCGAGAACTTTTGCTGTTGTTGCTGCTGCTGCTGCGTGTCCAATTGTCGAGTGTGTCCCGTTGCAATTATGGCCTTCGCAATCGCACGGTTGTTCGGGATGGCAAGGAAACCAGGAGTGTGCTCCGGTATACCGAGTCCAATGCGGTCCGAACACGGGATCGTTAATATCGAGTCCGCCGCCTTCCCTAGCTGCGTCTGTCCAATAAGTATTCCACGGGGAGGGGACAGCTGACTGTTCCCAAAAATAGGCTTCGAGGGGTTCTTCCTCGAAAGATATTCTAAGTATCTCTTCGATACTTTCAAAAGCGTTCAAAGGTTCGGGTTCAAAAACAAGGCAAGGCACTCCAGCAAGATCAAACCAATTCGTTCGAGAAGTGCACTTACTGTCGTACTGGTGCATTCGAATATGGTGATCAATGAGGGTACTGGCGGATATCAAATCCGATAAGTCGTGGTAATTCGTCGACGCAATCGTCGCAAACGTGTATCCAACGGTGGTTTGATGCTAGATACACCCAACAAGAAACGGAACAGGGTTCGGAACAATACTTACACCCTGTCGAGGGATGTAGGCACATTCAATATCACGTACGATGTTGTAAGACTCGTTCTAGTGTAACGGGCGGGGTCGGGCGTAGGTGATATTGGTAACACTAGTGTGATATCAGAAACAAAACAAGGCGCTCGAAATTAGTTTCGAGGAAATCAAGACAAGACAAGAGTCGGAGCTGTTTCAAAGTCGTAACTTGCTTTGCTATAAAAGAGAACGAGTAAAGAGAGAAGAAAAGGAAATCCCCCAACGCCATCAACACTCTCTTTATATACAATTCGTCTGCCACTTCTCGAACCATTCCTTATACTCCGATATACCATCCGAATCTTATCCCATGATCTTACACACCACTCCGTTATTCCTTATCGTAACAACCACGCCATATCGTTCCACGTCGCAACACCTCAAACCACTTCTTTATCTTACTAAAGTATACCGCCACCATCTCGCCGCTTTCTCCACGTCTTCCAACGTCTCCGCCTTTCCGTAACACGATTCCTTCCACACCACCTCTATCTTTCTTCCATTATTCCCAGGTACCACCGTACCTGCCTGCGCCGTGACAGTACCGGAATCAAAATCAACCCCTACGTCAAGCAATCACCGTACCAGAAGTGCTGGGAGGAAGCACGTTGGTGCGCACTTACCAGCAGAAAATCACAGCTGGAGCTTAGTCAACAATCGTACGTGGAGAAGAGTCAACCAGTGCACCTGGAGATGAAACAACAAGTGAATTTAGACAATGATGATATGGATACCCAGACAAGTGACAGCAAGAACACCTGGGGAAGGAGCGGAAAGCATACCCTGAGGAAACCTGGCGAGCAATTTGAGATGATAAGTGCACCAAGCACAGGGTGGATGTCAAGTGTACCTACAAGTGCACCAACTAGGAGGAGGATCAGTGCGACTGTAAAAGCACTAGAGAAATGATGGGAAGATTAAGCGAGTTTAATCTATGCCGAACGAGTGCATTTGTGTCTGCCGAAGCAGTTCCGAAAGACACCGAAAATGATTTCCGAAAGTACCAAATAGTCTACCGAATGGCATCGCAACAGATAGTCACAGAACGGCCTCGCGAGGGAAAGCCACCGAACGGCATCGCGAGAGACAGTCACCGAATGCCATTGTGAGACAGTCGAGACAACTACCACAAGATGATTTCCGGATTGCCTTGAATGGAGGGCTCAGGAACTTAGGATCATCGGGAGCCCACAACCAATGGCACCGACAAGGATGTTTACCCAACGGCTTACTGAAATGAATGTTGAACGACCATACTGGTGGGCTCTAAGCCCGCTTGGCCAATTCTAAAGATGTATGAATATAACTACTGACGGGCACCGTGTGAAAGCCACCGGCTGCAAGAGATGATGTCGGATATAGAGGCTGGCCCCCTGAGCTATGCACAAGGGTCTGGAGAGCACAAACGCGTTCAGAAATATGTGGTGTGAATGTCCATATCATAAGATGATTACGAGATAGATACGAGGTCATCTATGATGGACCATCACCGACGGCTATGATACCGAGAGCAGATGTTGCCAAAGCAGCAGCAAAGAGCACTGATGGGCTGGGCCTGCAACGTTGTTCACAAGGAATTGGGAAAGCTTCAGTGCTAGCGCACTTGAAAGTATGGTGAGTATGACCGTTACTGTGATGCTTACAAGTTAGATATACCGATGCAATTGGCGATGGCGATGGCGATGGCGATGGTGATGGGGTTGATGCACAGCAGCAAGCGGAAGCCACCATCAATGCAGCCGAGTCAAGACGAGGATCATACTATGATTGGGGATTTCACCGAGATTACTGGGTCTAATTCCGACAATGACCGACACTTGGTACAAGTTACTAGTGCGAGATTGGATGGTCGGATGCCGGACATTCCGGAAGTGGAGATATGGAGGACGGTGTTAATTTGGATGTTCTTTCTGTCTCTCATCTTTACTTCTTTACTTCATTGGATCTAGGCCCAGTACAAATGGCGTCGGCACAGGTTTTTACCACCTCCGGAAATAAGTTAAGTGGAGGTGGAGTGTCCCTGTGCGCCGGATCCGCCGAATGGCTACCATATGGTACTGATCGGTTGTGGGACTTATGGGTTCGTACGTGTGCGTACGTTGAACAATTGTTTGTTTGTTTCCTTTCTTTTTCTACTCCTATACGGGATTATGCAGCCCAGGGGGTCTGCACCTGAAGCGAGGGATGATGTAATGGCACGGCTTCACGTGACGTGTCCAGGGCCAGGTAATACCCGCTTTATATAGTCGGCTCGCCACGAGCGTTTGATCTCTAGCGATATTCTTACCTGAACTTACCTTTATACTACTCTACAATATTGACATCTAGGTGTGCAACCGTATCTTCTGATGTACCTTCCTACGAGGCCATACACGTGCGTATGCTTTTACAGTTGCTGGGTCACGGCCTGAATGTGTATCCCCAATCTCGGTCAAGCACTGCCGTCCAGTGCAACTCTGAGTTTTCTACATCTCGGTCTCCAATTGCATATCCAAACTTGCTTGATCATGGCCTCAAAGTTCATCTCCAAACTTGCTTGCTGACGGCCTCCCAATGCATCTCTGAGTTCACTCAATCTTTGTCATCAATTGCATGTCCAAACTCGCTCGATCATCGCCTTGCAGGGTATCTCTCAGTTCACTCAATCATCATCTTCAGATGCACCTCGAATTGCTCTCAATCACCAACTGTAGATTGGTAGCTATATTTGTTCATAGATACATCAATGAAAATAGAAACAGAATGCATATGTTATGAACATCATGGAACGAGAATTAGTAGCTATGATTGGCAGGCGAACCAGCAGTATTCCCAGAGATGATGATTTTCCCAGACTGCTCTACAGTGATTCAATGTGCTCCAAGGTGCTCCTAAATCAGCAAAATGTAAATCGGTCGGGCAGCCGCACGCAATCATCCCTGACCCTCCTGTCGACCTCACCGGTGCTTCTAACTACCTCAAGATTCTCCGAGGCCCCCCTGGAGCTAAGTCAAGTGCTCTCAGACTCTGCAAGAGCATTCTCATGTTCTCCTAAAAGCATCTGCAGTGACAGAGGTGCATACAGGATGCTACATGAATTGACTTGTAGGATAGTCAAATTTTGGAGCCGCGGAGACCTCTGCACAGACTTGGTGCCATATTCTGGCAACAGCGGTGGTTATGGTTCCATCACCACATGCCATTTCCTCTATCATATTCGTCTTTGTTAAAGTCAAAAGATTTGCTACATCATTCTGCAGCATGTATTATCTGTCTAAGTCTCTCTATTTATATACATATGGCCAATCTGCCTGCAGAAGGGTTATCAAGTGTCATTGGAGGAGCTCCTGGAGAAGCTCATCAAGACAACTTAGAGATGCACGGGTTGGCAGCGATCGTGTGAACTGAGAAATGTACTTGCAACGCCGTGATCGATCAATTTGGGAGATGCACTTGAAGGCCGAGATCATGTGAACTGAGAGCTGCACTTGGAGGTGGTAATTGAACAAGCTTGGAGGCCATTGATCGTGAGAACTTGGATGCTGGGATCGAGCGAGTTTGGAGATGCACTTGGAGGCCATGATCTAGTGAGTTTGGATATACACTTGGAGGCTATGACCTAGCGAGTTTGGATATACACTTCGAGGCTGTGATTGAGTGAACTCAGAGATGCACTTGGAAGCCATAACCGAGCAAGTTTGGACATGCACTTGAAGGCCATGATCAAGCGAGTCAGGAGATGCACTTGGAGGTGGGCGATAGGGAGGAGGTATATTGGGAGAAAAGCACGGAGGGAAGCTTAAGCTCTATTTATTATTAATACTCATGATCATGGGAATGGAGAGAGTTGAGTACAACAAGGTCCGCAGACTGTTGAGAGATGGGAGACTTGTTGGTAACAGCAGAATGTCGATCATGGGATGATGCAGTACTCGGTGTGTACTGTACTTGGCATTAGTTGATGGTCATGGCATGGCCAGATAGAGAGGGATGATGTAGCATCTTGTGCTCAGGTAATGGTAGAGTTCAGGACGTGAAAGAGAGAGAGGAGATGATAGGGGGATATCATCATGAGAAACAGGGACTTAAGAGCATTCAGTCTTAGAGTACATTAACCATGCCGGATATGGTAGGTAGAACTCACGACCCGGCCGGTATGAACCCCAATGCGAGGTCATCTAAACTGACTCTGGCAAGTGTTACCCCTGATTTCTCATATCCGCTCGTACCTTCCTTATTGTTCCTGTCTTCATCCACCTTCTCTCTTTTCTGTCCTCAACTCTACCATCACCACAGAAATCAATCTTAAGTCATCCCTCGCTCTCCCTCCATGTCGTGTTCATGAGTTAACACCGTTTACAGCATACACCAAGGGTTCAACATCCACCCATGAGTATCAGTCTTCGCTTCATTCTATTGAGTACGAGTCGAAGACGGAATGCAGCTGAAACTGCCGGCGCACCTCTTTACAAGATCACCAACCATATCTCCATGAGCGCTCATAGGAAACGATACCTCGTCCACGTTTCCACGGTTGCGAAGTAACTAAATGATGAGTGGAGTCTCAGCAGCCGGCATGCCACTCTACGATCACCTCCCATCGGCCAGATCCAAGCATTCCCCCAATCTCGCACAATGATAGCCTCCAAGCGCATAGTCTAAACTCGCTCCATTTAGTGTTAGCAACGGTTCCAACCCGCTAGAACGGTTCCGGGTTAGGGTTGGAACCGGAACCGAACCGTTGCAACGGGTCTTACCACACGAAAACCCGGACCGTTGCCATTGGGCCGGTTTTACAACCAAAAACCCGGCATTTCAAAGCCACATTTTTGGCTCCAATTAAGTATCTGAGTTCTGATCGTATCATGACATGATCAGTAGGTAGATTGTGTAGTTTTAGCCCCTCTTTCACCTCCCGCTCTCAGATTTGCGGTCGGACCAATATTCGTTGAGTCCCTGTCGAAAACCCGCGAATTTTGCCCGAAATATGATGTTATTTAACAGTGACTCAATGAATATTGGTCCAATCGCAAATCTGACAGCGGGACGTGAGAGAGCAGCTAAAACTGCACAATCTGCATACTGATCATATCTTGATATGATCAGAACTCAAATACTTAATTGGAGCCAAAGTTGCGGGATCCGTACTATGGAACCGCGGTCCGGGTAACAACCCCGCCAAGACCGAGCGTGTCGGGTTCCTTGGGGGTTCCTGACCCAGACCGGGGCCTTCGGTTCGGTTCCAACCCGGACCGAAGCCGGGTAACCCGGAACCATTGCTAACACTAGCTCCAATACAGCCTCCAAATGCATCTCAACACTCGCTCGATTATGTTCTCGAAGTTCATCTCCAAATTCGCTCTATTAGGTCCTCCACCTGCATCTCCAAACTGGCTCGCTTACGTCCTCCAAGAAGGTCTCAGAATTCACTCGATTGCGGCCTCGAAGTGTCTATCTAAACTTGATTGATCATGCCCTCAAGTGGATCTCCAAACTGTCTCTATGTCGGCCTCCAAAGTGACTCGAAGTTCACACAATAAAAGTGTTGAAGTGTCTATCTGAGATCACTTGATCGTTATCTTCAAGTGCACCTCGAATTGGTCTCAACCACCGCCGGCAGCCAGTCCAGATATATCGTCTGTAAATGGACACCCAGAATCATAGGTGAGAATACAACCTGATTACGTGAATTTCAAAAATCGTTGAATGATAAGTAGTAGCTATAAATTCCTGGCACAACATCAGCGTTCCCAAAGATGTTCATGTTATTCCCAGACTGTTCTACTGTAATTCAACGTGCTCCCAGGCATATTGTCGGCACTCCCAGGCTATTGTTCGTTGCTCCCAGGCTTGTTGCCGGAGCTCCCAGGTGCTCCCAGGTGCACCAGAAGGCCAATGCATCCATCCAGTAAACTGGGGGATTTGATCCCCCTGGGATTCTTGTGTGACAACTCTCAGACACTCCCAGAGGCTCCAAGTTACCAATATACATTTTGCTGATGCAGGTGCACCTGAAGACCAATAAATCAGTCCAGTAAAGTCAGACTCGACACATTTGCGACAGGAAGGGTGTAATACTCCTCAAGATGGTACGACGATCTGTCAGACCTATCATAGCCATCCCGTAAACCCGGGCGATTCTAATGCAAACTTGAGTTGTTGCTAATAGCATTACGTTCCGGAACATGAGCAGTTACAACTACATTTGACACTGCATCACCAAGATAGTGTACTGGCCAGACAGCAGCAAGGGCGAAAATGTTTAACCTTCTGGATAGACTGTATTACTGGAAGGAGTTGCGGAAGCATGTAGACCAGTGAGTACAAAAATGCCATTCTCGCAAAAAAATCATAACCACAAGCCTTCCATCATTTGGTACACTTCATCCATTTCCAGTGCCAGAAACGACATCCGATGGCATTTTGATGGATTATCTAGTGGGGCCAGGCAAGAGTGAGGCATTCAATGCAATTTTGATGATAGCGGATAGGTATTCGACATTGTGACATTGTATTCCACACCTTACCACAGTGTATGCAGTTGGCTTCACAAAGTTGCTTCTAAGAGGGGTTGGATGCCTCCTTGGCTTATGTGCAACAATTGTCTCAGATCGGAGACCGCTGAGTGCTTGAACAGTTTGCGGATGGAGCTGCAGTTGTTTTGGGATGGTTGAACAGGTGTCTGCAGTATGTCATGAACACACACTTAGCCAAATTGAGCATATGCATGCCAACATGGTGCAGGTCTCCCGGTGTTTGTGTATCACCAAAAACATGATTGTGTACAGTGATCACCCCTTGCTGGGTTCACCATGCATAATGGGACATCCAAATGAACAAAGGGTTGCCTGTGTTTTCCAGATCTGGGTGTAAATGCCTGGTTGTTTTTGTCCAGGGAGTGAACACAGGAGCAAGATCGATGATGCGTCAATGCGGCTGAGGATCAAGCTATGATACACCAGATTTATGAAAACCTGGGAGTGGGGATAAGGCAGCACGGTGCTACAGGAAGAGGGTGCGAATCAGGGACATCTGTCAACACCACATATGGAGCCGGCTCTACTGTCTGGAGGGAGACCGTGAATATACCAAGTACCTCAGCCCTGTTGAAGTTTGATTTGAACCTGCTTGAACAGTTTCATGTTAATCAGAAGATATCCGCATATATCTATCATACAGTATTACCTACATCAGTACACATTCGCTTTGTAACAGCTACATACATTGTGCATGATCTGATGGATAATGCGTAGGTTCGAACGCTAGTTGACTTGGGACACCCAGACCCTTGTGAAATGATCTCAGAAGTCGATGAACCTACAAAGGGGATACTGCCTCAGGTCTAGGAAAGATCTGGAGATACTTGGAAGGAAGAATGGAATCATAGGGATGGTGTGGAAGGAATGGTATTGCAGAAAGGTGGTGAAGTTGGGAGATGCAGTGATGGTGTAAGGATACAGTGGGATCGTAGGGGTATATTGATTTACGATAGATCATGCAGAGTGAGGACTTGTAATGTCAAGCGATGTGGGGTGGTTGGGTCATTACATGGCGCGTTGGTGATCTGTAAGATAATTGGATGATATTCGAATCGCACATCAGAGTATGGTGAATAGTTCAAACTTTGCAGATGACTTGTATATAAAGACTGGATATTTGACATTGGACAAACACCTTTTCTTCTCTCTGTAATCGTTCCCCGATATTGCAAAGCAAGTTCCAACCATGAAACAGCTTGTACTGTTGCGCTGCAATTATCTTGTCAATACCAATTTACAGCGCCGATTGCCTTTTTTTGCAAATCACATTCCAGTTTCAAATCTGACCTTCACCCGTTACTGCCTGTGACACCTACCACTTGTCGCCTTTTTCCTTAGCCATTCTTCGTATTTGGCTTTGTAAAGTCCTTGTGTTCATGCTTTCCTGCTTTACTAGCATCGCTGCTGAACTCCATATAATTCTCTGCAAGTCTTCTGTCAAACATGTCCTCAGGGTTTCCCTGTGGTATCCAATCACCTCTGTTCGTAGATGGCTTTTCAAATTGTCTATTTCAACACTGTCAGGCCGATGGCTACTCAATGACGCGAAGTCAATGAAAGAACAGATACTCATATTCACAAATTTCACTTTCTGATAGGCAACCCCAATAACTTATCCAAACATATCAGCAAAATATATTTTAGTCTCTGGGAGCCTCCAGCAGAGTCAGAGAGGATGTAGAGTGTAAATTTAGATGCAGCGAGACTACGAGAGCATCAGAGCGTGAGAGGGAATTCCGGTCGGCCTTGGTAGTGACTGCGATCTGGAATGGTTCGTACAGCCGTAGTATGTGAGTGATTGTTAAATGTTTAGAAACACCTCACAGTGCCAGAGAGAACTTTGGGTGCACCTGGGAGCACCTGGAAGCGCTGGTGACAAGTCTAGTAATGCCTGGGACAAGTCTCGGAACCATGGCAACAACTATGGAAGCACCTCAAATGTCGGTAGGGTCGTCTGGGAGAAACATCTTCGTTCGGAATACTGCACGCGGGTCAGAAAATCATACCTACTACTCATCGTTCAATGATGGTTAAAACACCTGTATCCAAACTGTATTCTTCTCAATGTGTCTATGAACCAACGTTCCCATGTATTGATGTTGCAACCCATCTACACACAGTATATCAGCACAGGATGCAGACAGTGCGTGAGAGGATATTGAAGGGCATCTGAAAATGAGGATCAAGTGAACTCAGTGAGACTCTCCAAGGCGTTTATCGAGCGAGTTTGCTGCGGCATTTGCTGCCAGAATCCAGCGTATTTGGAGAAATATTCAGAGGCGGTTCCAGAGTGAATTTAGATATGCACTCCGAGATTGTGATCAAGTGAGTTGGAAGATGCACTGGCAGGCCATGATCATACTAGCTTGGAAGGGTAATTGTGTGTGTGCGGAGATAGACATGTAGGCCATGATGGCGTGGTTTTGGACGTATCCCCTGGATCGTAATGGTTCCTGGCCCGTACAGTCCACCCATACAACCACCTTACCACATGTCCAACAATGATCATCTGAGGCCATTCCATTTATGAAGCCTTCATTGGTAGCAGATAAAAAGTTTGTGAAAGTGAATTGTAAATTATATGTGATGTGACTTGGTAAGTCTTACTGCCCTACCAACATTTGCTCTCTGAACTGGCAACCCACCGCATGTCTATGCACCGTCACCTTCCACCTTTCACCTTAACAGGTGATTGAATTGCACCAAATGATGCGTTTCATTATTGAGACACCACTGTTACTTGCATTTTAATCATGCAGATGAAAGTTTGGGTGGAGATTTGGTATTTCTGGATGGGCTTTCCTGCTTGCAAAGCCACCATCCCAGCTACTTTCCCTTCTCAAGGTGTACTGAAAATTGTCCATGACTCCAGCTCTGGCTGAGGGGTAAAGATATGCCCTCTTTGATATTTGAGAAAGTGGGTTTTAGCCTTGCTCACTATGAAAGCTATGCGATGGGTATTAGTATCCCCCCTCTGAGCCTCAAATCTTGAGTACATTGCCAATGGAATTCCTTGTGTGTAATGATATTGGGACTTCCGAGCATGTCCTCAGCACTAAGCTTGAGGGATATTTTGTGGTGTTATGGGCAGTGTTGTCCATCTGGGCTGAACTGTGACATTTTCGAGTTTTTGGGGAGTTGATCTTGAGAAAACCCTCCGAACAAAAACCGCACTTTTTATCGGCATCCCATTCCTATACAGTCCTTAATTTTTGCCAAAATGCTCTCAACACATAAGAAAGTAAGTTAATAATGCTCCCAGGCAACCCCTACAGAGTTGTGGTTGCATCGCTAAATATTTGCAGCTGGGGAGTTGGATGCAATGCCCAAATGGGCATGGAATGCCAAAGTTACAAGCCAAAGAATAGGTGGAGGCCGCAATCGAGCAAGTTTGGAGTCCATAATCGAGCGAATTATAGTGATGCACTTGGAGGCCATGATTGTGCAAACTTGGAGCCCATGATAGAGCCACTTGGGGCAAGTACTGGGAAGCAGTCGATGGACGGCGTGCCGGGTGCTGAGACTCATCAGTATGTTATCTCACAACAGTGGGAACGTAACAATGAGACTTTATCTTGGATCTGTTATGAGGAGTTGGCTGATGACGGTCAATCGTGTTGGGAGGCACACCAGTAGCTAATGCTACATTCAGGGGTCATCTTGTATTCATGAGAATGAAGGGAAGACAAACAATCAATGTTAGATAGTATATTCCATGTAGGTTGTACTTGGTGAATGCTGTGATCGGTGAATACTGTACATAGTGTATGCTATGCTCGGCGTATGCGGTACTGAGTGTTAACTGATGAGCATGATACAGGGATATAGAGAGGGATGACCTAACTTTGTGTTCTGCGATAATGTTAGAGTGGTGGATGAGACAGGGCCAGGTGGAGGAAGAAGATGAGAATAATCTGGAGGTTATGCGCGGATGACACATCAGGGGTACAACATACCTGATTGGGTTTGGAAAACATTGTAGCTGTGTCATTTCACAGAGGATCAGGAATCTCACCTGCCGTTTCACCAAGAATACATCGACTTGGACAAGAATTTCTTTCAAGTCCCTGTTTCTCATAATGATTTGCCCCCATATCCACTCATCTCTTGCTTTCACGTCCTCAACTTTACAATCACCTGAAAATACCATGTTAAGTCATCGCTGTCTATCTCTCCATGTCATGATCAAGAGATAACACCGAGTCCAGCATACACTGATTACTGCATACATTGAGTATAGCATACCACAAGTACAGTACACACCAAGTTCAGCAGACACTGAGTACTGCATACACCACATACTGCATCATTCCATGATCAACTGCTTTCCGCTCCTATCCAGTGTTTCATCTTGCAGCAGACCATGTTGTACTGAACTCTCTGAATTGCCATAATGATGCATTAACCAATGAATTGAGACTCAGCTCCTGTCAATGATTCCACCAGTCCGGACGGACCCGGTCTGGGGTAGGGCTCAGTACGGTCCGGTCCAACCGTTAGGTCGAACTGGACCGAGCCCAAGACTGGCAGTCTGGGACTGGACGGGCTTGGTCTGGACCAGTCCGCGCACACTTGCAATTTCGACATTGTTTCTTCGTCAAGTACCACTGAAAACATGACTCATCCTCACATTTATCACCGCACACCTCTGGATACCCACTCTGGGTGAAATTATGACAGTTCTGACGGTATATTTTGTGCCATCGAGATATATTCCCCCCATTAAAAGACCGATACAGTGAAAAAATACACTAAACCTGGACACTGTGCTGGACTGGTCCAAATCAGTCCAGGCCAGTTCAGTCCAGGTCCAGAAAAAGTGGGGATTGGTCCGATCCCGGTCCAAAAATTACTCGGACTGGATTGGACTGGACTTGGACGGACCCGGTCTGGACTGGTCCAATGCTGGACTGGTGGAATCATTGGTTG
>Ga0307512_10004855_pt1 | contig 14402 bp, 14 predicted proteins | sample 14_EM_MG_FD_200267 | JGI IMG/M metagenome (GOLD analysis project Ga0307512, IMG submission 200267) | Populus trichocarpa ectomycorrhiza microbial communities from riparian zone in the Pacific Northwest, United States - 14_EM | ecosystem: Host-associated > Plants > Roots > Unclassified | place... | reverse complement strand
GACCCTCTCGGTATTCTCGATCCCGACCTCGATAGCGCCAGACCCCCGGAACTCGAGTTATCGCGATATGGATTTACCGAACGCGACCTCGACAAAGAGATCACGCTAGGGCCCGGAATCTTGCCCCACTTCGCGACCGAGGACAGAAAGACCATGAGTTTGGGTGAAATAATCAAGCTCTGCCAGAGAATTTACTGTGAGAATTCTCATGTCGACTCTATTGTGCATTTGCTTATATGAGTTACAGGCGGTGCGGTCGGAATACAGTATATTCACATCCCGGACAAGGAACAGTGCGATTGGATCAGGGAACGTGTAGAGATTCCAAAGCCGTGGAACTACACCATTGACGAGAAGAGGATGATCCTCGATCGTCTCATCTGGTCCGAATCATTCGAGAAGTTTATCGCGAGCAAGTACCCTAACGAAAAACGATTCGGTTTGGAAGGATGCGAGTCCCTCGTCCCTGGGATGAAGGCACTGATCGATAGGTCTGTGGATCATGGTGTAAAGCACGTGACGATTGGTATGCCCCATCGTGGTCGTCTGAACGTGCTTGCGAACGTCATCCGCAAACCGATCGAGGCCATCCTCAACGAATTCTCCGGTACTGCCGACCCAGATGATTCTCTAGCCGGCGACGTCAAGTACCATCTTGGAGCCAACTACATTCGACCCACGCCTTCTGGAAAGAAAGTTGCACTCTCCTTGGTCGCAAACCCGTCACATCTGGAAGCCGTCAATCCCGTCGTCCTGGGTAAGACTCGCGGAATCCAACACTTCGAACAGGACGAATCCAAACACGAGACTGCGATGGGAGTTTTATTACACGGCGATGCCGCATTCGCTGGTCAAGGTGTCGTCTACGAGACCATGGGATTCCATACCCTCCCAAATTACGGAACAGGAGGAACCATCCATCTAATCGTCAACAATCAAGTCGGTTTCACTACCGACCCCCGATTTTCTCGATCCACCCCTTACCCATCCGACATCGCTAAATCCATCGATGCTCCCATATTCCACGTCAATGGCGACAATGTAGAAGCTGTCAATTTTGTCTGTCAACTCGCTGCAGACTACCGCGCTAAGTGGAAGAAGGACGTCGTTATTGACATCGTCTGTTACCGTCGATATGGGCACAACGAGACAGACCAGCCAATGTTTACCCAACCACGGATGTACAAAGCAATCGACCAGCAGCAGACTCCTCTGACCCACTACACCAAGTTCCTTGTTGGTCGTGGCACGTTCACGGAGCAAAACATTGAGGAACACAAGAAGTGGGTCTGGGGGATGCTTGAGAAGGCTGCAGAGGGAGCGAAAGATTATGTTCCTACAAGCAAAGAGTGGCTCTCCTCCAGTTGGCAGGGATTCCCATCTCCACGCGAGCTTGCAGAAGAGACTCTTCCTACCCGACCCACAGGGGTGGACGCTGATACCCTCAAGAAGATTGGCCGTGCAATTTCCTCCTATCCGAAAGATTTTGCTCCACACCGTAATCTCGCTCGCATTCTCACTACGAGGGGGAAAACCGTTGAAGATGGTCAGAACATCGACTGGGCTACTGCTGAAGCGCTCGCATTTGGATCTCTAGTCTTGGAGAAAAAGCACGTCCGTCTTTCCGGTCAGGATGTCGAACGCGGAACCTTCTCGCAGCGTCACGCAGTAATCCACGACCAAAATACTGAGGAACAGTACATTCCGCTAAATGACCTCAGTGGCTTCCAAGCCAAGTTCAAGGTCTGCAACTCATCGCTGTCCGAATTTGGAGCACTAGGGTTCGAACTTGGATACTCCTTAGTCTCTCCAGACTCGTTGACCATCTGGGAGGCGCAGTTCGGTGACTTTGCCAATAACGCGCAGTGCATTATTGATCAATTCATTGCTTCTGGAGAGAGGAAATGGCTGCAAAGAACAGGTTTGGTGATGAGCTTGCCACATGGGTATGATGGGCAAGGTCCTGAGCACTCAAGCGGACGATTGGAGCGCTTCCTCCAACTCTGTGACGACCACCCCCTGGTATACCCTACTCCAGAGAAGTTGGAAAGACAGCATCAAGACTGCAACATGCAGATCGTTTACCCAACGTAAGTTCTTCTCTCCCTGTCTTGATCTCTTGATGATTCAACACTTGCCTACCCCAGGACTCCAGCTAACTATGTCCGTTGACTTTCCCTCAGTTTGTATGTGCGCTAAAGATGACTTTCCAGTTCCATGTACTTCGACGTCAACTCCTTCGAGATTTCCGAAAACCCGTGTGTATTATCAAGGAATTCTTACAATTTCTGGAGTTAACCACTGCACAGCTCATCGTATTCTGGTCTAAAGCCTTGTTGCGGCACCCACACGCCCGCTCCTCGTTAGAGGAGATGACAGCTGGTACAGCCTTCCAGAGGTATATCCCTGATCCTCATCCGGACAACTTGGTGCCACCCAACGAGATCCGAAGGCACATCCTTTGCACTGGTCTGTACTCCCAGCTCGGTGGAACCGCGATCAACTTTTGACTGTATTCTCCAGGCCAAGTCTATCACACCCTCATTCAGGAGCGCCAAGACAAGGGCATCAACGATGTGGCAATCAGTCGAGTCGAACAAATCTCACCTTTCCCCTACGATTTGGTCTGTCCCTTAACAACTCGTCCTCCTTCCTTCCGCTCACGCCGCAGCAAAGATCACCTCCCATCTCGATGAGTATCCGAATGCAGACATTCTGTGGTGTCAGGTACGTCCACTTCAAGACATCCGTCCGTGTTCTCTGTTTATTCTGCTGCAGGAGGAGCCCTTGAACAACGGGGCCTGGACATATATCGCGCCCAGGATTTTGACTGCCGCAAACGAAACACAGCACCACAAAGGGAAGTACCCCTTCTATGCCGGACGTGAGCCAACAAGCTCGGTCGCAACGGGTAGCAAGGTTTGTAGTCTATCCCTCCTGTCCATTGAGTCTCAGCTAACTCTCCTCGTAGGTTGTACATAAGAAGCAGATTGAAGACTTCTTGAGGGAGGCATTTGCATAGGAACCATTTCCCCGCTACTCATGTTTTGTCATCCGCCAGTCATCTATATTCTATGCCGATTCCATATGCAGCTATTGAGTGGTCCTTGAAGGACTTTGACCGCCGGCCCTACCAACTTCAAATTTTGTTTGAATACTTAAGCAGCAGAATAATCTATTCTACCTAGTTAATGGAATACAAATGCATTCACCGAAAACTAAGTGACTTTCCATGGCTTTTGGGATTTTTTTAAACCTTAAATATCCTGACTGGGGAAGGGAACTGACAGGAGCCCGACCGTTGCCTGGGGCTCGAAACGATACAAATCACGGCGACTGGCACCCACTATGAGCTGAGAAAACACTCTATCTAGCCCATGGAAAGTCACTCACTGTATAACGTCAAACTATGCATTACCTTATTGCGTGCGATAGGATTCACCAGCCGGTTGACCACAGTGGATGACTGTCTGTAAAACTGGATATTCGTCTAGACTCGTGTGTACACGGTGTAGCTTTGGGGACAGTCAGCCATCTCCTCAAGTGTGGATGCATAGCCTCACGCTTGGTTTAAATTCGCGGCGGGACCATTAGTAGTACTAGAGACCATTCGATCACGGAGTTTCGATCCATGACCACGTGCACTACTTCCACCTCTTTGATGGTAAATGGAACAGCAAAAACACAAACCGCACCGACCAAGCCAATCCAGGGGCAAGATCAACAAGAGAGGTGAGAAGGAAAAGGTGTCTAGCGGTTTCAACGAAAAAGTGCGATAGTCTACGTGCTTCTCGTGGCGAACTGGCTAACGTTCTTGATTTTCAGGCATTTGCCCCGAAGTCAGGACGCAGGGCAGACAGGGAGGCCCGAAGGACTGTCGAACGAGATCAAACACGCCTCCATGTACCTCTTGTTAATCGCACACCGGACGAGGACCCCCCTCCCGTCATTGTGGCCATAGTCGGCCCACCTGGAGTAGGGAAAACAACTCTCCTCAAAAGCCTGGTCCGAAGATTTACAAAACAAACCTTGAGCAACGCCCGGGGACCTATCACTGTTGTCAGCGGAAAACGGCGGAGACTCACCTTTATGGAGTGCAAAAACGACCTAAACTCTATGATTGACATTGGGAAGGTCGCTGATCTAGTCCTATTATTAGTGGATGCATCTTTTGGGTTCGAAATGGTGCGTGTTTCGATTGTGCTGATGACTCTGGCATGGAATCGCTGAAATACGCCCTAGGAAACGTTTGAATTTCTCAACATACTGCAATCACACGGTTTCCCAAAGGTTATCGGCGTGCTCACTCACCTGGACCTGATCAAGAAGGCGTCTACCCTCCGAGACACAAAAAAGTCTCTAAAGAAACGATTTTGGACAGAAATATATCAAGGAGCAAAGCTCTTCTACCTTTCGGGTGTTCTCAACGGCCGGTACCCTGACAATGAAATCTTGAACCTCTCGAGGTTCATCACCGTCATGAAATTCCGTCCGCTCGTCTTTCGAAACTCTCACCCGTATCTGCTTGCCGACAGAATGGAGGACCTTACCCCCCGAGAAGAAGTTCGACTCTCGGGGGAGAAATGTGACCGCCGGATCACCTTGTACGGGTATCTCAGGGGAACAAACCTACAACAACGTTCTAAAATCCACATTCCCGGTGCTGGCGACTTTGAAATCATCTCTTCGACTCGGTTAAACGACCCTTGCCCTCTCCCTGATATGGACTCCGAGAAGCGACGGAGGCTGAGCGAGAAACAGAAGTTAATTATCCATGCCCCGATGAGTGACATCGGAGGGGTGATGTACGACAAGGACGCGGTGTACGTGAACGTACCTGGAACTTTTGCGAGACAGAATAGCGAAGGTGTGTGATCTCTCACCCACTACCTCTCGTACCTTTGGTAACATTGTTCCATAGTTCCGTTGGGGGAAGGCGAGAAGATGGTGTTTGCCTTGCAGGATGCCTCGTCCACCTTACAAGAAGTTACTTCCAATAAACCCATTCGTTTATTGGGGACTTCGTCAAGCGGCCTCACACCTGGAGAAGCGGCGACCGAGGTGCATGAGGATTGGGAATCTGACCCAAACTACCAGAGTTCGGATTCAGATCTGTCCGATACGGAGGATATCACCACTGATGCCGGAGGCATGGACGAAAACGATCTTCCAGGAAGGCGTTCCATGAGGTCGCTTGCTACTGGCTCCCCGCTCGAATACGAGCACGAGCACCGTTTATATTTTGCCGGGAGTGACTCAGAGGATTCTGAGGAAGATACTTCTCGAGCTACCCCTGTTGATCTTCTTGTTCATTATCCCCCAGAGAACGACAAATTCATTGTCCCGGCCAACGACTTTGACGGCACCCCGCGGTGGAAATCCACTCTGGGTACTGCTCCACCCGCGGGGAATGGTTCTGTGACGCGTTACCCAAGGGTAGACTGGTTCAAATTGGTGTACTCGTCGGCGCTCACGCCCACACAAATCCTACAAGGCGTCCCACACGCAGGTTCTCTTGACACCAAAGACGATTTCTTCTTTCCAGTACCTGGCGGTGGACAGATCGCCGAACAACAGGACGCGACTAAAGAATGGTTGGCCAAAGATTCGGACCCGAGGTGGAAGAACATGGATGCTTCAGATGCCATTCGTCGACTGTTTATCACAGGATCGGGTGACCTGTCAGGCCAGCAGGAGGAAGGTGAAGGTCCAGAAGTCGATGGGGATTTCGAAGATCTCGAGACCAGGACGGACGACAATAACTCCCGCGATGCTGTACTACTTGCCAAAAAGGAATCCTTGCGACGGAAATTCGATGAGCAATACGAAGATCCGGACGCTTTGGCTAAGGGGTTCTACGAAGAACGAAAGGAGGAGATAGCTAAACAATCAACCCTCAATCGTGAAGAATTCCAAGCCTTGGACGAAGGTATGCGTACAGCCGTTGGGGGGTTCCCTCCAGGATCGTACCTCCGTATCGAAGTCCAGGGGGTCCCTTGCGAAATGGTTAATAACTTCGACCCAACGTACCCCATCATCGCCGGAGGTCTGCTGGCCGCGGAAGAACGATTTGGCTTCGTACAGGTCCGATTGAAACGGCATCGGTGGTTCTCGCGGACGTTGAAAACCGACGACCCATTGATCTTCTCCCTCGGATGGAGGAGGTTCCAGAGCATCCCCATCTATTCTCTGGATGACCATTCTATTCGAATGCGCTCACTCAAGTATACGCCTGAACACATGCACTGCTACGCGACATTTTACGGTCCTGTGTCTCTCCCCAACACCGGGTTCTGCGCATTCAATTCTCTGACACCCGAGAGTAAAGGGTTCAGAGTGTCTGCTACTGGCGTCGTTCTTGACGTCGACCACTCGGTCAAGATAGTCAAGAAACTCAAACTTACCGGAGTACCATACAAGATCTTCAAGAATACGGCGTTCATAAAGGACATGTTTACAAGTGCATTAGAGGTTGCCAAGTTTGAAGGCGCAAATATCAGGACAGTTTCGGGGATACGCGGGCAGGTCAAACGTGCCTTACCAAAGCCAGATGGTGCCTTCCGGGCAACCTTCGAGGATAAGGTGTTGATGAGTGGTGAGCGATTATGTACTTCACGACATGTTCCGTCTTGACGGCATGTTCCACCAGATATCATCTTCCTGAGGGCTTGGACTGCCATGATGCCGAGGAAGTTCTACAACCCAGTCACCTCCTTACTACTCTCAAATAAGAGCAGTTGGACTGGAATGCGCCTAACAGGGGAAGTTCGGAGATCGGAAGGCCTTCCTGCCCCATCCAACGCGAACTCCACGTACAAGCCTATAGTTCGAACCGATCGACACTTTAACCGCCTGAAAGTCCCCCGAAAACTCCAAGGAGGACTCCCATATACCTCGAAATCTAAGATCATGAAACCTCAGCGGAAGGTCCCATACGTGCGACGGAGGGCGGTGGTATTGGAAACAGAGGAGAAGAAGGCTATTTCCTTATTGCAACAAGCAAAGGCGTTGAGGAAGGATCAGGTCACGAGGCGGAGGCGGGAACGCGATCGAAAGACAAACGTTCGAAAGAAGATAGCAGAGAAGGAAGCTTCGGAGAAGGAGGAAAGAAAGAAACGTGACAAACAAGAGTATATGCGTACCGCAGGCATTAAGCGGAAGCGAGACCTAGAAAAGGAGGGGCGGTCACAACGTCAACGAGTCTGACTACTTCCACTTGTCACTCCAGCATCGAATCACGTTCCTTTCATTACCCGGAGCTATTGTAAGCAGTGATATACAACACATAAAAAGACGTAACAGGGTCATAAAGTCGTCAATCACAAACTGAAATGAGCGCGGAAAATAAATAAATGCATGGACCAGGTCGTTAGTCATCAATTCATGATATTTCTTTGTGTTGGATTTTCTCGTTGACATCCCTCCAAAAGGCCTGCCACCTAGGGCTCTCATCCCTCTTTGGTGAGTCTATGGGATTCTTGTGTGATGGACCACGCCGTCCTGTACCAGAGGGAACCTGATCGGTGTGGGGATCGTCGGGCTGGGGCTTGGGAAGCTGCGTATCATCCCGAAGAAATCGCGGGGTCCAACCTGGACCGTGTCTGGCCGACTTGACATCTGATGCAATGTCCACTTCGTGGTCAGAGTAATCCGGCAGGTCATACCCTTCGAGGCCATTTAAAAGACGGGTAGGAAAGATGGCCTGATGTGGATCCTTTCCACCAACGAGGTGCGAGTGCACACCCTCCTCCAAAACCGTGGGTGTCGAAGAGTGGGTTGAAGCGGCAGACCCTGTCCCTGCCAGCCAGGGATGAAGGTTGACATGGCGTGTGTCTGCCTTGGAAACATGTCCCTCCTCGGCTTCCGAGTCTGTCGAATCGTCATCATCGAGGGGACGGAACCTGATGTTCCCTCTCGTCTTCGCGCTAAAGCTTTGGTCATCCCCCGTCCATTTGTTCCTCCTACCCTTGCGCAAGAACTTAACATCTTTTTCCCGAGATACCTCCGACGGGGTGCTGGGCTCGGGTCCGGGATCCATGAATGGAGGTTTGCTCCACACAGAAGCGAAAGGGTGGAAAGTCCCCGCTCTATTTGATTCCGCAGGAAGGTTGGCAACGTATTGAGCAAGATAACTGTCCCATTTCTGCGAATTGTAACTCAGTCAGCCGTTTTCCATCGGTGAGGGTAGACAACGGACCTGATCAGGGTCCTCTCCAAATTTGAACCTGAGCCACCATTCAGTGCCAATACCTGACGCAAAGAACAGAAAGAAGCCCGCGCTTAGTCCCTTCTCCTGCGCAGACCCCCATCGGATGTCGTCGTGGATCCACAAACGTTCCCAGATATTGGACCAGGGTTCTATGCGGGAGAAAAGCGCGATGGAAAGAACGAGGCCGAAGGAGCCGACTGCTGAGGTCGATGTTCGGAGAAGTATCGGTCGGAGACGGGCGATTGGGAGGGGGGTCAGGATCGCTAATGTCGAGGCGAAGACTGCGATAAGCGCTATCCGAGTAAGGAGAGAAGGATGAATCGCAACCGACACTGCAAGTGCTATAGAAGCGCTAGTAGGCCCCTAAGATGAATAAGCCCTGCCTCTTCAAGTTTTCAGACGTACCCTCCGCAGAGCCCTGAGGCAACAAAACCAAAATACCTCCACCTTCCCGCAGCGATTGATGTTACCAACGACGAGAGTAACCAAGCAGACATGTAAGGGGCCGGTTTCAGAGGTTGGGATGTAGTAACGCTTGGTATGAGGAGGGAAAGGAAGGTGATGAAATGAACTGCGATAGTGAGGCTTGTGTAGGGTTAGAAGAGATAGGGACTGCTTACTGCCGAAGACAAAACCGGTTAGAATACCACCTATGCCCCCACGTATAAACGAAGCAATAAGCCTGGGTGTCGACTTTTGTCTATCCTGGAATACGTCGCTCGCTGGTGCGAATGATCTCGTACGATCCAAGGTCAAGAAGGCCCCAGCGAAGGTGAGGACAAGAGAGGCGAAGAAAAGGGACAAGGCGTAAGGTAAAAGATAGCCATCTGTTGGTAGGAGATCCGTCAACCGTACAGTGGCCATTCGTACACTACCACTAGCCAAGTTGCCTGGGATTGGGGAAGAAAGGGTGACCCGAGACCACGGGAAAAGCCGATCGATCCATTTATGGCCTCACTTCCACCTCTCAAGAAGAAAAAACAACAGGCTGGGGGGGAGACAAGCAAGAAACGGCTGTCCTCGCAAGGTGGCCACACGGTACACCCATGTCATCGGGACGAACTACCTATTTCTCAGGGTACGTTTCTGGTTTTTGGTTCTTACTCAGGCATGAACGGGATTACTCTGTTGAAGGGAAGGCCGAGATAATTCGTGAGCTGCAGCGGAACACTGTAACAATTCTTGTGGGTGAGACCGGCTCCGGAAAGACTACTCGTGCGTTAAGCACTCATACTCTCGTGCATCTTTCACTGATTCACGCGAAGAGATACCCCAGTACATTCTCGAGGCAGGGATATCGAGCGGGAAATGCATCGCGATCACCCAACCAAGGCGGGTTGCTGCTACGTCTCTTGCGGCCCGTGTTGCCGCGGAGCAAGGGGTTCCTCTGGGTACATCGGTCGGGTATTCTATTCGTTTTGACGAGCGTTGCAGCCCGAACACGAAGATAAAATTCATCACGGATGGAATGTTGGTTCGGGAACTGATGTCTGACGAACTCCTATCCAATTATGGTGTCATCATAATTGATGAAGCGCACGAGAGGACTTTGCGGACGGATGCGCTTCTCGCGAGCCTCAAGCAAATCCTACGGCGACGCAACGGGCTGCCCCTAGGCCTTGACCAACCCCAGGACCCACTGAAAGTAGTTATAATGAGTGCCACATTGGATGCGCGGGGGTTCAGTAATTTCTTTAACAGGTACGCCTATCCTTTCTAGCTGCATGCAGGCCGCCATACTCACACGATACCTGCAGCGCTCAACCAATCTATGTTAAGGGAAGGCAGCACGACGTACACATATTCCACACGTTGACCGGTCAGCCAGACTTCGTGGAGGCGGCTTTGCGTACCTTCTTCCAAATCCACACCAGTAACACCACAGGGGATGTGTTGATATTTCTTCCTGGCCAGGAAGAGATTGAAAATCTAAGTTCTTCAATAAGGTTTTACGCACGCCAGCTGCCCCAAGGAGTGATGCCGGTAAAGAATTTGAACGAACCCGTGTTCTCATCATCTCATAGTCCGTCCAGGTCCTTGTGTACCCGATGTATTCTTCTCTCCACCCGTCCCAGCAATTGAAAGTTTTTATGCGCACACCACATGGTTCCAGGAAATGCATCCTCGCGACAAACATTGCAGAAACCTCGATTACAATTCCTGGTATTAAATACGTTATCGATACCGGAAAGTGCAAGGAAAGGCGTTACGTCGTTAGGGAATCCGGAAGCGGTAGATTTATTGTTTGGCAATGGTGAACCATCTCAACTAACCCTACTCTCACAGGTGTAGATACATTATTGACCCAAGACATCAGCAGGTCCTCCGCAACGCAACGGGCAGGACGCGCGGGTCGAGAGGTTTGTGTATCCCTACCCCAATAAGCGGAAGCTCCTGATACCATTGACAGGGGGAGGGTTTCTGTTTCCGGCTATTCCCAAAGCATGCCTTCGATTCGATGGCTCCAACGTTGGAACCCGAGATCCGTAGATGTGATTTGACTGCAATCCTCTTGGAACTAAAATGTCTCGATCTCGAAATGAATGGGCTCGATTTCATGGATCGACCAAACGAAGACGCAGGTCAATCAATCGGCGTTGATATTCTGTGGTAGACGTCCTCTGACAGTGTTATAGTACATTCTGGACTGACCACCTTGTCTATCCTTGGTGCGATCGACAAACACCAGAACCTCACCGACGTAGGCAAAAAGATGGCGGTTTTACCTCTTGATCCGAAATTTTCTCGCGCGATACTGGCCTCTGAGGAGCTTAAGTGTTCCAAAGAGGTCGTTGATCTTGTTTCTGTGTTATCAGCCTCATCGAGGTTATTTCTTGGGGTTCCAGACGACGATTCGAGCTCGGTCGGGCCACGGGAGAAATTTAAGCATCCTTCTGGTGATCACTGTACCACCTTAAACGCTTTTCGTGCATACCAGGAGGTAGTCTCCTCAGGGAATAGCGGGGAAGCCAAGACTTGGTGCGCGAGGAACTTCCTGAACGAACGAGCTCTATCCGAGGCCATGGAAATTCGGTGTCAGCTGAAGGGAATCTGCAAACGGATCGGGATTGATACAGACCTCTCATGTGGTGGTCAAGTACAACCAATCTTACGCTGTCTCGTTCTGGGTTTGGTGCAGAATTCGGCGTTTATTCAACCCAATGGCCTTTACAAACAAGTGATGGGCCCTTCAGTAAGTTGCGCATTTGGGCTAGCTGAACCCACTCATGGGTTATCAGGTTATGAAAATACACCCAGGTTCAGTGGTCACCCAAACACCTCACTCAGCAATTATCTATGATGAACTTGTGGGGATGTCCATTCAAAGGCTGACTCTGACACTAACTCGTTCTCTTAGATTCTCACAACCCAAATATATGCACGAGGGGTTTCAGTTGTAGCTAAAGCAGAGATCTCCAGTGTGTTCAGTTGCATATCTAATGAATTTTGTTAAGATATGATGTTTAATCAGCAACTGCCGATGGAGGAGAGGGAAGTGAAGGGTGCATATTATAATATTTCTTGTTTCAAGTGCCACCAAGCTGTTTGAACACACAAGGTATGGGTATAATGAAGAGAAATAAGGTGCAGAGTCCCACACATTGTTGAAATGGTCGTCAGACTGGATTACCAACGCAGATGATCTAGGATCATGATCGCGGGTAATGGACTGCTCCGGAGTATTACGAACGTCTTATGACTGTTCAGCCTGTCGAGTGTATAGAGATCACTTCTATAGGAGGTGATCATTCAGCCACCATCAGTGGATCAGTGGCTGACCCCTATACCAGTCATGCTGTATAGTTGTGACACGTTATACTTAGCACAGTATATAACTTGTGCTCCCCCATATGCAATATGATAACATCTCTTGTTCTCACTCCTCTCACACAAGCACCACCAGCTAAAGCACTCTCCCCTCCCCTCTCCTAAGGTAAGGACTAGAGTACCATTGTAGTATATAGAATATACTGCACGCTGCTCAACACACATCCTGTTTTCAATTCTTTGATTATTCCCGGTATATGTTCATATACTGGGTCTTGTAGAACTGAAAAATTAGCACGTCTGCAAAAACCGGTGATGAGCTCCAAACTCGGGGAGGGCTCTAGTGGGGTCAGAGATCACCAGAGATCACCGGAGAAATGTGGGAGAAGCGGGTTTGAGTATGGGACCAGTTGTGCAGTTGTGTGGTTCTCCCAGAGATCTCAAGCCAGGGTTCGGAGCACTCAGAGTCGGAGAACAGAGAGTCGGAGAACTCAGAGAGTTGGAGAAATATGAGGCAGAGGACTGGAGCCAAGGGCTAAAAACTGACAAACTAAGTGAGACCTAATGGCAAAGATGGAGATGAGGGCAAAGGAAATGGTAGGGGAACTGGAAGACGATGGAGACACTTTGGAGATGATGGAGGCACTTCGGAGACGATGGAGGCACTTCGGAGATGATGGAGGCGAGACTGGAGACGATGGAGACACTCAGAGACGATGGAGACGAGGCCAGAGACAATCTACTAATGGATAGAGCGATGTTGGGGGCTAGAGTGAGATGGGAGCCAAATCTGACTGAAGCTAAGAGGGAAAGCGGATCTCTATTCTTGTTTTAGAGTATACAGGGGTCTAGTATATATATGGAATCGCCTACAGCTACAGAGCCAAGATAGACGAAAGAGGGAATAGAAGTGGGTTGAAAACTCAACCACAAGGAGAAGCAAGGTAGGATGAAAGAACCCAATGACCTCATGTCTGACGACATAGAGAAGGCCTAGACAACGCTTCCAGACCCAAGAAGCATGAGAGAAACATGAACCAAAAGAAGGAAGCCAACTCCGGAAGTTGGGAGAAGTTGTTGCTCTGAGACCCAGAGAGGTTGTTCGGAGAACTTGGAGTTCAGAGAACTGGAGTCATCAGTTGGAGACATCTTCTGGAGAAGCTCACAGCTAACTGGAGCTGATGTACTGAGTTGGAGTGAGGAGTCAGTCTCAGAGCTGGGGAGGGAAGAAGGCGAGTAAGCTTGGAGTTCAGAGTGAGTTGTTCGGAGAACTCGGAGAAGTCTTCAGAGAAGGTTGTTGGAGGGTGGGTAGGCTTGGAGGGGTACAGAGGAGTCCGGAGGTATCCTGTATGGTACATTTCTGGCATTGAACAGGCACAAAAATGGGGGTAGGACAACGCAGGGCAGTCCCTATTAGCCTAGATAATCACGTTAAGCATATGCTTGCCCTTGCTAATAAATGATTTCAACAGCACTATTCATTCATGTTTGTGGCATTTAATGTGCTTCAACGGAGGAAGCTTTTACTGCACACTAGTCTAAGAGTTTATAAAGTGAAGAAACTTTGAGTCCTGGGCACAGCATTTTGCAAGTGTCTCTACTGAAGCATTAAGCTCACTTGGTTCACATGCCTCTGATGGTATGCAAGCTGTTCCGGCTACTGAAGATGAACAGCTAGCCTTTGGACTAATGAGAGAAGTGAAGGTAATTTTGTCCAACATTCCTGGTTCACCTGACTCACGCCTGACTATGAGAAATGAGATCCGTGTGAATATTGTTTCATTGGGCATACCAAGCTTTTTTGTTACAGTCAATTCCACTGATGTCTATAATCCCATTGTGAAATTCCTTGCCAGTGGTCATATTGACGTTGACAACCTTCTACCCGACCAGGTTCCTACTTACTGGGAGCAGGCAAAGGTGGTAGCACATAATCCTTGTGTTGCTGCAGAATTCTTCAATATCTATGTTAATGCTTTTTGTTGAATGTGGCTGTGTTAGTCACTGTGGGTATTTTTTTGTAGTATATAGTAGTATTGATCCCATCAATACAACTTAGCTTTCTTCCCCCATCTTGTCATTTAACACCAGCTTCTATCGAAACTCTGATTGCTAAATGGATACTCAATGCAGAGCAAGCACTGGCATTCTCTCTGATTGTCTCCCATTCACAGTGACCAGCCAGCACCGAAAGGTTACAGATGTATTTAGGGGGGGCAGGGGGTACAGGCAAAACTTGAGTTATAAATGCACTGAGGGATTACTTTATGGAATGTGGAGAGGCCCATCGATTGTGCCTCACAGCCTTTACCAGCATTGCAGCTAAGAATATCAATGGAACCACATTACATGCTGCCCTCTGTCTAGGCCAGGGTTAGAAGAGTGGTGGAAAGGTGGGTGGAAAGACGAGAGCTGACCTTATCGC
>Ga0307512_10004854_pt1 | contig 14403 bp, 10 predicted proteins | sample 14_EM_MG_FD_200267 | JGI IMG/M metagenome (GOLD analysis project Ga0307512, IMG submission 200267) | Populus trichocarpa ectomycorrhiza microbial communities from riparian zone in the Pacific Northwest, United States - 14_EM | ecosystem: Host-associated > Plants > Roots > Unclassified | place... | reverse complement strand
CGGGAGCTTGCCCGCGAGGGACGCCTCGCCGCGGTCGCGGAGGCCGCCGACCGAACGGAACGGCAGTCGCTCACCGCCGCCACCTACGACGTGGTCTGGCCGATCGTATTCGCCCGGCTCACCCGGCGCCTCGAACAGCGCCGAGGCCACTCGAGCTGCGCGGTCTCCGTCGACCGCCTCGCCGACGAGTGCCTGGACCGGTTCCACGACGATGTCGAGGCGGTGGTCGACGATGTCCTCACGCATGCCCGCCGGCCGGTGCTGAATCTGGAGGCGTGGATCACCGCCCGGCTGAACGCGGCCACCGTGGACGGTCACCGCCGCCGGCGCGGGGAGCGGGGCGCGCTGCAACGCCCCCGGCTGCCCGGCTGGCTGGCCGACGATTTGGGTCGCGACCGGTGGCTGATGGCGCTGGCCACCCAGATGCTCGTGTGGGTGGGAGTCCGCGGCACGGCGGGCACCGAGGTGTGGCCGGTCGAGACCTGGGCCCAGGAGCGCGGGGCGTACACCGGTGACTGGCAGGGCAGCGATCCCGCGGTCGTCGCCCGCGAGATCGAGGCCGTGCTGGCCACCATGCGCCGCCGCCCGGAGTGGTACGACGCGTACGTCGAACGGCCGCTCGGCACGAAACAGGCGCCGGTCGCCGCGCTGCCGGTGGAGGACGTGACCGGTCGCTCGGCCGCGCCGCTCACCCTCGGCGACCCGGACGCCCGGGTCGAGGCCGAGATGCGGCGCCTCGCCGCCGTCGCGGTCGGCGCGATCGATCGCCGGCTGGTGGCGGGCGAGGTCACCGAGGCCGTGGTCGTCGACGTGATCCGCCGGGTGTTCGGCGGCATGTTCACAGGCCTGCTGGACAGGGCGCCGCACGACGCGGCGGACCCGTTGGGCGGCGTGACGGGCGCCCTGGCCGACCCGGAAACGGTGCACCGAATCGTGACAACCGTCCGCGCCATCCTCAACGAAGGCGAACGCTAACCACCCGCGCCGAAACCAGCCAAGCTCGTCACAAGCACCGGCTAAAGCGGGCTCATCTGGTCGAGCACTCGAACGGCGACGTCGATGATCTGTTCGACCTTGGGCACGTCACGGTGGACCTCTTCCACACCCACGCTGGGCGCTGCGGAGGCAGGATACTCAACCTGGTTGCGGCGCCGACGTAAGCGATCGAAGGGGCGCAGCACCCCACCCAGCGGCGGATCGAGTTGGGCCGAAATCGCGTCGCGCACCGCGATGTGCCCGCCTCGGCTTGTCGCGCGGAGCCCCTGATTCTCCAGCACAGCGGCGAGGGCTTTGCGGGCGGCGTCGTACAGCAGTTGGTATGCGCCGGCCGGATCGGAGCCGGCGATGGCGTCCGCCGAGGCGAGATGTTGACGCGCCTGGGAGAGCAGCAGGTTGGCGTGGTCCCGGCTCGCGGGCACCCGCTCTAACTCGCTCCGCGTGAGCATGACGTCGATGGTCTCGCGGCCCTGCTGCCACCTCATGAACGGTCTCCATGTTCCACGATCGGGTACAACGGGCGCGATCGTACCGATGTCAGGAACGGGTCATCGCTGGACGACCAGGCCGTTGTGGATACCCGGTGGATGTTGACTTCCCGGCCGAGCCGGCGCTCTGCGGTCAACGCCGCGTCGGCCAGGTCGTCCTCGTCCGCGTCGCCGATCACCAATACGTCGACGTCGCGCGGCGGCGGGCCGGCTTCGCCTGCGTGGCGGGCCGCCCATGACCCGTAGATGTACGCCTCGTCCACCCCATCCAGCGACGGCAGTAGATCTGCTAGTACCGCGGCCGGACCGTACGTCAGCGCGAGCACCTCCGTGAGTGGGCGAGCGAGTGGATTGGTGAGATCGGCACGCAGCAGGCGCAAGTTTCCGCGTCGCTCTTCGCTGATGAGGCCGGTCTCGACGAGTCGGTCGGCTTCGCGGCTGATGGTCGACTGGGAGGCTTTGAGCCGCTGGGCCAGGTCCGTCACGGAATAGCTTGTCTCCGGATGCAGGTAGATCCAGGCCAGCAACTCGCCCAGCAGCGGCGAGCGCAGCAACGGGAGGAGGCGGGACCTTGCTTGCACACCCTGCAGGATAGCTTGCATGATCTGCAAGTTGTGCCGAGAGTGGCGGCAGTTCGACGGTTGGTGGCCTTGATGGCTCTTCGGCGAGATCGGTTCGGGTGCGCCTGATCCGCAGGATTCTGGCCGGTCGGCCTGGTGGCCGGCGGCGCGGCGCTGCCGGTCACCAGGAATCGGGCTCGGCGATGCCAGGCCCCGGATGGGCGGTCCGGCGCCGGCGTGGCCGCCACGACGGACGGCGCCGGACCTCCCCCATCCGGGCCACCGCGCTGCCCGCCCCCGCGGAATCGAACAACTAGGTAGCCGTGTCTCGAGCCTGCCCGGGCCGGAACGGTTTGCCGTGGCGTGAACGCGCCATTTTGGCTACCGGGGCACGGTCGCCAGGCGCAGCACGTCGGACAGTTGGTTAGCCGCCCGGATGGCGGCGAGACGGCCGCGGCAGAGCACGGTGAGGTCCTCCACCGCGCAGGCCGGCGGGCTGTGGTCGAGCGCGGCGGCGAGTGACTCGTTGCGCCTTGCCCAGACTGTCAGGGAACGGGTCAGCGCGTCCTCCATCTGCGCCTGGGCCATCTCGGCGGTGAGGATCCGGGTGATCAGGCGCTGCCGGTAGGGCCAGTAAGACCAGACCTTCGTTTCGTCGATGAGCTGCTCGACGGGGTCGGTGCGCAGGTAGCGCAGGGCGATCTGGATCGAGTCCGGCCGGCCGTCGTCGATCAGGTCGTCGATCATCCGGTGCCGGGCGTGTGCGCCGGCCACTTCGTAGAACGTGCTCCGGCAACCGCGCGGCCGGGCGGCCGCCACGACGGTCTTCCAGGTCGGTGATTGCCCGGGACAGGCGGTGAGCAACTCGGCGGCGGAGCGGAAGTAGACGATCTTGGTCTGCCAGTGGTTGCGGCGCGCGGATTTGTTGTCCGCTAGCCGTACGTGCCACTTGCCGATGACGGTCGTGTGCAGGTCCTCGATGATCGTCGATGACATCGCCCTCTGTCCCTTTCGGGGTCGACATTCGCGATCTCGAGCGTGTCCGGCGGCGTGCCGTCGCCGCATCACGTGTTCACGTGGTCCTGGCGTTGGTGGCCGGTCACGACGTCGAGCACGATGTCCCAGTCGGACGGTGTCTCGTCGGTGCGCCAGGCGATGTGCTGATCGGGCCGGACGAGGACGAGCCGGCTCTCCCAGCTGGCCCGCACGGCCGCGTCGGTGACCGTGAGGTGGATCATCGGGATGCCGCGCGCGGTCGCCGTGGCCACCAGCGGGGCTCCGATCGCGTCGTCGGTGAGATCAACCAGCGTGAACTGGGGACCGAGCCGGTCGAAGAGCTGTTCGCCGTCGGGCAGCCGGACCGCCGGTGGCCGGGTGCCGGGCAGGGTCAGGGTGGCGCAGCGGTCGCGGCGATCGGGGAGCTCCTGCCAGACCACCGACGATGGGGCGTGTCCGTCGGCGAGGCCGGTGCCGGAGGTCTCCACCTGGGGCGGCTCCTGGCGCAGGACGTCGGCGAGGAACTCGCGGGAGGCCCCGGCGGCGGCGAGCCGGCGGAACCGGCGCCGGGTCTCGAGCGAGCGGGCCAGCAACTCCCGGTCCAGCAGGGCGCACCGGCGGCGTTCGCCCTCGTAGCTGGACAGCAGGGTCGGGCCGCCCCAGCCATTGACCGTCGCGGCCAGCTTCCAGCCCAGGTCGACGGCGTCGCCGATGCAGGTGTCCACGTTGCCGCCCGGCGGGGCGAACCGGTGTGCCGACTCGCCGGCCAGATACGCGGTGCCCCGGCTGTACGCCGTCGCGATGCCGAGCGCGTCGTCCCACTGGGCCATGCCCAGGACCTGGGGCGCTTCCAGGCCGATCCCGAGCCGGTTGTGCAGCAGCCTCGCCGCGTCCGTGACGGTCGCCTCGTCCGGGCCTAGCGGCAGGTCGGCGATCCAGAAGTCCCGGTCGTGACTCCAGGTCAGCGTGATGCCCTCGGCGATGATCGTCGCGGGACCGCCGGACCGGCAGGCGAGATCGGTGCTGCGGAAGTAGACCGTGTAGTGGTGCGCGGGCGAGTTGAGCTGCTGCATGGAAACGCCGAGACAACGCCGGACGGTGCTCTGCGCGCCGTCGCAGCCGGCGAGATAGCCGGCCTCGATGACGTGCCGGACGCCGGTGTCGGCCTCGAGCACGGTGGCCACGGCGCTGTCCTGCTCGAGCCGCAGGTCGGTGAAGGTCCAGCCTTCGCGCAGATCGATGAGCGGATGCACGCGCGCGGCGTCGCGCAGCCCGCCGCCCAGTTCCGCGCCGGGCAGCAGCAGGTAGGGCTCGACCGGTGAGCTTCCGTCGTTGGTCGCCGCGTACCTGCGGCGCAGTTGGTTGACCGACGGGACCTGCGAGACCAGCACCGGCGGCTGGTCCAGGCCCCGGCTCCAGACGACGTCGGCGGGCCGGTCGGGGTCGACCCCGTGTTTACGGATCGCCGTCGTCAGCCCCAGCCTGCGCAGCAACTCCATGCTGCGGCCGGTGACAAGATTCAGGTCTGGATGTCGTTGCGGCCGGGATGCGCGCTCCACCACGATGCTCGGCACGTGGTGATGAGCCAGCTCGAGTGCCAGCACGGAGCCGGCCACCCCGGCACCCACCACGAGCACGGGCGTACGGAGCACAGGTGTGATCATCGATCCCCACTTCCCGACCGACGTAACAGGTCCGCTACGTACGGCAATGTTGGGGGAGTTGGTGTGCTCCGCGCATCACGTACTTAAGTGATTGCGGGTGCAATCTCTGGCCACCAGCCTGGCGAGCTCGACCCGGCGCTTGATCTCGAGTTTGCCGAAAATCCTGCGCAGATGGCTGTCCACGGTGTGCCGGGAAAGGTACAGATGCCGGGCCACCTCGATGTTTGTCATTCCGTCGGCGACCGCCAGGGCGACCCGGCGCTCGGCGGGGGACAGCTGCGGCAGGCACGGGGCCGGCTCCGCGGCGGCCGGTGTGGCGGTGCCGCGCCAGGCACCGAGCCGGCTCTCCAGCCGCTGCCGGGAACTTTTCGCGCCGCACCCGGTCACGATCGCCAGCGCCTCGTCGTACCAGCACTGGATGGTCTGCCGACTCTCGGTTTCCCGTCCGACCGTCGCCGCGTCCTCCAGCGCCGCGGCCAGCGCCAGTGGCCGGCCGGTCTCCCGGAACTGCTCGACGGCCCGCCGCAGCGCGGCCGGGTCTCGGCGCAGCAGCCCGCCGGCGTGTGCCGCCGCCCCGGCCGCGGAATGCGAGGCCGGGTTGCGCCGCGCCAGCCCGCAGGCGGCATCGACGACCAGGGACGCCCGATGCGGATCGCCGGCGGCGACGGCGATCTCGACCAGGACGGCCGCGGCGGCCGGATCATGCCCGATCAGCGCCGGCCGGGCCGGCAGATCGTCGTAGAGGCCGGCGAGCATGGCCAGGGCCGCCCCGCTCGCTCCGGTCGCGTGCAGCAACACCGCCTCCGCCCACGCCACGTCCTCGGCCGGGGCGGTGATGCCGGTGCTGGTCAGCCGGCGCATGTGTGCGTGGTGCTCCTGCGCCTGCGCCACCTCACCGCGCAGGACCGCCAATCTGATCAAAATCCCGAGCAGGGGTACGGCGAGCTGGTGCGCCGTGAGCTCCGCCATCGTGACGCCGGCGTCAGCCTCGGCCACGGCGTCGTCGAGCTGCCCCCGCGCGGTCAACAAGGACGCGTGGTAGTAGTGGAGCAACGGCTGCGCCCAGGCGGTGCCGAGCCGTTCGGATTCCTGGCGCCCCCGGCTGAAGGTCTTCTCCGCGTCGTCGAACAGGTCGAGCGAGGCCTGCGCGCTGCCCAGCCAGATCCGCGGGTGCCGGTGCAGCGTTTCGCCGCCGGCCTGGTCGGCGAGCTCCGTCGCGGTGGTGGCGTGCTCGAGCGCGTCGTCGAGGCGCCCCTCGGCGTGCGCGACCAGGCTGCGCGCGGTCAGGCCGAACACCGAGGCGCCGTACTCCTGCCCGGCCCGGCCCAACCGATCGGACTCGGCGCCCGCGGCGTCCGCCTCGGCCAGCTTGTCGACATAGAACAGCCCGTGCGCCCGGATCGCCTGCAGCCGGGCCTGGGTCGCGGCGGAGATCTCGGCGTGGCGCAGGCCGCGGTCGGCGTAGCGGACCGCGTTCTGGTTCTGCCCGGCGTGTTTGAACGCCTCGGCCAGGCCGAGGAGCAGCACCGCTTCCGTCTCGCCGTCCAGGCCGGCGCGTAACGCCTCCTCGCCGAGCTCGCGGGCCTGGGTCAGCCGGGCGGCCGAGGCGAGCAGGCCGACCGCCTCGGCGATCACCGCGGCCCGGCCCGTGCCGTGCGGGCCGATCGCCTCCAGCGCGTGCACCATCAGGCTCGCCGCGGTGGCCGGCGCCGCGCCCGCGACCGCCCGCGCCGCGCCGCGCAGCAGGGTGACCGCGTCGGCGGTGCCGGAGCGGCCGCTGCGCAGCAGATGCTCGGCGACCTCGAGCGCGGGCCGGCCCTCGGAGCGGGCGATCGCGGCGGCATCGCGGTGCAGTTGCTCGCGCATCGGCTGGCGCAGCGCGTTGTAGACGGCCTTGCGAACCAGGTCGTGGGCGAAGGTGAGGCCGTCGCCGTCATCGCTCAGGAAGTCGCCGACCGCTTCGTCGATCATGGGGTACAGCTCGACCGGGGTGCGGCCGATCAGCCGTGCCGCCGCTTCGATGCTGAATGGTCGGTCGAACACGGAGCTGGCCCGCAGCAGCCCCTGGGTCGGCGGCGAGAGGCTCGCCAGCACGTCGCCGACGGTGTCGATGAAGCTCGACGGCAGCTCCGATCCGACCACCGAGGCCGTGCCGCCGTTGACCACGAGTTGCTTGGTCACCCGCAGGGCGGTCAGCAGATTCCGGATCCGCAGCGGGTTGCCGCCGCAGCCGGCGGTCAGGGCCAGCACCGTGTTGTCGACCTCGGCGCCGAGGACCTGAGCGCTGAACTGGGTGACGGCCGTGTCGTCCAGGACGCCGAGGTGGATCGGCGCGGTCCAGTCGCGCGACAGCCAGGCCAGGGCCTGCTGTCCGGGGGTTTCCCGCGACATCGGGCGGCTGGCGAACAGCCAGCGCACCGGCGACGAGGCCAGGGCCGGCACCAACTCCCGGACCGCGAGGGCGCTGAGCTCGTCCATCCAGTGCGCGTCGTCGATGATGATCAGCAGCGGCCGGCGGGCGGCCACGTTCTCGAGCGACGCGCGCAGCCGTTCGAGCGTCTGGTACTGGTCCTCGTGGCCCGGGCGCTCCGACAGCCAGCCGAACTCGGTGGTGGGCGGGCAGCAGTTGCGCAGCGCGCCGGCCAGGGTCACCAGCGGGGCGGCCAGGTCGAGCTTGAACGCTTCCCGGCTGGCCACGGCGATCTTCAGCTGGCCGGCGATGGTTGTCGCGGCCCGCAGCAGGTGCGACTTGCCGATGCCGGGCGGCCCGTCGAGCACCAGGCAGCCACCCGCGCCGGCGACCGTCTCGCCGAGGGCGCGGTGGATTGCGGCCATTTCCCGGCTCCGGCCGAAGGTGGGGTCGCTCATGGCTTGCGCCCGGCGTCGCGGTCCGCAGCCGTTGCCGCGTTTCCGCGAATGCGTCGTGTTTTCAGCTCGGATCTCCATGGCGTCGTCGCTCGATGTGTCAAACGCCGATTGTGCTCGAAAACGATGATCGACTCTAATACCTTCCGGCTTACGAGCTTTCCCCGTCCGGCGTCCGGAAGATCATCTGAGCGCGCCGCGCTGGGGCCGGCCGAATATCCGACACCGAGCGCGCCGGCACGTATCTCGCGGCCGCGGTAACCGATATTTCCGGATCGGGGGAGTGGGCGAGAACGGAGATCAACATCTCCCGGAGGATGGTCGGGCCGTGCTCGGTGAGAAGCGATTCGACGTGGAACTGGATGGAGCGTACGCGGCCCGTGTGTAAAGCGTGCACGGCTCCCGTGGCCGGATTGCGCAGCACCCGCACCGGCTCGGGGGCGAGCGGGCTGTGCAGCAGATCCACCTCGCTGGTCGCGACGAACGAGTTGTAGAAACCGACCAGTTCGGCCCGGCCGGACCAGGCGATAGTGCGGCGTACGCCCTGCGCAGGTTCACCCAAACGGGTGACGGTCAGGCCGAGCGTGGCGGCCAGCACCTGATGGCCCAGGCAGACGGCGAGCATCGGCGTGCGGGCCGCCAGTAGCCGCCGGACGAGCCCGTGCATCCGGCGGATCTTGGCGTCGCCCAGGTCACCCGGATCGCCGGGGCCCGGCCCGACCAGGACGGCGTCGTACGCGCCGCCCGGATCCTGATCCCACCGCCGGATCCGCACGAGCACCCCGAGCGCCTCCATCATCCGCGCGAGCATGGCCGTGAAGTCGTCCTCGGCGTCGACGAGCAGCAGTCGGCGGCCGGCGAGCCGGGGTTCGGTCGCCCCGGCCGGCTCCCGGCCCAGCCAGAAGCGCGACAGCCCGGCGTTGCGGGCCAGCAACGCCGCGCGTACCCGCTCGTCCTCGTCGACCGGTGCGTGGCCGGGCGCCGGCTTCGCGGCCTTGCCGGACGCGCGCAACGCCTCGATCAGCGCCGTCGCCTTGGCCCGGGTCTCCTGTGCCTCGGCGCCCGGGTCGGACCCTTTGACCAGGGTGGAGCCCACCGCGACACCGACCCGGCCGGCGGCGTCGACGTCCGCGGTCCGGATGATCAAGGCGGAATCGAGGACGGGCCGCCCCGCCCGCCGGCCGATCAGCGCCAGGACGCCGCCGTAGTAGCCGCGCCTCGTGCGTTCGTGCTCCGCGATGACCCGGCAGGCGCTGGCCACGGGGCTGCCGGTGATCGTCGGCGCCGGCGTGGTGCGGCTCAGCAGCTCCCGCGGATCGAGGCTGGTCGGCCCGTCGATCACGTACTCCGTGTGGGCCAGTCGGGACATCGACCGCAGCCACGGACCGCGGACGCGACCACCGCCGGCGCAGACCCGAGCCATCATCTTGAGCTCCTCGTCCACGACCATCAGCAGCTCCCCGGCCTCCTTGCGGTCGCCGAGGAACCGGGCCAGCCCGGCGGCGTCCGGCCCGGACGGTGGATACCGGTAGGTGCCGCTGATCGGGTTCATCGTGGCCACGCCGTCGGCGAGGCGCAGGTGGCACTCGGGGGTCGCGCCGACCAGCGTCCGGCCGTTCCAGTGCACGACGAAGGTCCAGTAGGCGCCCTGCTCGGCGAGTAGGAGCCGGCGGAACAACGCCAGCGCGCCGCACCGCGACCAGCCGGTGAACGCGGCCCGGAAGGTACGCCGGACGACGAAGTTCGAGCCGTCCCCCCGGGCGATGTTGGTGTCGAGAACCCGCCGGACGATCGCCGCGTACTTCTCGTCCGGGACGTCGAAGCCGCAGCCGTCGGCCAACTCCGGCACCCCGGTCGGCAGCCGCCGCAGCGCGTCGCCGACCGAGACCCGGGTTTGGGCCAGCACCTTCAGGGCGATCAGCGGCTCGCCGTCGTCGACGCAGTGCAGGCCACGGTCCGCGATCTGCCGGTACGGCAGGACGGCCAGCAGGTCGTGACCGTCCTCGGGCCCGGCCGCAGCCGCCGGCAGGTCGGCAAGAGTCCGCAGCACCGCCGGTTCGCCGGTGAGAATCTCCACCTCGTCCGCGCCGGCGCAGCAGCGGCGCAGCACCGCGAACGCCGGCGCCGGCGGCAAGCCGAAGGCCGCGAGCTCATCGTCGGATCGCCAGGAAGTCATGGTCCCGCCCTCCATCGGAGAATGCCCGCAGCGTCGCCGCCCGGAAGGTTCCGGGGCAACTACTCAAACGGTCAGTGCACATTCTTGAGTACGGCCTTCTCTCCCTATTTGAGCTGTGCCGCCGCCTGGTCCTCAGCCGCCCGGGCGGCCCACCTACTCAATTGAGTAGTGGGCCGATCACGGCGCCGCCGATACCGTTTCGAATTGTTCGGGAAAACCGCGCGACAGTGAGGTGGAAAGAATGCAGGACAATGGCTCGTTCGCTCGAGGACTGCGTCTTCGACGGCTGTATCGCCAGGACAATTCCGGCCTGCTGGTGGTGCCACTCGACCACGCGATCGGCGCCGGTCCGCTCGCCCACCGCGGCGAGCTCGACAGCCTGGTCGCGCACCTAGCCGACAACGGCGCGGACGCGGTGGTGTTGCACAAAGGCGCGGTCCGTCGGGTCCGGCCGAGTCGATTCCGGGAGCTGTCGCTGATCCTCCAGCTCAACGCCGGCACCTGCCTGGCGAGCGACCCCGACGCCAAATATCCGGTGGCCACCGTGGAGGAAGCGCTGCGGCTCGGCGCGAACGCGGTGAGCGTCCAGGTGAACGCCGCCTCGTTGACGGAGGACCGGCAGATCGGCCACCTCGCCACGGTCGCCGAGTCGTGCGATCGCTGGGGTGTCCCGCTGCTCGCGATGATGTACGTGCGGGGACCCGACGTCCTCGACGGCAGCGCACCGGCCGTGGTCGCACACGCCGTAGCGATCGCGACCGAGCTCGGCGCGGACCTGGTGAAGACGGCCCTTCCGCCGGCCGAGACCGCGGTCGCCGAGATCACCGCCGGGTGCCCGGTGCCGGTGCTGGCCGCCGGCGGCCCGGCCGAGCGGGGAGCCGACGCGGTGCTCGCCCGCCTCGCCGATGCGGTACGGGCCGGCGCCGGCGGGATCGCCGCCGGGCGCCTGGTCTTCACCGCTGCCGACCCGGCGGCCATGGTCCGCCGGCTGTCGGCGCTGGTCCACGGCCGGACGGCGGTGCCGGTCCGATGAGCGGCGAGCGGAGCAAGCAATGCTGGCTCGACATCCGCGCCGCCGGCCCGTGGCGGCAGGCGGTCTGCGAGGAGGCTGTCCACCAGCGTTTCGACGCGATCGTCGCCGCGGAACCCGGTGACCTGGAAGCGTTGCCGCCGACCGTCTCCCGGGTGCTCGCCCCGGCCGGCGACGAACTGCCGGCCGACTTCGGCAAGGCCGATCTCGTGCTCGTCGACCCGCTTGTGCACGGCGACCCGGCCCGGCTGACCGAACGCCATTCCGGCCTGCTGTTCGGCAGCCGGCACGACGTGACCGATCCGCGCAGCCTCGCGGCGGCCTGCGAGAGCGTACGCCGGGATGCCTGCACGGTGTTGCACTTCCGCGACCCCACGAACATCCCCATGGAGATCGTGTTGGCCGCGGCGGACGGCGCCGCCGGCTCGATCATCACCGCGGTGGACCGGGTCGAGGACGCGGCCGTGCACCTGAGCGTGCTCGAACGCGGCCCGGACGGCGTGCTGCTGGCCGCCGCGGCGCCCGGCGAGGCAACCCGGCTCAGCGAGGTCATCCGCTACCGGTCGCCGGATCTGGACCTGGTCACGCTGACCGTGACCGGCGTCGCGCACGTCGGAACGGGGGAGCGGGCCTGCGTGGACACCTGCACCTACCTGCGGCAGGACGAGGGGATCCTGGTCGGCTCGCGGTCCAAGGGCATGGTCCTCTGCGTCAGCGAGACGCACCCGCTGCCGTACATGCCGACCCGGCCGTTCCGGGTCAACGCCGGCGCGATCATGTCCTACACGCTCGCCGACCACGAGCACACCCGATACCTGAGCGAACTGGACGCGGGCAGCACCGTGCTCGCGGTCGGCGCGGACGGGCGTACCCGGCGCGTCACGGTCGGGCGGATCAAGATCGAGACGCGGCCGCTGCTGTCGATCGACGCGGTCGCGCCCTCCGGCGAGCAGGTCAACCTGATCGTGCAGGACGACTGGCACGTGCGGGTGCTCGGCCCGGGCGCAGCGGTCCTGAACTCGACCGAGCTGCGCTCCGGCGACCAGATCCTCGGCTACCTCCCGGGCCGGGAACGGCACGTTGGCTATCCCATCGACGAACTGTGCTACGAGCAATGACCGGGTTCGGCGCACCCATCTTCGACTTTCACGCCCGGCTGGCTCCGGCCGAGCACGAGCCCGATGCGCTGCTGGCGGCGATGGACGGCGCCGGGATCAGCCGGGCGGTGGTCTGCGCCGGCGGTCTGCTCGGACTCGACCGGCTCTCCGCCCAGATCAACGAGGGCGGCCGGGCCGAGGTGGCGGCCGACAACGCCCGGGTGCACCGGCAGTGCTCGCGATCGGACGGCCGGCTGCTGCCGTTCTTCTTCGCCGATCCCGCCCGCGACGTGCGGACCTATCGGGCCGTGGCGGGACGGTTCCGGGGGCTGGAGATATCGCCGGCCGTGCACGGTTTCCGCCTCGACGATCCAGCGGTGGCCGAGCTGGTGCGAATCGCCGCGGCGGCCGGACATCCGGTGTACGTGGTCTGCCTGGGCCGCGCCGGCGCGCGTACCGCCGGACTGGTTGCGCTCGCCCGGGTATTTCCCGAGGTCACCTTCGTATGGGGGCACTGCGGCCACACCGGCCTGGACGTCGCCGGCCTGGCCGAGATAGTCGCCGTCCCCAACATTCTCGCGGAGACCTCCGGCTGTCTCACGGTCACCGCCCGGCTCGCGGTCCAGCGATTGGGCGCGACCCGGGTCCTTTTCGGTACGGAGTACCCGCTGCAGCACCCGCGGGTGGAGCTGGCCAAGACCGACGCACTCGAACTCGACCCGTTGGACCTGCACGACGTCACGTGGGGCAACGCCTGCCGCGTGCTGGGAGAGGAGACGACATGGAAACGCAACTGAGTCGGCGGCCGCGGATCGGCGACTGGCGCGACTACGCCGAGCTTGAGCGGCTGCAGGACGCGCAGCTGGCCCACACTCTGGCCGCGGCGGCCCGCTCGCCCTTCTATCGCCGGCGCGGCGACGGCGTGCCGGCCGGCCGGGCCGAGCTGAGCCAATACGGCCTGACCGGCAAGGCGGATCTGCGCGACGCCTACCCGTTCGGCATGCTGGCCGTGGATCGCGCCGAACTGGCGACCTATCACGAGTCGAGCGGCAGCAGCGGCACGCCGACCGCCTCCTACTACACCGACGACGACTGGCTCGACCTGGTCGACCGGTACGCGCGCAAACACGTCGGCATCCGGGCCACCGACACCTTCCTGGTCCGGACCCCGTACGCGCTGATGATCACGGGTCACCTGGCGCACGCGGCGGCCCGTTCCCGCGGGGCCACCGTGGTGCCGGCCGACAACCGGTCGCTGGCCATGCCCTACGCCCGGGTGGTCCGGGTCCTGCACGACCTGGACGTCACGCTCACCTGGTCGCTGCCGACCGACGCCCTGCTGTGGGCCGCCTCGGCCACGCTCGCCGGGCTGCGGCCCGCCCGCGATTTCCCCGCGCTGCGGGCGCTCTTCGTCGGCGGTGAACCGCTCAGCCACGCCCGTCGGGCCCGGATCGCCGAGGTCTGGTCCGCCCCGGTCGTCGAGGAGTACGGCGCGACCGAGACCGGGAGCCTGGCCGGTGAATGCCCGCACGGCAACCTGCATCTGTGGGCCGACCGGGCGATCTTCGAGGTGCACGATCCGCACACCGGGCGCACCGAACCGGCCGGCCGGGGACAACTCGTCGTCACCCCGCTCTACCGCGACGCGATGCCGTTGCTGCGATACAACATCGAGGACGAAGTCGAAGTGTCCTATTCGGACTGTGTCTGCGGGTGGGCGCTTCCGATGGTCCGCGTCCTGGGCCGGTACGGGTTCGGGGCCCGGGCCGCAAGCGCTGACCTGACCCAGATCGGCGTCGAGGAACTGGTCTTCGGGCTGCCCGCCGAGTACGGGGTCATGTTCTGGCGGGCCCGGATCGAGGGCGCGCGGCTGCGGATCCAAATCGAGGTCGACGAGTTCCATCGCGTACCGGCCGCGAGGCAGCTGCACGATGCCGTCGGGTTGGCCTACGGCATCGAGGCCGAGATTGAGCCGGTGCCGCCGGGAACCCTTGTGCCGGCCGCGTTGCTGACCGCCGTGAGCGACGTGATGAAGCCGCGCGGCCTCTTCCTCGACGGCGAGAACTGGGACAAGGCACTGCAGTACTACTGACCGCCCGCAACGGCAGAACGGGAGGAATACCGTGGCGAACACCAGGATCGCCGTGATCGGGGCCGGCATCGGCGGCCTGACAACGGCTATCGCGCTGGCCCGCGACGGCGTTGACTGCGAGATCTTCGAGCGGAAACCCACGCTGCCCGGCACCGGCGGCGGCATCCAGCTCTCTCCTAATGCGACAGCCGTGCTGCACCGCCTCGGGCTGGCCCCGGCCCTGGCCGGCGCGGTCCGGCCGGTCGCGCGAGAGCTGCGCCGGTGGCGGGACAACGAAATCATCGGGCGGGTCGAGCTGGGCCCGGCCGCCGAGCAACGGTACGGCTCGCCCTACTACGCGATGCGCCGGGCCACCCTGTGCCGGGCGCTGTTCGAAGCGGCCCGGCGTGCACACGGCCCCGAGTCCGTCCAATTCGGACGGATCTGCATCGACATTCAG
>Ga0307512_10004853_pt1 | contig 14404 bp, 22 predicted proteins | sample 14_EM_MG_FD_200267 | JGI IMG/M metagenome (GOLD analysis project Ga0307512, IMG submission 200267) | Populus trichocarpa ectomycorrhiza microbial communities from riparian zone in the Pacific Northwest, United States - 14_EM | ecosystem: Host-associated > Plants > Roots > Unclassified | place... | reverse complement strand
CGGGCTCTGGTCGAGCGGTATAGCTCTATGGTGGTGGATGAGCACGACGAGAGCTGTCTGTGGAGGAGGAAGGGCTGCGATGGTAGGTTTTCAACTGCGGAGTTTGGTCACTGGGTAAAGGATGTACTAATTGCAATGCAGATACCATTTATAGGTTACAGCTATCGAGGGTGTCGGTTGCGCGACCAGCGTTTGCGGCGAGGTATACTTCGTTGGTCAAGATCAGGAATGAGATCCCACCGTCCATCTCTTACCCTGAGGATGTTGAACCGGCGGCGTTACATTACCCCTCGGAATGCATGGAACTGGGCCCGGTCTTCGAGACTGCAGCGATGTTGGCGCTGTTTGGTTGGAGAAACGACGACCCGGGGATTCCAAGTCTAGTGTCGTGCTCGGCGTGCTTCCGGCGTCTTGGGTTGTGGCTCTTTAGGAAGAAGACGGCAGATGATGGCAAGGAGGAGGATGAAGCGAGTGTCTGTAGGTTGGACTTGGTAGGAGAGCATCGTGATGTACGTTTCTCGAGCCTTTCTTCGGCGGAGGGAGTTGAAGCTAACCAATGGGGGGGAAACAGTATTGTCCGTGGGTCAACGCCGCTTCACAGGGCAAAGAAGCCGGATGGCGCACAATGCTGCGTGTCCTGCAAAACTCATCGAAAGGAATTTCCGGAGCGGCGAGCATCTATAGTGTAGCCTCGGACCACTGTCACGAACTGACCAACGAAGAACGGGATGCCGAGGACAATAGCAAGCTGCAGAAACTACGGCGGCTTAAGACTTTGTATTTTGGCAAGAAGAAGAGGGAAGTTAAGAAGGTCGACAAGGATAAGGATAAGGACAAGGAGAAGGAGAAGGAGGTGATGCCGACGTCTTAGAGAATGTTCTGAGTTGGGCGTGCAGATTTCTATTTTATATTGCGGCGTTTTTTTTGTTTTTTTTTGGAAATATTGGCTCTTCCGTCTTGTTGGCTCTGTTACCCCTGTCTTTGTTGTTTACCACAAGTACCTCCTCCGCAATCACTGAAGCATAGGGCTCTTAAATTCAATTCTTCATTCTCCAAGCTTAAAAAATCCCTAATCCCACTAGATACTCCAAGTACACACGTGACCTATCCCTCCCACGTGGTTAGCACAGTCTGCAACCCAACCAAGCCACAACTCTATTGTTTCACAAAAGCTTCTCATTATTCAACTTCAAGGCCTCCATGGACTCGCCTCCGACATAGCTTGATGGAAACCGACTGGCAGGAGGTGCCTACTCCCTTCTGCCCTCTCCACTAAATTTCACGCGCGGTTTCTAACCGTGTACATATGTGTGTACAATAGATTCACCGGGCAGCCCCGCTCCAACAGCTGGGGCAGGTGCCCCTCCAAGCGACGGCACTTGCCTTCGACACGAACGCGGAGCTGCTGTGGGCAGGAACGGATCAGGTACTGTTTCAGTATGGGAAGTGGGAGTGGGTTGTGCTGAGCATATTAAACCTAGGGCTATGTCTCGTCGTTCAATGGTGCCGAGCTCCGGCGGTACACGAGCTATCGCGGCCACAACTCTCTGATCCCCGTCGAGCGCCCAGTGAGACAGCTACTGTTCGGTGAGCGCGGGGTCGTTTCGCTGGCGGCAAAGAGCTTGCATATGTCGACGCGTGGTGGGCCGGCGACATGGCATCTGCAGTCAGTGTTTCTCTTCTTACCCGGTGGCGAGCTATAGTTTGTTGAGAGAAGGTTGCTGATGGTCATGGTGTGCGGCAAGAGATGAGAGGTTCATGAATCTGACGAGTATGGCGTTCACGAGTCGCGGGACGTCCGAGATCTTGGTCGGGGGCGGCCAGCTGCAGATGTTTACGGTTAATCTGGAGAGGGGGGCTGTCGGGACGGAGGTGCGTAGTGTGTTGCGGCGATGGAGATGGGCGGGGCGTGAGTGATAAGACGCTGACTTGCTGTCTGGGTTAGATCTCGTCGGATGAGGACGTGAAAGTCATGAAGAGAAGCTCGAGGCACATCATCACCGGATCATCGAAAGGTCATATACGCTTGCTGGATATGAACTCATTTAAGGTCGTCAAGCAGTTCGACCACGTTCATAACGGAACTATATTGGATATGGATACACACGATAATGTCCTGATTACATGTGGCTACAATATGAGGTGACTATTACCTATGAAGGGGGATGGGTGGGCGGTGAATTCTGATGTATGGACTGGCTTTAGACACGGTAATTTCATTGTCGACCCTCTCGTCAAGCTTTTCGACCTCCGAATGCAAAAGGCCCTGCCGCCGGTCTCGTTCCCCGCCGCTTCTTTCATCCGAATGCACCCAAAGATGACCGCCGCTGCCATCATCGGCTCGGGCAGTGGCCAGTTTCAAGTGGTGGATGTGATGAATCCGAGTGCTATGAAGATCTACAATGCCAGCGTCAATACTTTCGTGACGGCTATGGACCTCTCACCGAGTGGTGACGTCCTCTCGATAATGGACGCCGAGGGTGTCGTCCAGATGTGGAGCTCGATGGGAAAGAGGAACTTTACAGAGTTTGGAAATCCGGTTGAATGGCCAGATCCGCCAACACGGCCGGCGGTCTCAATCGGTGAAAACACGTGAGTATCTCCGCTTACTTGACGAACATGAGTACTGAGGACACTTTAAGGCCATTGAATATGATCGGTATGCCGTATTTCAACGAACCACTACTGTCGAACTGGGATCCGAACATGATCTTTGAAGTGCCTAAGCAGCCCCAACAACGTATCGACCCAGTCACTCTGGCGGCAACATCAGTCTCTGGATATGCACCATTTCACAAGAGGCATCCCCGAAACTACGTCGAAAGGACTAGAGGAACTGAAAACACGGGAATCGTACCGGCACCCAAATTCTTGAGCCAACAGGCTCGTGATAAGAACGCAAGAGGCTCCGAAGCAACCGCCGAAAGCAAGATGATGTATGGTGACGATTCGAAGAGACAATTCGAAGTTCCGCCCATGTACAAAAAGCTCGAGATCAAGTACAGCAGGTTTGGTATTGAGGACTTCGACTTTGCGTGAGTTGTCCATTCGCTTCGCAGACGCTGGGTGGTGCTGATGGCGAGCAGGTTTTACAACGAGACGAAGTACTCAGGTTTAGAGACAAATATTCCAAACTCCTATATGAATCCGCTACTGCAGATGTACAAGTACACTCCGCGACTGCGCAATGTGGCCCTATTCCACGCTGCGACTGGATGTACGGTGGAAGACTGCCTGCTCTGCCAGATGGGTTACCTTTTCGACATGCTTGAGAAAGCAAACGGACTGAACTGCCAGGCCACGAACTTTCTAAAAACGTTGAGCTCATCGCCAAATGCAGCCCGGCATGGGGTCTTGGAAGAAGACTCGGCCAGTTCGGGGGCTTTAACTATGATGATGCAGAGTCTGAACAGATTCCTTCTGGACCAAACGATCTTTGAAAGGCAGAAGCCTGGCCAAATGCTGCAGTGGCAGAATCCGGATGACGCAGACCTCCCCCAGGTGTTTATGATCCGGGCAACGAAGAGGCAGTCGTGTATGACATGTCACAAGGAGACTAGACCGATGGGGGACACTGTCACGACTGATCTCATATATTCTTCAAAGGTATTACCCCTTGCACCATTATGATCTTGAATGCTCCAAATTGACGTCAACAGTCACCCCTCGGAAACAAAACGCTACCCTCCTTCGCACAGACAGTACGACAGAGCATTCAGGTAGAAAACACCCATAAGGGCTGGTGCGATAGATGCAAGAGATATCAAAACCAACACACGCGAAAATCCATCACCAAGCTTCCTGACGTCCTCACCTTCAACGCGACGGCATCAGACAAGGGATTGGGTATTGCCAACGATTACTGGTCAACGCCCGGATGGTTGCCAGGCGAGATCGGCCTCACGTTGAACAATAAACTGCTCAACGTCTGGCAAGGTGAGGACCTGAAGAGAGTCGCCAAGAGGACGAACGAGCAGGCGGACCTCAAGATTTACGAACTTGTGGGTTTTGTGGCGGAAGTCAAGGAAGAGGACGATAGGCGGAAACACATGGTGTCATTCATAAATGGTCGGTTTTCCTCGCCTGCCCAACAATTTTGGTACAGCTGACGGGCAAACAGTTGGTGTGTCGAAGGAAGGGCGAACGGGCGATGAATGTAATTGGCATGTGTTCAACGACTTCCTGGTGCGACCAGTCACGAAGGAGGAAGCGATGGATTTCACACCGAAGTGGAAGATGCCGTCTGTTCTCTGTTTCCAGTTGAAATCAGAACACAGCGTCGTCGACAACTCATGGAAAGAGCGGATCGATACCCGCCTCCTCTACGAGGACTTCTATTACCTCGGCATTCCCCGGCGGGAAGAGCAAACGGTCCTCCTCAAGCCTAATGAAGCCCCCAAAAAGGGCACGCTCGTCGCCTTGGATGCCGAATTCGTCTCGCTCCAAAAAGAAGAGAACGAGGTAAAGGCCGACGGGATGAAGGTAATAGTGCGTCCCAGCCGTCTAGGGCTTGCCAGAGTATCGGTACTCAGAGGTCAAGGTGAACTCGAAGGTGTCCCGTTTGTCGACGACTACATTGCCACGCGGGAGCCGGTTGTGGACTTCCTTACATCCTACTCGGGGATCCACCCTGGAGACTTGGATCCCATGTCGAGCAGACGAGCGCTGGTTAGTCTTAAAGTTGCTTATAAGCGCATGTGGATCCTCCTGAATCTCGGATGCACGTTCGTCGGACACGGGCTACTCCAGGATTTCCGAATAATCAGTACCTCCCCCATCCACCCTATCTCGCTCTCCGCACCTACTAACCATTCCACCATAGACATACATGTTCCGCGTGACCAGGTGATAGACACAGTCGACATATATGCCCTCCGCAACTCTCAGCGAAAGCTCTCCCTCCGCTTCCTCGCTTGGGTGGTGTTGAACGACCACATCCAAACGGAGACGCACGATTCGATCGAGGACTCTCGGACGGCACTACGACTATACCGAAAGTATCAGGAATATGTGGACGCCGGTGTGCTCGAAGAGGTATTTGATAGGATATACCAAGAGGGACTAAAGGGAGGTTTCAAGCCACCAGCGATGGCAACTATGGGGTCTATGTAGAAGGTTGGTGTGGGCGGGTGTATGATAGGATTTCTCTTACACGGTTTGTGGTTTATCTTGATCTTATCTTCGGTTTCTGGTGGGGTGGTACGATACAATAAGCAGCAGAGAGCATGGACCTGCGTGGAATGCCGAGGTAGATGGTGCACACACAAAGACTGTGTCCATTAATAGCGATGTCGATAAGGCTGTATCCTGTTCTTGCGAACAGAACAGGAGTCTTTCTGTCATCTCCTTCAAGTTGATTCTACATATATCTACCATTCCCCACCATCCCCCTAAATGCTCCTCGTCGACCTTCTTCTCTGCTGACTGCAAGTATCCAGCCCTAGTGCTGCGGGTCCAGGTATGGGGTACATAGCTCTACTTTTCCGCCTCACCGAATAGCGCCAACGCAACCCTAGCCACCCAAACTAAAACAGACCCAATTGCATCAGACTTCTCCACCACACACACCTCCACACTTTCTCCCCCAACCACAACAACCACAAACCGACACCGCGAAGGCAGGAACAGAGGAAACAACAATAATGTCCGAAGCCGCCGCCGCACTTCCGCACACAGAGCGAAAAGCTCACGGGCACCACAAGCAATTCGTCGTGTCACGACACCACCATGGCAACCCGCGAGTTCCCAGTTTCGGACGTGGACTCAACAAACTCGGTGCCACGGCTGTCTCCGAAAAGGGGGAGAGGGGAGAGAAAGCGGAGAAAAGCCGGAAGAAGGCAGCGTTTGAGCTCGGCTCCGTCGGCAGCGAGAACGGAGTTGAGGAAGAAGCAGGAGAGGCGGGGGGAGAGGGAAGGGGGGAGGCGCCACCGATTGCCAGGACGGATTCATCCGGGGGCCATACCAAGATGCAGAGGACGGACTCGCGCACAGCCCTACAGAGGAATCCATCCACCGCCGCGTTGACGAAATCATCTAGTACCCGCAGCCTTGACCGGGAGGCTCGACGACATCGTGGAGCGGCGAGGAAGGGGACGCCGCTGAATGAACGGCAGCGATCCAAGAGTGGAGACAGGAAGAAGAACAAGCCGCCGCCTCCGCCTCCGGCACCCGTCGCCGCTCCGGTGGGGGTGGAAATCGAGCTCCCCCCTTCGCCGCCCCCGAACGACAGCACGCCGATAACATCCAGCGGCGGCGAGCGCCCACCGACCCCGCCGCTGACATCGCGCTTCACGACCTCCCCGTCCAGCGCTGCGTCCGCGCACCCGCTCAGGCGCAGCGACAGCACATACTCGATCGCACCGGCGAGTCGGACGCAGCAGAAACTTTGGTTGCAGCGCGCGAGCGTGGCGAGCCCGCCTACCACCCCGACCGCTCACCACACTGCGCTTCCGGCGGCATTGGAGAGGGAGTTCGACCGTGTGGCGAGAGAGTATATGAATGTGCGACGGTTCAAGAATCCGCTCTTGGAAGCGATTGAGCGTGTTCCGCGCCGCGGAGTACCGAGCTCCAGCAAGTCACAGGAAGGAACGGCGCTGGGCCTGAGTAGGAGTTTGCAGGAGGGCAGTGGAAGGAAATTGATGCGTAGCCAGAGGGAGAGCGAGAGTAGGGATGATTTGGGGGTCGTCGGGGCAGTTCCGGAGATCGAGATGGTGCTGGAGCGCATGTGGAGGCGCGAAGGTGCCGTGGCTAGTCAGGAGTAATGTCCCGCTGTTCTTGTAGAGAAAAACACAACCCCCACCAAAAGACGCACCTCCTTTTGCGTGGGCTGCCGTTGCACTCCTTTTTTTTTTACTGTATTCTTTTTGAGTTCGGGATGGAACGTTTCTCGTTTTCTTTTTTTTTTTTCGTGTGTGGCATTCTTTTGTATATTAGATTTTTTCTTATCGAACTGGATCATTTTTCGTTATGGGACATTTGTTTCTCTTGATGAAATTGTCTCCATGCCAACCCGAGCCCCCCAATCCCATTGTTTGGTAGAATAAAAGTACAGTAGCAATCTATGTATCCGCAGCAGCACAAGGACAGAGAACAGAGAGAGGGGAAAAAATAGACAAAAAGAACCCGCCGCGAGAATGTGGGAGTGTAAGATGCAGCGAAAGCAACAGTCACATCACTTTTGAAGATAGAAGAAAAAGAAAGAAATCCACAACTCCACAAGTAGCATACAAGAACGGCAAACATCATTACATAAAAAGAAGAAAGGAAAGAACTACTACTATTAGGACTTTCTTGCCGACCGAACGAGTGAGAACAGAGAAAACTCATCAGTGTAGCAGTCATTTCTACTCGGGGCCACCCAATCCGCCGACGACCAGGTCGCCAACGAAGATAGCGAGAGGCTTGTTCACAGCCATGACCTCAGCAAGCTCGTACTTCCATCCATCAATGAGCATCTTCGCCAGGAAGTCACCGCGCTTACGGATGTTTCTGAGGACCAGGACGCTGGTGAGGGGGATACCGCAGGGCTCTCCACGTTCATCGACAACGGTCTGGCAGCGGCGGATGATGACGCGCGCGTCTGGGTCCTCCATCATTTCGATCTCCTCCTGGCTAGGACCCTTCTTGTCGTCCGGCATGTGCGTGCGGATGTGTGCGACGGCCTTGTGGCGGTCCGGCTCTCCATGCGGGGCGAAGCGGGAACATCCGGCCCATTTACACGAGTACAATGGGGTGTCGTTGCTATTGATGGGTGGCGGGAGATGTACAGCGAGGATGTGCGCCCAAAGGTCACGCAAGGTAGGGAGTTGGGCGGTGCACCTGCTGACGGCGTTGCCTGGCGTATTGAACCATTTGCAGGCGAGGTGGACGAGGCCTTTGGTGCTCATCGGCGTTTCTCTGGCGCGGATACCCTTGATAATGAACTTCTGACCCTGATCGGTCGGAAGAACCATGGCCGATGCAGATTGAAAGGCAACAGAGACATTCTTAATGAACTCGGCAGCGGGTAGTAAAGGGTACCCAGCAGTCACGTATTCGTTAAATCGCGACTGGTAAGCCTGCCATAGCGCTATCTGTGTGATGTCGGCCACAGGATCTTCTTCGAAACAGCAACGCATCCTGGCTCTGATTAGTCATGGAAGAAGGAAAGAGAGAAGTTGTATTACCACTGGGTGGCACGCTCAGGTTCGGCAAAGGCTAACAATTCCCTAATGATCTCATCGGGAAGATGGGGAATATCGTAAGACGGCGGCTGACCCTTTTTTACCATCTTGATGTACACCAACTGTTCACCTGTGATTCCTTGGAAAAGAAGCAGGCGGACGAGATGCCTGATCAATTCGTGACCTTCTGGAGGAGCTAGAAGCACCTTGATATTCTCTCCATGCAAGGTGTACTGGTAGAGGAAGTCGAGGCATGCCGAAACGAGCTCCTCGTCCTCGAGCATGAGAATGCCAGTGATGCGACGGATGGAGGACACCGGTATATCTGCCATTCTATTGTAATCATCACGGCCCATTACGAAGCGGCACATCGCCCTCATCGCGCCCAACATAGTGCCACGGTCGGACGACTCAAGGCCTTGCGTGAGTATCTCGAGCAATGGGTCGTTTGCTGCAAACGGAAGGAATCCCGCCATAACTTCAGCCATATCCAGGAAGTAGCTCTTGACCTCGGCCAGACTGGGGTGGCTAGGCAGATTCAAGCCCTCAACCAAGATATCCTTCGGAGTGTTTACCGTGGCGAACCGTTTGGCGTTGTTTTCCTGCAAGGACATGTTCCGAATCACAAGGGAGGCGTCGTTGAGTCGCTCCAGCCGTTTGAGGAACGTGCCGTCATCCACCCTGTCATCGGTGACATTGTCCTTGACGTAGTGCAGCTCGTCCCTGATGATATCGAATAAGAGATCACACAAGGACGGCCAGTGGACAGCGAGAAATTCATCCCCAGCGTCGAAGGAAACACGGACTAGCGAACTCATCGATTGTTCGACATCGGACTCGAGGTCGGTCTTCAGGCTCATCGTGATGCGGTGCATCAAGCTGCAACCTACGTGACCAGCTGCAGCAAAAACGCTTAGATCTTGATTAGTCTGCAGAGTAGTGGGATACCTACCTCCGAGTCGGGGCCCAACCGGAACGGGCCCTCCGTTGACATCGGGAAACCTTCGCTTGCGTGCAGCATACGATTCCGGCGCAGTCCTTGGCGTAGCCACAGGGCGCATCACTGGTAGGGCGAGCTCGCTGGGTACGAAGTCTGGAAAAAGGGATGCGTTCCCACCAATGGAAACATGCACGGGACCCTCAGCCGAAACATCGTAGTGATACTGCTGCTGGTGGTGAGGTTGCTGGTGGTAGCGAAGCTGTTGCTGGTGGTGCGTCGGTTGGGGATGGACATGCTGTGGGTGATGCTGCTGTTGCTGTTGCGGGGTGTGTTGCTGTTGTGGATGCTGCTGCTGCGGATGCGATTGGGATCTCGTATTGGTCGCGCGCTGGGGGGTGGTGTCGGGAGCGAACCGCTGCCGTGGAGTAGGTTGCGCACGCAGACCTGCATTCCTGGTGTTAGATGACATCGCATTGTTTGGGGGAAACATAGCGATGTCAATGAATCTGTATATTCGGAAAATTGGCAAGCAGGAGAATGGTGCAGAATGTGGAGGGCGTAGAGTAGAAGGTTGTTGTGAGGGGTAAAAAAAGACAAAGGAATGTGGAAAGAAAACGAACTCAGCAACGTACTTCTCTTCTCCAGCATGGGCGGCGGCGGCGGAGACTGAGAAATTCCATTCGCCTCCGGTTTGGGGCTCCCAACAGCTACCAGAAAGTCCGCGGCAGTTCTTGTCATAATGGCTCCTCCGGCAGCAGAGCGATCTTCTAGCCACTCCTTGGGAGGAGGATCCTTATGAAAGAAGTTTGTGATTTCGTACGCACTGCGCGCGCTCCGTCAGTCAACTTGGCGCGTGTCTGTCGGGCAGCGGATAGTATACTCACGCGAGGTATTTGTAGTAGATTGTCTTGAGCAAGTAGCCTGCATTAGAGTTGTTGATCGGCGGCTTGTAAGTATTCGCGATGTCTCTCCAGGCACCTATCCAATTTGCATGGCGCGTCAGCTTACAGTAGAGAAACAACCCACCCCCGTCACAAAACTCTGTTGGTCGCAAGTCGCAGAACACGACCACGACCAGGCATCGGCAGCCACTGCCAATCGACCCCACCGTGCGCCCCCGCCACGCCGCAAACTACCCACCCTTCTTTTCGGTAACGATATCGTAGCCACCCTGACTCGTCACAGTGGCGTAGAGCTTATGAAGATCCAGGAGTTTGCGGCCGAGTTCCGGTTCGTTAACGAGCGTGGTGCTGGAGGAAATTTGTCAGCTTCGGCGCAAAACGCCCACTACCATCTCACTCCCGGAGCTAAGAGATAGAGCGGGCGACCGCGGCGCGCGCGACAACGACACCAACAAAGAGAGCGGAGAAAAACACACCCTCGCTTCTTGTGATATTCAGCTAATTCTTCCATGAAGGCGTCGTACTCCGGGGTGTGTTCGACCTCCGAGGTGACGACCCGATTCGCCCATGGTCCCTTTCTCTTCGCCGCCGGCGTTTGCTGTGCGGCGTCTGGCTGGTCTGGTGTCGTGGACATTGCGGGAAAACTCGCTGAATTTTGATCGAAACGCGGAGTCGGTGGCGGGCGAGGACGGTGCGAGGTGAAGGAGACGCGACTCGGGGTGCAGGTCAATCGCGCCCAGGGAGGATTGGGGATGATGGGAGTGAGTAGGGTACCGCAACGGTCGCGCGTTCACGGCGAACAAGTTGGATGAGTACTAGTAGTCGGCGGCGAGATTCGAGAGGAGGAGAGAGGTTATGACGAGGGCTGAAACGGTGAGCTCGAGCCGCGTTGATCGGCAACCGCATTCAGACTTCCCATTTCACACTAGTTGGGCTGCCGAAGATGCAGCGGACCATGTCCGCCAAGCCAGGACTGAGTACATATCTACACGAGGCAAACAAAAAGGTGTGGCTAATATGACCCGAGTGGCTGTGCGTGTGGCGTCCATGTCGAGTAGCTATTTTCCAAAAGTGCGGTCGACGGATGGATCCACAAAGCAAAGCTACAAACACTGTCCTGGGTGGATAGTGAATCCGCTTCCCGGGAGGAGTGGATGGAAACTGGGCGGACTATCTATGCACCTAAAATTGGCTATCGGATAGGATACTTAGACAGTGGAGACAGCCCGTATCAGGTTTAGATATTGCACAGTGGAGGCAATTCGTATCAGGTTCAGATAGATACAGGAGCCAATCCGCCCAACAGGATCCAGGAAGGCGACGAGATCCCGAGCTGTCTTTCTCCATCGCGGACCCGATTGCTGACCGCAGACAGGGCCAACCAGCCGAGCCAACTGAGCGCGGGCTGATCAGATGACGACCCGGCGAGCTCAATGCTACGGGGCCGATTCCGAGCTCTGCTCTAACATCATCACCGGCGGGCAGCTGGTGCTTAAGTGTTCAAGTAGAGCAAAGCAGCTAGAAACTACCGCTGCTTAAATAAGATGTCTTCTTATGAAATAAACAAAGCTACCCGCAAGTGGCAACATCCCATTGTGCATTCCTACTTTATACGTCGTTAACTGAATGCGACCTAGCTAGATCGCGGCGATGTACCCACCGTCCGGTTCCCAATTCCGTTGTGCATAAGTATACACGTTGGGAGCGAACCATGCTTCATGACCACGACCTCGACACAACACCAATCTCGACAAAACGCTGATCTCGACAACAACCTCAACACCAATCTCGACAACAACTCTTTCTTACCCACGAGCGATCCTCCACCATCTTTTTTTCTGATACTCCACAATAGCGTAATGTTGTCCCTTCTAGCCGCCTTCTTTCTTCCGGCCCTTATTGCCATCACTTCAGTTCCTCCGGTGTATGGCTTTACCTTTGGTTTCTCAAAGCAGTTCGAACCGTCCGTTGTTCCCTTGAATTACAAGTTCGATGTACTAGCCGAAACCCTCGAAAAGGTTACCTTTCCATCGAGTTTTCACAAGGACCCAGCCTACGCTTCGATGCTGGTGTATCTTAATTCGCTAGAATCCAAGCCCAGTTGTCACCGGACCGCAACAGCCTCATTCATATCCGACTGCAGCGCCCTTTCTGATTCTTCGCGCGATATTGATCTGCGCTACCACTATGCGGCACAGTTGGCGATCTGCGAATTCGAGGCGACGAGTGTGCGGTATCCAGACGAGTGCAAGGGACTCAGCAGGAAGCACAAAGGACACAAGAGGTGTATCAAGCGACTCGAAGAGCGACCACAGTGGTGGACGACTTTGAGTAACAACATTCAGAATGCGCTAATGTTGTGCAAGGCGATGGGCCAACAGGTGGAAAAGGGTATGTATCTTCTCTGTCTACGACCAATTCGAAACTCGGACTGATAAATATCGGGAATAAGACAGCCTGCTGGATCTGTACAGAAATGTCACGAAAGGTCAAAAACAACTCTTCAAAGTTGTGGATGATTCGTTGAATCATGTGCAGAGCTTGAGGGAAGAGCAGGAAGAATATAAAGGTGCTTGGATGGGGTTCGTGGATCGGTTCTATAAGGAGGTACAGAACCTAGAGCTGGTCTTTTCCGGGTTCGTGAATATGGTGGAGGAGAACATGAAAGGAGTAAAAGAGCTGCGTACTGTACCTACGCCTTTCCCGTGAGTCCCTGGATAACCACTGATGATAGCAAACAGGTCATACGGAAAGCGAATGACGATAGTGTCGTCTGGTCTGAGAAGACACTCGAGGCATGGGGAAGAGCCGATGAGGCGATCTCTCGGGCATCCAGGGAACAGCACCGCAAGTTGGCTAGCGTTGCGACATCGATTGAAGAGGTTCGTTACCATGCATGCACCTATGCTGGATAGTATATGCTAATAACAGTTCTCAGATGGACTCACTTCTTCAGGCTACAGCCGAGAAGTCAGCCCGATCACTCGACGAAAAAGCAGAGACCCTCTCAATGGCGCTCTCCAACGCCGTCCTAACTACCAACGAACTCTCGAGCCTACCGGCAGTCTATACCGCCCTCCTTTTGACGCAAGAAGCTTTGCAGCGCTCACAAGAATCTCTGCAGCGCTCGCAAGACGCAGCCGAAGCGCGCGTGCTCAACACCGTCGCCGAACTTGAACAGAAGGTCAATGGGATCGCATCTGGATTGCTGCTCAGTACCGAAAAGGTGAGCAAAGCGCTGGGCGACGCAGACACCAGACTGCAGACTATGGGCGGTATGTGGAACAAAAACAGTATGGCCCTAACTCTGATGGCCTTCTCGGTGGCCCTTTGGGTCGGGCGAGAGAACTGGAGGAGCGCGATGGCTATCGCCGGACTTATAAGTGAGTATCTCCGCCCGACCGTTCGTTCGGTAGCTGAAGCACTGTAGCCAGCTGCCATATGTGGTTGAGTGCCAACCCGCACGTACGCCGGGTACTCTCGCGGCACCCTTGGAAACATGAATTCACCGGGCACGAAGTCATGCTCGCCAGAACAGCCGCCACTCACCCATTCTTCAGTGCGGATATCACCACCATTCTGTTGGTGCTGTTGCCTGTCCTGATGGTCGTGGCCTCAGTTTTCGCCGCCTGGAAGGGATTGGGCGCCCTGGCCAAGCGCAGTGCTCAGGACGAGAAGTTGCCCTGCTGAGTATTATTATTTCCCTTTTACTTTGCCTGGATTTTTCTTTTTTTCCTTTGTCTTTGACAGGACTTGATTTGGGGGATCGTCTGGAGTTAGTATATTTTTTTTCTTGTTGGTTCATATGTATTTTTTTTCTCCTGGTTTGCCGCCGGCATCTTCACTTTTTGATTTAGCGGTGGGACGATGGGCACGAATTCGATCTGATTTGGGCTTTCGAGGCCATGAGGGGGGCGGAAGGGGGGTTTCTACCGTACAATTGATGCAGACCAGTGGAGTGACTAGTGATAGAATGATTGACAGCGTGTGAACAATCTCCTGGAACGTAACAATTCGTCTTAGATGCAGCAGCGACTCTGAGAAAGCCAAACGGACGGCGTTGGGGGGCCGAGGATTGACCGCACACATCCACGGTCTCCGTCAGTGAGCATTACCATACCGGCAACGATTGTGTCTACCAACAGGTGCATTGCTATCGGCCACTCTGGGTAAGTAGAAGTGGCTGGAGGCGGAATCCGAAATGGAGTAGAGCAGACGGCTTTCGGGCACAGACAACATCCGATCGTTGACAGAGAAGTCCATAGCCAGAGCGCGTCACGGAACCGACGAACAACGCGTCTCAAATTCACCAGCACTTCATCACCATTCCTCATAACGACGCCACAGCCCCCACCCCCCCAGTCGGTGCATTATGTACAACTCTATTCCCAGGCACATAT